>Ga0222632_1000250_pt1 | contig 33702 bp, 20 predicted proteins | sample AntAcemetageno46_FD_179828 | JGI IMG/M metagenome (GOLD analysis project Ga0222632, IMG submission 179828) | Saline water microbial communities from Ace Lake, Antarctica - #46 | ecosystem: Environmental > Aquatic > Non-marine Saline and Alkaline > Saline | place: Antarctica: Ace Lake | collected...
CACCTATTCAACCTTTCAGCGAAGTCTCTTTACACGCTCATTTCAGAACGCAACAAAGCTGTAATACTCAAAATCCCACTAAGTGCTATAGATCAGTGGCTTAGATGGTGCCCCAGACGCACTTCCGTGAAGAGCCGGATTTCGTAGTCGCAGTCGTGTTGTCCAAAGTCTCACGACTTCGGCTACACCCCAGAGTGCTGGTGCCCAAAGCACCACCATTATGGTTCTAAAATTACGTCGCACTCCGAGCATGACTGACTTTCACTAAACATCATGTGGTCTTGGGTAAATGAGCAAGTAGTCGATCCGCTGATTCAGCTTTTGGGCGGGAGCCTGGTCTTCGTGCTCACAAATCTCACTGCGGTTTTGGGCTTCGTACTCGCGCTACTCATCATACGGCGCGTCTTCGAGGAGAAGCGCAACCCGAGTAATTTCTTCGCTTGGTTCTTCGTGGTTCTCTTTATGCCGATCATCGGCGTGCCACTCTACTTTATGTTCGGTGGACGCAAGAGCCGCAAATTGGCCAAAAACAAACTGGAAGTCACCGACCGCGCATTCGACATCGCGAAACGAGCCAAAGAAACAGATCGCGCAAATTCGCTCACGCACAATCAAGGCAACCACTTCGAACTGTTGCCCGATGGGGAGGCCGCCTTCGAGCGGATGTGCCACGAAATCGAGACCGCCGAGCACACGATCCACATCGCGACCTACATACTGGGTAACGACGCGACGGGTCAAGCCATCGTCGACCGGTTGACTCGCCGCGCGCAAGAAGGCGTGAAAGTCCGCCTCCTGCTCGACTCGTTGGGCAGTTGGAACTGCACACGTGCCGCCCGACTCAAGATCCGCCAAGCGGGCGGCCAAGTCGCCATGTTTATGCCCATGCTGCCGATCCAAACGCAGACCTCGTCCAATCTGCGCAACCACCGAAAGATCGCGATCTTCGACAACTACCGAGCGATCACCGGCGGGCAAAACATAGACACACGCTTCATGGGTGAGGGTGAAGATCCGGCGCGCTTCACTGATTTCAGCATCGTCACCCAAGGACCTGCCGTAGCCAACATGACACGCATCTTTATTGCCGATTGGGCATTTGCTCAGAAAGAATCGCCTGCCGAACATGAGGCACTGCTCCGCTACGTGCCGGAGGAGGCGGGCAACAGCACGACCGAGATCATAGCCAGTGGACCCGACGTGGCCAATGACCCGCTCTGGGAGCAAATCGTGCGTATTATCCAAGAGTTCAAGCAAAGCCTGACCATTATCACCCCCTACTTCATACCCGACGAAGTCATCTTCCGCTCACTCATCGTGAAAGCACACACCGGGCGCCGCATCCGCCTAATTATGCCGCTTCGGTCGAACCAACGGCTCACCGATATCGCTCGCTACCACTACCTGCGCCAACTCGATAAAGCGGGCGTCGACATTCAATTTTACACGCCCCGCATGATGCACGGCAAGCTGATCCTAGCTGATGGCAAAGTCGCCATGACGGGCTCGGCCAACGTCGATATGCGCTCACTCTTTGTTAATTTTGAGATCGCTCAAGTGCACTACAGCGCTGCGGATGTCGCACAGCTCATGCAGTGGTCAGACAATTTACTAAAAGATTGCATCCCCTATAAGCAAGCCGTGCAGGACACAGAGTTCATGCCCTCCAAGTTTAAACAAGACCTCGTGCACCTGCTCGTGCCTTTGCTCTAGTTCCACCAATGCCCCAAGAATTCCTATCCGAACATAGCGAGACGATCATACTGATCGCTGGCATCAGCCTCGGTGCCTTCGTCATCTCCATCATTTTGCTCCCGCTCATCATTATCCGCTTACCGGCTGACTTTTTCATTCGAGAGCCCGCGAAACAATCGAGCCGATCCATCGGCCGGCTCAGCCTGAAGTTATTGAAAAACCTAGTCGGCGTTTTCTTGCTCCTCGTCGGCATCCTCATGCTCTTCATCCCTGGGCAAGGCATACTCACCATGCTATTCGGCATCAGCCTGATGGACTTCCCCGGCAAGCGCAGGCTGGAAGCCAGATGCGTGAGTCTACCACGCGTCACGCGGAGCTTAAACTGGTTGCGCGAGAAAGCAGACAAGCCGCTCTTCATTCTGCCTTAGGGCTTGGATTCCACTTGCGGACGAAAATCCACTCCGTCTTATTCAACGACATGCACTTTCGGCTCTTTATACTATTGCTCGCATGCGCCGCCTTGGTCGGCTGCGGGCAAAACCAATCGAATGTCGAAAAGGGCAACGCCGAGCAGGAGCTCTACATCGGCATTGGCACCGAGCCAGAAGGCCTCGATCCGCATATCGTGACAGGAGTCACCGAACACTATGTTCTTCTCTCACTGTTCGAGGGGCTCACCACTGTCCACCCCGAGACATTGGCGATCGAGCCCGGCGTCGCGCAGAGCTGGGACATTTCCGAAAGCGGCTTGCGCTACACCTTCCACCTCGACCCCGAAGCCCGCTGGTCAAACGGCGATCCACTCACGGCGGAAGACTTCCTCTTCGCCTACGAACGCATCTTAACCCCCGCGATGGGTGCGCCCTACGCCTACATGCTCCACTGCATCCGCGGGGCGGAAGCATTTAATAAAGGCGAGCTGAAAGACTTCGCCGAAGTCGGCCTCAGTTCGCCTGATCCACACACCCTCATCATTGAGCTGGCTGCACCCACCCCCTACCTGCTCAGCCTGCCGACCCACTACACCTGGTTCCCGCTACATAAGCAAAGCGTGCTCGCCCACGGCGGCATGACCGACCGGATCTCCAAATGGACGAAGCCGGGCAACATCGTGAGCAACGGCCCCTTCGCGCTGAAGGCATGGCGACTCAACCACTCCATCCATGTCACTAAAAATCCTCACTACCACGCAGCCGATTCGGTGCAGCTCAACGGCATCCACTTCCTCCCTATAGCGATCGATGCGGAGGAGCGCGCCTTCCGTGCCGACCAGCTCCATATCACCAGCACCGTGCCGATCCCCCGCATCGATTGGTACCGCGAGAACCAGCCCGAGCGCATGCGCTTCGATACCTACCTCGGCGTTTACTACTACCTGATCAACACCGAGCGTGGCCCCCTCAAAGACCCCCGCGTGCGCAAAGCCCTCGCCTATTCGATCGACCGCGAGGCGCTGACTAAGCATGTGCTCAAGGCAGGGCAGCAGCCCGCTTACCATTTCACCCCGCCCAACACCGGCGGCTACACGGCCGAGGTCAAACTGCCCTACGATCCCGAACTCGCCCGCGAACTCCTGGCCGAGGCCGGATTCCCCGGCGGCGAAGGCTTCCCGAAATTCGAGTTACTGTTCAATACCAGTGAATCGCACCGCACCATCGCCGTGGCCATCCAGCAGATGTGGAAAGAAGAACTCGGCATCAATATCGGTCTCTACAACCAAGAGTGGAAAGTCTACCTCGCCACCCGCAAAGCGCGTAAGTTCGACATCGTGCGCGCCGCATGGATCGGCGACTACGTCGACCCCAACACATTCCTTAGTTTAATCACCAGCGACAACGGCAACAACCACACCAACTGGGGCGACGAAACTTTCGACAGTTTAATTAGGCAAGCTGCCTCCGAGCAAGACCCCGCCGCCCGCTTCGCCCTCTTTCAAGAAGCCGAAAGAATCCTGATCGAGGAGATGCCCGTCATTCCGATCTACTTCTACGTCCGCAGCACCCTGATCGACGAAGCCGTGCAAGGCTGGCATCCCAACATCTTAGACTACCACCCCTACCAAGACGTCTGGCTAGAGGGGGCAGAGAATGATATCTCAAAATGAGAAAGAAAAGCTAAGGAGCGCAGAACTTTGGCAGGATCGACTCTTATATTGATATTTCATGGCGACACACATCCAAAAGCCCTAACCCTATGCGATGGTGGACAATTCCGTTCGTGCCTCAGCTCGGGGGTCGACCAATAGAACGAGCATCTTGACAGACTGGAATTTGGGATATTTTCTATACCCTAATAGAGTTCGAATTTGATCCCGCTAAATCTCTAATCAAAGTTTGGATAGGGGAATACCTTGAAGCACCTAAAGCCAAAAGACTACAAAAGGCCAACAAGGCAGGATAGGACAACTCCGACGTAGAAACCATATGAAGACACTATTAAAATTCGCCTTACTGCTTTTGGCATCGTGCGTGGGGGGTTGTGCCTCGCAGGCTCCTGCCGATAGTTGTTTTAAGACTGCGACAGGGCTGACACTTCCTAAAAGTATCTCTTCGCTCAAGGCGAAGACCATTACTGTGGTATTCGTGGGCGACACCTACTACCTGAAGTTGGTAGCCGAGAGCGACATTTCTGAGTTCCTTGATCAGCATTTCGTAGCCAGCACCTGGGCTTCGGTCAAACAGCAGATGACCCCACCAAAGAATTGGGTAGAGGACTTACCGTTCTGGAAACAAGAAGAGGTCGAAGGGAAGTCCTATTTCTCTTTGGATCGCACCAATGCCTCTGGCACCGTCTTCACATCGACTCTATCCTACGATCAGGAAACTGGTTTCATCTACTTCGTAGGCGCAGAGGTCAGACAATAATGATGATCGAAAAGAGGAGCCATGTGTGGTCGCTAAAACCCCATCTTGCTTCGCTTCCTGATTTAGCTAATCTTGGAACGTAGCGTTTGCATTCCCGACCTGAGCCTGTCGAAGTAGAGCGCTCGCTTAGACTGTTCTGCTCGCTCCCATCGTTTCGGGCGCTCAAGCAACCCGAATACTTCACCATCAGCTGAGTAGACCTGAAACACCGGCTATCGCCTGCGTTCTACATGACTAACACCATTTCCAAGAAGGTTTGATCTTTAACCGTTAATTAATGGTAGCGCTGAGTGGCTCACTCAGCACGTTTACAAATGGCGACCCCGCAGGACATATGCGGTGTGGGCCACACCGCGCTACCCATTCAAACCCTGTTCGAATTGGTATAATTACTCGCCTAGCACGGGGCGGTCGCGACCTTCTTCTTAGTCGCGGCCTTTTGCACTTTTATGCTGGGTCCATCGACCCAGACGCTTTCGATCTGGACGACTTTCGGGAACTCTTGAGAGCCGAATTCGTTTTTCTGGAGCTGGCCGACAACGAGGTCGACGCCGGCGCTGCCGACGATGCGGTTGTTTTGGCGCATGCCAGCCATGTTAGGGAGGGCGTCGTGCCAGTCGAGGTGGACGAGGCCAAGATCCTTGGGGATGCTGACGCCGTCGTCTTGAAGGGCGTTATAAAGCTCGGATTTATTGGTGATGACGACGTCGGGCTTCTGCTGGCGAATCGCGAGAAGCGCGGAGCCAGGGTCGGTCTCATCGAGTGCGACGACGGCGAGCTGATCCTTCGGCGCTAGGCGGCGGGCGGCGCTGTAGAATCCGGCGCTAAATTTATCTTCGAGCAGCGCATCATCATCGGGTGGCACTACGAGCATGGGGCGTTTGTAGCCGAGCTCGAAGACCTTCTCGGTGGCGCGGCGCGCGGTCAGGTATTGGTCGTTAGAGGAGCAGTTGAGTTTGTTATTCAGGTGCGTGACGCCGATCACGGCGCAGGCGAAGTCGTACCAAAAATCGACGTAGCCGCGATCGATCGTATCGGGGCTGAGCGCGGCGATGAGGATGAGGGCGCGAATGCCGCGCGTCTCCACAATCTGCTTGAGGCGCTGGGGGCGCATGTCGGGCTGCTGGAGCCAGAACTCTTCGATCCCGTAGCCGAGGTCTTCGGCGCGGCGAGCGACGCCCTCGCGCAAGCGGCGGAAGGTGTGGTTGCCCTTAAGATCTTTGAGCGGCGAGCAGTTAATAAGGCCGATATTGGCCTGAAAGGTCGGTTGGCGACCGGCGCGGAGCTGCGTCATGAGGGAATCCACGACAGGATTCCGGCGGTAGCCCATCTCGCGAGCGATCGTCTGGATGCGTAAACGGGTCGATTCGGGAATGCGGGGATCATTACGCATCGCGAGCGAGACAGCGGATTTACTGACTCCAGCAGCTTGACCGATTTGCTGCATATTGGGACGGCGCTCAGGGGTATTGGGCATATAGACAGTTGACTGAAATTCCGGAGTGATCGCAAGGAAAGCACCCATTCGACAGTTGAACAAGCTAAAAAGCCCCTAAGCTTCGCTTTGTTCGACTGTCGAATGAGTGGACCTCTTTAGTTCTGCAATAAATTGGCTTAGGATGCTTCCAATTATCCTAAACTCGCCTATACTATTAGGCTATACCCCCTATGCATTTCCTGCGCAAAACATTCAGTGTCTACTACAGACTCTCCGCCCTACTCATCACCCTGATCAGCAGTCAGTCTACTTATGGCGAGGCCATGCTCCAGTATTTCAATACGGACTGGCCGGAGATCACACGCAAGATGCCCGAGCTGGCGGAGGCAGGTTACTCTTCCCTTTGGCTCCCTCCCCCCACGAAAGGGAGTGGCGGTCTCTCAGTCGGCTATGATCTTTGGGACCCGTTTGACCTCGGTAGCAAGAACCAGCGTAACACTGTGCGCACGCGCTACGGCACGGAGGCGGAGCTACTGGATCTAGTTCGCACCGCGCACCGCTTCGGCATTCGCGTCTATTTTGACAATATCATGAACCACCGGGCCTTCGATATCCCGGGATTCAATGAAGATACGCCGATTGATGTTTACCCCGGCATGGTGCCGGAAGACTTCCACCTACAAACCACCCAAGAAGGCTTCTACCGAAAATGGGACAACACGCGCGACTGGAACAGCGCTTGGCAGGTGCAAAATCTCGGTCTCGCTGACCTGATCGACATCGCGCAGGAACCCGGCACGACCAACCAGAACTTCGGCCCGAATGAGGGCGACACCTTTCCGAAAATCAAATTCATCCGCGACCTCGAGCGTCCCGAGCAATATTACCACGACAAAGATTACAACTACGTCGGTTTCGGCGGCTTGCTGACCATCGCTGAGGGACTACTCAATACAGAAGGCAACCCCACCCCCAGCAACGCACAGATTATAGCACGCGCACAACAATACCTAAACGACAACGCCTCGGTCTATGAGGAATACGTCGAGGCCTACCTCAACCGTGCGGCACGCTGGTTGATCGACCGCACTAAAGGCGACGGCCTGCGCCTAGATGCAGTGAAGCACATCCGCGCTGACTTCTTTGGCGCTACCTTTGGCGAGAATAAAGACTTCGATGACTACGGTTACCACGGCCAAATCCAGCGTCAGTTTAACATTACCCGTGGCTTCAGCGATGGGAACCACCGCGACACCGTCTTCGACACCGAGGCTCCCCGCGACGACGCCATGCTCTTTGGCGAACACCTAGGCGAGCCTCCTGGCTACGGCCCCTACTTCGACTCAGGCATGCGCCTCGTAGACAACCCACTCCGCACCGAATTCAACAACCGTCTCGGCAGCCCATTTAACGGCCTCGACGGTTTTGATAATTCCGGTGCCGGAGGCTTTGACCCCGCGCTCACCGTCATGCACGCGCAGAGCCACGATAACGACTTCGCCTCACGCCGCGAGCTTCAGCACGCCATGTATTTCACCAGAGCTGGCCTCGGCCTCCTCTACACGGACGGCAACTATCAAGCGGAGACCCTTGGCGAATCCGGCGGTGCTTTCCCTCGTCATGCCAACACATCCTTCCTCGGCCAATGGAACGATGCCCGTGTGCCGAACCTACTCTACATCCACGAGCAATTTGCCCGTGGCTATCAACTGGGCAAATACTCCGACGGCGACGTCGTTATCTACGAGCGCATGGATAAGCGCGAAAATCCGACTATGTCCGATGGCGACGGCGTGACTATGCTCTTCATGCTCAATGACAACTACTCCGCCGGACAAAGCCGTAGTTTCAGCACCAGCTTTCCGGCAACCGCGGGCGGCAGCGATGCCTACCTCTATAACTATTCAGACTACGGAGGCGGCTTTTACAAATACGCATCCGATATCGTCAACGGCAACGGCAACACCCTCATCCCCGAGGGCGGCTACTTTGTCTTCTCTTGGAAAAACCCCGACCCTTCCATCCTTTGGTCTAATTCTGGAGGTCGCCCCGTTACAATTTATCAGAATGGCGCAGAAGTCGGCACGGTGGATGTGCTCCGCCGTGATGGTCCGAACGGCGATGCGGATTTCCACGGCGACACCCTCCCCATCAGCAGTCAACCCATCATAAGTAACCCGGAGAGCGACGACTACGCTTACACCGCGACGGTGCCCCGCATTACCAACGGCACACAAGTAAACTTCGTCGCCCGTGCCGATGGTTCGGCCGAGAATATTTTGTTTAAGCTCGACGGCGGTATCGACCTGAACGGCATCGACCATTCTGGTGGCGACCCTCGCGACAATCCCCCTGCCCTTGCGACCGATACTTTCATTGGTTACGAGCAACCCACTTTTATCGATCGCATCGGGCCTGAAAAATTCGCGGCAATCGACACCACGCGCTGCATTTTCGGATCTGCTGGCGCGGAAACTTACACTGGTGGTGCAGCCACCGTGGCTGGCTTTGGCAGTAATCCAATCGAAGCTAATGCTGCGGGCTTTGTCTTTCACGACCCCACTGCGGACTTCGACGGATGGGTACCACAAGACAGCTTACTCGCGACTACGACTCAATACGATACTACAGGTGCTTCCACAATCATCTGGCTCAAGACCAACAGTGTCGGCGGTGGCTTCTTTGCTTATATTTACTACACCACTGATGGATCGAATCCCGAAGGCGCAGGCGGCTGGGGTCGAGGCAGCACTCAGGTTGCTGAAGCAGCTTACATAATCCCTAACACCGAAGACGGTGACAACTGGTGGCGGGCTGAAATCGATCCGACTCCGTCAGGAACGTTCAAATACAAGATTGGTGTCTATAAGGAATCCCAAGCAAGCGTCTTTCCAAGTGGTGCCACCGAAGTCACGCTAAAGACGAAGATGATGACTACCTTCCAGACTACGGAACGCGACCTCACCACCGTCACCGTGCGTCCGCATAATGACTACGGCGTAACCGAAACCGGCCTCGAAGAAGGCATGCATATGATCGCTGCCCGCACCTTCTTGGAGCGCGAAAACCGAGCCTCCATCTACAACACTTTCAAACAGACTTTTTATTACGACACTGAACGCCCTAAGGGTGAAATCCTTTTTCCCACTGACGGCAGCACCCTCTTCGACTCTCGCTACGGCGCCGTCGTCCGCACTGATGCCACCGTCGAGGAGGTATGGTATCGTATCGAGGATTCAGATACAACCAACGACGACATCAACACTGGCGGCAGCAACGGCAACGGCGAAGGGTTCGAACCCTTCGTGGACAGCAACCAAAACGGCATGCGAGAGACCGGCGAGAGTTACGAAGACCTCAACGGCAATGACCAGTGGGACACCAACATCACCGACATTTGGATACGCGCTTCCGAGCTGACACCTAGCCTTGAAATTTCTCCCAGCGATCCCGCCTACCGCAAGGAATGGCGCTTCGACTACATCAACGTGCCTGCCAGCGGTACTGCCGACATCAAAGTTCGCCTCCGCGAACTCTCTTCGGCCAAGTATCCAGACTTCGCAGCCAACGACTTACTCAACGACGAGTTCAGCAACGCACTCGGCGACGGCCCCGGCCACTACACCACGATCACGCATACCGTAAATACGCTCGGCCCTATTGAGCGCGTATTTATCGCATTCCCCTCACAGGATCGGCAGATCGTCGACGACAATTATGTGATGAAGGTCTACTTCACCAAGTCACTGGACATCGGGCTAACAGAGCAGCAACTGATCGACCGCTTCCTTATCAGTATCGGATCGAATGAAGAAGGCGACGCTGGCGAGGCGCAAAGCCGCGATGACTACTCAATCGTTTACGACGAGACGAACGATTACCACGCCCTCGCCTACCAGTTGCCAAATCTCTACAACGACATCGACCAGTTTGATCACAAAATCACCGTCACGCATGATCGCCCATTATCTGCCACGGACTTTGAGTCGACTCGCATCGTCCGCGCCCTCCCCGTCACCACGCCTCGCGTGCTCATCGTTAACCCGCCCGAGCTCGGCTCCGATAGTCGCCCTTTTGAAATCATTCTGCCAGACGTGCCTACGCCGACTGCCGATCAGAGGCAGTTCACCATACAGATCGCCACCAACCTCGATGCGACTGATGTCAACCTGAGCTTTGTCAACTTGCGCGATTCCACCATCAGCGCGCCGACATCCTTCGTCGAGGGCAACAGCAAGCTCTGGAATTTCACCTGGTCAGACATCGCAGAGGGCTCCTACCGCTTCACCGCCAGTGTGACCTCCCTCGGCGGCAGTAACACCGCCGACCGCAACACAAAGGTGCTCTTCCGCGAGCTGGTCGAAGACGACCCCACCGACGCAGACGACGATGACGACGGCCTACTTGACGGCGACGAAAACACCGCTCAGTTTCTCCCCAATCAAAGTGTTGACGGCGGTATCACCCCCGCACCGAAGCCCAACCCCGAGCAATGGACAAACGGCGAAGTCCACGTCTACAATGCCTACGGCAAATCGAACCCATTCTCTCCCGACACCGACGGCGACGGCTTGCCCGACGGCCTCGAAGTCGGCTGGCGTAACTCCGCAGGCGATCCGCCCACCGATGTAAGCGCCAATACTGATGGCGATGCTTTCCCCAATTTCATTGGCGACCTCGACCCACCTTTTTACAACACGCTAGATAACTTCGGCAATGTGCCCGATGTCGACAGCCAAAGCCTAGGCGGCGACCGCGCCCGCCAATCCGCTGGCACCGTAACCGACCCCTCCAATCCCGACACCGATGGCGACGGCATTTTTGACGGTATTGAAGACGCCAACCGTAACGGTTGGGTCGATGGTGACGGCGCGTTCCTACCCACGACATTTGATCCTTTCGCAGGCCGCGACTGGCCAGACGGCGTCATCCAACCAAGCGAGACATGGACGGAAACCGATCCGAACAATCCAGACACCGACGGCGACGGCGCTACCGACGGCTTTAGCGAAGACAAAAACTTCGACGGCGCGATCGAGGGCGACACCAACAGCGACCGCAACTACGATGCCGGCGAAGCATGGAGCGAAACCGATCCGCTCAATGCCGACACCGACGGCGACGGCCTACCTGACGGATGGGAGATTGACAACGGTCTCGACCCACTCGACAACGGCGTGGATGACTTCAAGACCGTCGCCGCAGGGGATCCCGCCACTTACGAGCATTCCACACTCGGCACGCTCTCACGTAACGGCGGCGGCGATGACCCCGACGAAGATGGCTTTACAAATCTACAAGAGCTGGCCAACGGCACCCGCCCACTTGAAGATGACAACGTGCCACCCCCACCGGCTAACTCCATCATCATCGGCCCTGGCGATGACGACTCAATCGGCAGCGCCATCAACTTAAACGAATTCACCGATTGGACGATTGACGACCTTCTCGTGCTCGATGAATACGATGGCAACGGCACTAACAACCAAGGCACCGATATCTACAAAGCCTTCGACGGCTTCGATGAATCACGCGACATCGTGGCCTTCTACTTCCGCGATGGCGGCGCTGACGGCAAACTCTACTTCCGCTTCGATTTTCAAGACCTCCAAGCCTTCGCCGAAGAAGGTAATCTCGATGCCTACGTTGTGATCGACACCGGCAACCCTGCCGTCGGCGAGTCGGCTCTGCCCGAAGACCTCGATACCCGCACTGAAATGAAATGGGAAGCGCTCGTCGCTATTTATCAGGCCGACAACGGCGCCGTCTATGTTGACACCAACTCGGGCGATAATACCACCGCGATCGGAGAAGACCTCTTCTCTAAAGGCGTCGTCCGCCGCACCCAGGCCAGCGCCAACGGTTTTGGCCAAGCTTACTTCAACTCAGAGCTCGATGCGATGGAAGCCTCCATAAGTCGCCAAGCCCTCCTCGACGCCGGCTGGAACGGCAATCCTGAGACGCTCAACTTCCAAGTCTTCACTACGCGCGACGGCACCGATAATTCTGGCCCTGGCCTCGGCGACATCGGCGGCCGCAGCGATATCCGCGATAGCATCTACGACGACTTCATCGCCTCCGCCTACTTCAAAGACCAGAGCCAGATCGCCGGTGCCAACAGCGTGCTCTACAGCTGGTTCAGTCGCAGCGGCGGCCTCAACGACCGAGGCAAGCGCGCCAAAGTCGCGCTGCTTGCTCACGGCAACGAGCCGATCCGCTCAGCCAACGAAATGCACGAGCGTATTAACGACGGTGCCGGTGCCGGCTACTTCCGCCTGATCGATACACACGAAGCATTCAGCGCACCGATCAATCTCCACATCACACCCACCCTCGCCTCGGCCATCCAATGGGCTGCGGTCGATCCAGCAGTCGGTAAAGATTACCTCGACGGCCCGACCCTCAATAGCCGGATCAGCAACCTCCTTCTTTCGGGCGACGGGATGCTCTTCGGCACGACCTTCGCGGATCAAGTCGTCCCTTTCGCCACCACTGCGTTTACACAAGACAGCGTCAATCTCGCCAACGATGTCCTCACTGAGATCTACAGCTCGGCACCTTCGAGTAATGTCTTCTGGCCCGCCGAGCGTGTGGCCGACGATGGCGTCCTCACCACGATCCAATCGATGGGCTACTCGCACACCGTGGTCGATCAAATGCGCCACTTCTTTAAGTGGTTCGGCCGCACCCAAGCCCTCGGACAATCCGGTTACCAAATTAACGAAGTCAATAATGTCGGGCTCTTCCCGATTCATGACTTCGCCAGCACCTTCCGTTTCCAAAACGATGATAACGGCCTCAATATATCTCTCCGCGAGCTGCTCAGCCGCCGCGCACGTGATGGCACCCAAGATCAAGTGCTCAGCCTACTCAGCGACTTAAACGATTTCCGCACTGGCACCAATGCCGACGCCTACGACATCAACCTCCGCTGGATGGCCAACCGCCCGTGGATCAAGCTCGTCACCCTTGACGATGTGGCCGATGGCGAGATTGACCTTTCGCAACCCGCCGACGGCTCAGGCGACACTTGGAGCACCGTCGACCGTGGCACAGGCCAAAGCCTTGAACGCAGCGCCAAGGACTTCATCGACCACGCTACCCAAGAAGATTACAGCAACTGGTATAACGGTCAGGCCGGCCGCGAAGAAGGTCTCGCTAATAAGATCTTCGAAGTACGCGGCGGCGTGAATCTGCCCGACAGTTTCGGTCAGATCGGCATCGACGGCATCGCCGATGCTACTTGGAGCAAAGTAAATGCGATCAACAATACCAGCACAGGTCAGCTCGGCCGAGCTACCGCGCACGCGGCCATGTTTGTCACTGCCTTCCACGATCAGCAAAACAACGATCTAAGTAAATTCTCCACCGGCACCTACATCTATCCCGACACAGATGATAATAATTTGGCCGACTTCTCTAAGCTCGCCCAATCTCAGATGCGCTTCGCCGCCCTCTACAAACGAGTCGACACCTGGGCAGCTTCACCGCCGGCATCCGCCACAACGAGCGCCGAAGACATCGACCTCGACGGTGAAAACGAATACCTGCTCTACAATGCCAGCAGCTTCGCAGTCTTTGAAGCGACTGGGGGGCGTTGCGTTGCGGCCTTCGCTCGCAACACATTAACGGGCACAGTCTATCAAGTCGTCGGCACCCAGCCCACTTACGCGGGCAGCGAGACTGAAGACGAAGGCACGACCAACGTCAGCACTGGCGAAATCGGCGCACGCCGCACCTCCGCGTTTAAAGATTGGTTTGCCGACGGCACCGGCGGTGGCACCACCCAATACGTCAATGCCATTTATGATGTCACCGCTAGCAGCACCGATGCCTGGGTCTTCACCCTACCAACAGGTCCTCTGCAAGGGCATATTACAAAGACCATTACACTCGACGACACCCTGCCCAAGCTACAAGCCAACTACGCTCTCAATGGCACGAACGTCAACAAGCTCTATGTGCGCCACGGCCTCTCGCCCAATCTCTGGAACCTGATCAGCCGCGGCCAATACGACCTCGACCCACTCAGTGTATCCGCGAATCGACTACGCCTCGCCAATCGCGGGGGCGCTGAGCCCGTGGTCGCCGAGATCACCTACGATAGCAGCGCGAGCTATGTCGGCAGCGCCGTCGACGACATACCTGGCACCACGGAATGGGATGCGCTCAATATGCGCAATCAAGCGCTCACCCAGCAAGTCGAACTGACTAATGTCGACGGGCAGAACACCTTCACCATCAGCCTCAGTCTCGAAAGCGGCAGCACGGACAACGACAGTGACGACTTACCTAACTGGTGGGAACTCGACAACAGCCTCAACCCGGATAGCGAAGTAGGCACCGACGGCGCAGACGGCAACGAAGATGGCGACGCATTTACCAACTTCGAAGAATACGTGCTCGGTCTCGACCTAGGAGTGGCGGAGTTCAACGGTCTACCTCAAGGGCTTATTGAAACCAACCTGAGTGGCGACTTCACTGTGACTTTTCCCGTTCTCGCGGGTCGCAGCTACCGTGTCTGGTATGTCGATGATTTGACTCAAACTTGGCAACCTGCCGGCAGCAGCTTCTCGATCACCGAGGACAACTCCGCCTACGTCTGGACAGACGACGGCTCCGCCACCACTCCCAACCCTTTCACCGTCGATAAGCGTTTCTTCAAAATAGAGATCACCCGACCCTAGTTTCTTCAGCCATGAAAAACCTCATCCGCTCCATAGCAATACTAGCGCTTGTAGGCCTATCTGCACACTTAGCTGCGCAGACTGCCTCCACTTCCGTCTGGCACATCCCTTTCAATCAAGAAGTCCCCTTCGAGGACGGCACGCCCAACCAGTTACAGATGCGATTTCCTTATATGGAGATCGCTCCGGGTGCCACCTTCATTGTCTATCAAGGTTTCGATAAAGACAACTTTGCCAACGGCAACCAAGACGGCGGTAAAGTCTGGTTTCGCGATGTCACTGCAGATGGCACATGGGATTCGGTAAATCTCGAATTCCACCAAGGTAATGACGTTAAACAATTCTGGAAAGGCATCATTGACCTCAGCGCAAAAGGCATTCCCGGCCTCAACATCGTCGAATACTATGTCGAGGTAAACTTCTCTGATCGCGACACCACCTACATCTACGGCGGCGACCTCGCCCCAGGGGATCAACTGGAAACGCTCACCGAAGCCACCGCCCAAGCAGGGGCCTACAGTATCCGTAATCGCCCTGCTTGGATCTTTCACGCCGAGAACCGCGTGCTGAATGGCGACAACGTCCAGTTCTGGGCAAAGGTCGGTTACATCGGCGACGTCAACGATCTCTCCACCCGCTGGGTCAATGCGGGCGCAGTCTACTACACCACAAACGGTGACTCTCCCTCCGGGTCGCTAGGCACCGCCAGCGGCTCCTCAGTAGCAGCAGCCTTTACTTTCAGCCATCCCGAGCAGAACGAAATTGACGGGGGCAGCGTCACCGGCGGTCGCGGCATGTGGTGGGCCTCCGACGTAAACGGGCTGCTCACCGGTCTGCCACTTGGCTCAACGGTGAAATACAAGATCGGCTTCTGGAACACCGACACGGGCGAGGAGAAGTTTGCTGACCACAATGCCGTCACCGATAACGATACCTTTGAATTCAGCAATGGAGCCATCGGCGACCCCATCCTGACAGTCAGCTCGGCTAGCACTGGCACGCTCAATGGTAACTACACCACGACCAAAGTCTTTATCGACGAAATCGCGGGCGATTCGATCCCCATCACAATTACCTTCGAGCCCGGTGAATCCGCCACCGAAATCGAAATTGTGTCTAACTTAAACCAGCGCGACTATGCACAAATCGATAAAAACGCTAACGACCGCGACGACGGCATGGAGTTTAACCAAACCGAGGGTATCATCGGCACAGATCTGGATCATTATTATCGGAAATACAGTATTATAGGTAACCCGATCGAACCGGGGAAGTATCAACTCGTCTTGAATGCCGCCCGCACAGGCGCCTATCGTTTGACGGCTCGCTGGAAGGTCGATGGTGACGCTAACTGGCGCTGGTTTACATTCTTTCCCGCAGATCGTAAAGACCACGCGATCACAGTATCGCCCATCGACGCCCGTGACTTGCGCGTCTACGAGATTAACACATTAACGATCGAAGCCGACGCGACAGGTAACTTCATTGACCGTAGCACCTTTGAAGACCTCTGGGATAAGCCGGGCGCACCAAGAACGGCAGATGGCCGTGGCTTCAACCTCAATTACCTCAGCGGCCTCGGCGTGAACTGGCTTTGGTTCCAACCAATTCATCCACCCGCGATCGATGGCAGAGAAATTGACCCGGCCACAAGTAGTGCCTACGAGCCGGGCAGTCCCTATGCGGTTAAGAATTTCTTTGAAGTCAACCCATGGATGAGTGCTGACTACGATGGCACGGAATCAGGTGGCATTAACGGCACCGAAGCTCGCGCCGAAGCGATGGCCTCCTTCCAAGAGTTTAGCAACGCGGCAGATGGACAATCCATCCAGATCATGCTCGATGCTCCCTTTAACCACACCGCCTTCGATGTCGAGTTCGGCCCACTCTACACTTTATTTGAGCGTTACGACGACGGCATCATCCTCACCCCTGAAACAGAGATTCGGAATTACGACACCCGCTTCTTCAGCCGTGACAACAACTACGGCGAGCGCGCTACGCTCACACCTGGCGAGGGGCCTGCCGAAGCTCCTGACCGAGGTGACTTCGGAAAATGGAACGACGTGAAAGACGTTTACTTCGGCCGCTACGATGCCCTCGTTCGCCTGAACCCATCCGATGATGGGCAATACCTCTCAGAAGGCGACCGCTTCAATTATGCTGCCCTAGGCAGCGGCACGGATAATAACCCCGAAGATTTCAACTGGGACAACGCAGACTTTTCCCAAGACCTCGATCCTGGTCCCAGCGAAGACCTGCTCGCGCAAAATGTCACCCGCCAAGTCTGGCGCTACTTCGCACAATATGGCCCCTATTGGCTAGAAAAGACGCGCCCAAATGGCGAGAATATGAACAGTGCCGACTGGATCGACTCCGGCAACATTCTGACTACCGAACAACGCTACCAATGGGACGCTAAAGGCATCGACGGCCTCCGCTGCGACTTCGGCCAAGGCCTGCCGCCCCAAGCATGGGAATACATGATAAATGTCGCACGCAACAAAAAGTGGAACTTCGTCATGATGAGCGAATCACTCGATGGAGGAGCCGTCACCTACCGCTCCAACCGCCACTTCGACATCCTCAACGAAAATATCGTGTTCCCATTTAAAAATGCAGGCAACGCAGGCGACTATCGCAGCATCTTCGACAACCGTCGCAACGCCTATGGCCAAGGTCTTGTCTTGCTCAACAACACATCCCACGACGAAGAAAACTACTCCAACATCTGGCACGCCCTGATGCGCTACAACGTCGCCTCCACCGTCGATGGCGCACCTATGATCTTCATGGGGCAAGAACTCGGTGTCACAGAAACGAGCGGCTTCACCTTCTATGAAAGTAATTTCGGCAAGAATATCGCCCACTTTAAAAAATTCAACTCGATGAAACCCGCATGGGATAACCGCGTCGCCAGTCCCTTCGGCGAAGAGTTCATCTTCGATGCTTTCGGAGCCGCCGGACAAGCGCGCGCCTTCAGCCCCGCACTGCGCAACAGTAATCGCTACTACCTGAATCGTAAAGCTGGTGGCGTCAAAGATGAGATCTGGTCCGTCGCCAAATACGAAACGCCGGGTGCCTCCCCCGCCATTTCGGACGTTGTTTTCGCATTCGTCAATCTACGCACCGATGATTCACCCGCCGACACATTTGAAGTCAATATCGACGACGGCTCCGGCAACAACCTATTCGGGATCAAGTCCGCGCGCCTTTACAACGTCAAAAATATCGCCGCTTATACAAAGATAGATGGCACCCGCCGCAATACTTGGCTGTGGGATGATTCAGAGACTTCGGGATTCGAATCCCGCACTGGCCTAGACATATTGGATGACGGCTTGTTTGTAGAGCTAAACAGCCTACCAGCTGATCAAGCCGAATGGACGAGCGCCCCTTATGAGGTGCAGTATCTCAAACTCTATGACGTCACCGCACCAACAATAACTCCGGGCACCCCTATCATGCCAAACAATCACGACTACGAGATCGGCACCCAAGCGACATTTGACTGGGCGGATGTGCCAGCCGATTCTGAAGGCATCGTCCCCTACTACGAAGTCACCGTGATCATCAACAGCGGCCAGCAAAATACCTTTTTGACGCAAGACAGTCAGTTCACCGTGACCGCCTCTGTAGGTCAGCAAGTTTCCATAGGCGTCCGCGCGGTCAACCCAGACGCTCCCGAAAACAAAGGCTCCAGCAGTTCATATCAGACCATCAAATTGCTCTTCGAAGACGGCGACGAAGACGGCGATGGCCGAACCAATGTCGATGAGAAAACCGCCGGCACCAACCCACGCGACAGGGACTCATTCTTTGTGATTGCTTCTCAAACCCTAGAATCCAACGGCGATATCACCATCACTTGGGCAGCCGTCGTAGGTAAAACGTATACGATTCAAAGCCGCGTCGATCTGGTCGCAGGCGATTGGATCAATGACGCCACCGGCCAAACCTCCGGCACCTACACCGACACCCCCGCCGAGGGCGAAGACAAGAAGTTCTACCGCGTCGTGGTTGAATAGAACATTCAAACGTAGGGGCGCGACTTGTCACAATGCCATTGCATATTAATTTTCTTACAACCGCTTCGCTAGAGAGGGGAGTTTGGGAGGGAGACTCAGATTTTTTGAAGGATGATTGTGCTCTAAAACATATGATCGCAATCCTCACCTCCCCATCCTCGCCCTTAGGGCACTCTAGCGTAGCGGTTGTGAACCATATTCACCCAGCAGTGCCGATCACTCGGGGAAAATTTAATATGCAATCGCATTGCGACTTATCACGCCCGCGTCAGAATGGCTCCTGCAACTCGGCGGGCGTAACAAGTCGCGCCCCTACAAATTCCATCTCCATCATATCCGTGTCCATTTGCGGTTTTAAAAAAAATAACTTAACTTTCTCTCATTAATCATATCCGTGTTAATCCGTGTCCATCTGTGGTTAAAAAAATTCACTTCACTTACTCCCTACTCCTGCTAGCCATCCTCGCTCAAGCCGCCCAAGCTGCTCCCGACTGGGCGAAGGACGTGGTCTGGTATCAAATCTTCCCCGAGCGCTTCAACAACGGCGACCGCTCCAACGATCCCACCCGTGCCTCGCTCGATAATCCGCGCCACGTCGTGCCCGAGTGGCAAGTCATGGACTGGGAGTCAGAGTGGTTCGAGCGTGCCGATTGGGAAAAGATACAAGGCGGCGACTTCCAAAGCACCCTCCAACACCGTCGCTACGGGGGCGACCTCCAAGGCGTGATCGACAAGCTCGATTATCTGAAAGAACTCGGCGTCACCGGCATTTATTTCAACCCCATCTTCTACGCCAATTCCCTCCATAAATACGACGGCAACAGCTTCCACCACATCGACCCCCACTTCGGCCCCGACCCCGAGGGCGACCTGAAGCTCATCGCCGAAGAGTCGAGCAACCCGCGCACATGGCATTGGACAGCTGCGGACAAACTCTTCCTTAAACTACTCGAAGAGGCCAAAGCACGCGGCATCCGCGTCATCATCGACGGCGTCTGGAATCACACGGGCCGCGACTTTTTCGCCTTCGCCGACATCCGCACTAAGTTTCAAAAGTCGCGCTACGCCCGCTGGTATAACATCATCGAATTCGACGATCCCCGTACCGCGCGTAACGAGTTCGACTACCACGGCTGGTACGGCTTCAAGAGTCTGCCCGAATTTGCCGACGACCCCAGCGGACAGAACCTTGCCCCCGGCCCCAAGCGCTACGTCTTCAACGCGACTAAGCGCTGGATGGATCCCAATGGCGACGGCGACCCCGAAGACGGCATCGCCGGCTGGCGCCTCGACGTAGCCGAAGAAGTACCCCACGGCTTTTGGAAGGAATGGCACGCTTACATCCAAGAGATCAACCCAGAAATCTATACCTCCGCCGAGATCTGGGGGAGCGCCGGGCAATACCTACGCGACACTGGTTTCATCGCCGCCATGAACTACCGTGGCTTCGCCATTCCGGTCAAAGGCTGGCTGATCGACGGCAAGATCACCGCTAGCGAATTTGCCGACCGCCTGAAGCAAGAGCGCGATAGCTACGACGGTGACACCGCCTATGTGCTGCAAAACCTCGTCGACTCGCACGACACCCAACGCGTGGCCTCCGCCATCGCCAACCGCACAAGTTTTCCCGAATACAAAAATGCCGACTGGTTCGACTACGACGACGGCGAACGCGTCTACGCCCGCACCCACGGGTACAACAACGGCCCTCCCGACGCCGATGGACGCCGTCTCTGGAAAATGCTGGCACTCTTTCAAGCCACCTACGTCGGCGCGCCCATGATCTACTACGGCACCGAAGTCGGCATGTGGAGCGCCGACGACCCCGAAGACCGCATGCCCACCTGGTGGCACCGCATGGACGAGGAGATACACGACAGCTATCAAAGCGCCTTTCAGCTACGCCACGCACACGAAGCCCTCCGTCGCGGCGATTTCAAAGTCTTAGAAACCCGCGACGACAGCCAAATCATCGCCTTCGAACGCACCCTCGGCGACAAGCGCTTAGTCATCGTCCTCAACCGAGGCACAGGCGAAGCCACTCTCGGCAACGACTATTTGGACGGTCTCAAAGTGATCCACAGCACCGGCTCGGAAGCCAGCACGAAGCGTCTGCCACCGCTCAGCGCGGCGGTTTTTGGGAATTAAGACACTTTCTCCAAAGTCTCTTGAATCCAATTGTTCAGGCTCTTGTTCGCCTTTTTGGACTGGATGTAAATTTTTCGATGAAGATCGGGTTGCAATCTCAGAGTGAGTTTGCCGGAGAATGGCTTTTCCGGCGCTTCGCCGCGTTCTTGGCAAAACTCCAGATAATCTTCGACCGACGGATGAAATTAACGCTTCAAGCCCTCGACCCAGTCCGGCTGAAAAGTGATGACGTCTCTCAGATTGATCACTTCGCCGTGAAAAATCTCCGCGTCTTCGTCGAACTGCACGGTTCCAATGTATCCTTTGTATTCCATTTAATTATACTCTCTTCGTGGATCGACATTCATGGCATCGAACTGCAGATGGACGCAGATAGGACGAGTCTAAAATTTCTACCCGTGTGACGGAGAGTGAACTTAAATGTACGGGTGAATCTCTATTAGACCATGCCGCGCTACCACTTTCTACCTCGTTGAAATAATTGCGCCCTGTGACGGAAGCTAATTATATTCGAAGCACCCTAGCCCGCATCGAGATACCCCAGCGACACTAGAAAGCGATCCATCTCAGCGACGGTTTTGTCGTAGTATTCTTTATTCTTCGCATTAAAGAAACCATGCCCTTGGCCTTCGTAGAGGTGGAGATCGCAGCGACTGCCGATGGCTTCCATTTTTGCCTTGTAGGCCTCCGCGGTCGCGACGGGGATGAGTTTATCCTTCGTTCCTAGAAAGACGATGGTGGGCGGAGCACCCTCGGCGATGTTGTGCATGGGTGAGAAGGCTTCCCAGTAGTCTTTGACGCGATCGTAGCCGTAGCCCTCGGGGCTGTTGTCAAAGACGGGGTTAAACAAAACCAGTGCTGCCGGTCGGGGGCTGATAGTCAAAACGTCACAGTCTTCGTCGAAGCCCTGAGTCAAAGCGGACGCGGCGGCCACGTGCCCGCCAGCGGAACCGCCGCCTGCTAGAATTTGGTCGGTGGCGATGCCGAGCTCGGTCGCGTGCGCGCGCACCCAGCGGATGGCGGACTTGCCGTCTTTGACGCAAGCGTCGGCGTGCTACCGTGCCCCTTTTTGGTGCGGTACTCGGCGGCGATGGCAACCATGCCTCGCGAGGCGAGGTATTCACTGTGCGGATAAAACTGGCCAGGGGTGCCGCCATTCCAGCCGCCGCCGAAGAAAAAAACGATGGCACCCCGTTCGTCATCCACGGAATGACCCTCTGGATTGAAAATGTGTAATTTCAGTTCCACCTCGGCACCGTCGAGTCCGGCGACCGTCTTGTAGGCGATTAGTTGGTCGGGTGCGGCGGACATGGCAAATGGGAGGAGGACGAGGGCTAAAAGTGTAGGGCGTTTCATGATGAGAATGAGATTTATATGGGCTTAGCGCTGCAAAGGAATCTATTTCGCTTCCGAGCCTGAGGTTGGAGTCCAGCCTTCAGGCGGTCGCAGAACCATAGCCTATCAAACGCGGCCGACTAAAGGCGGGACTCCAACTTTTTAACTGGCGCAGCTGGAAACGCTGCGTTTGTGTAATCCGCTTATGTCCGACGACACTCCAGAGATTCCTACCGATTTTATCCGCCAAATGGTGGCCGCCGACGTGGCGGCTGGCAAACACGATGGCCGCGTGCAGACGCGTTTCCCACCGGAACCCAATGGCTACCTTCAAATTGGCCACGCTAAGGCGATCTGTATCAATTTCGAAATCGCCAAGGAGTTTGGCGGCCTCTGCAACCTCCGTTTCGACGACACCAACCCGGAAAAGGAGAGCGACGAGTTCGTCCAAGCCATCCAAGAGGACATCAAGTGGCTGGGCTACGACTGGGCAAATATCTGCTTCGCCAGCGACTATTTTGAGCAACTCTTCGAATGGGCGTGTAAACTGATCGAATCGGGCGACGCCTATGTGGACGAGCTGAGCTTCGACGAAATGCGCGAGTTTCGCGGCTCGATCACCGAGCCGGGAAAACCTAGCCCCTACCGCGACCGCCCCGTCGAGGAGAGCCTCGACCTGTTCAAGCGTATGCGGGCGGGCGAGTTCGACGACGGTGCCAAGGTGCTCCGCACTAAGATCGACATGGCGCACCCGAATATGAATATGCGAGACCCGGTGATGTACCGGATCAAACGCATGCACCACCACCGCGTGGGTGATGCTTGGCCAATCTACCCTAGCTACGACTTCACTCACGGCCAGAGTGACTCCCTTGAAAAGGTCACCCACTCGCTCTGCTCGCTGGAGTTCGAAGACCACCGTCCGCTCTACGATTGGTTTATCGAAAAGCTCGGTATCTTCCCTTCCAAGCAAACGGAATTTGCCCGCCTGAACCTAACCTACACCGTGGTGAGTAAGCGCAAGCTGCGCACTCTGGTCGAAGAAGGCCACGCCGATAGCTGGGACGACCCTCGTATGCCCACTCTCTCAGGGATGCGCCGCCGAGGCTATCCCGCCGCCGCGATCCGTAACTTTTGCCAGACCGTGGGCATCACGAAGACGCCATCGACCAGCGATGTCGCCCTGCTCGAATACGCCGTGCGCCAAGAGCTGAATCAAACCGCCAGCCGCCGAATGGCGGTCATGAATCCGCTCGAAATCGAGCTGACCAATTGGCCGGAAGGCGAAGTGCTCGAACTCGACGGGATCAATAACCCAGAAGACGAAAGCGCGGGCACACGAAAAATCCCTTTCTCCAAGCGCATCTACATCGAGCAAGAAGACTTCAGAGAAGAGGCCAACAAGAAATTCTTCCGTCTTAAAAAGGGCAAAGAAGTCCGACTGCGAGGCGCCTACATCATCAAATGCGATGAGTGCGAGAAGGATGCAGATGGCAATATCACTAAGCTGCTTTGCAGTGTCGATCTCGACACGCTGAACAAGAATCCCGAAGACCGAAAGGTGAAGGGCGTCATCCATTGGGTCAGCGCCGATCACGCGGTCAAAGCAAGCGTTCGGCTCTTCGATCGTTTATTCTCCGTTGAGAAGCCGGAAGCCGATAAGGAGCACGAGTTCACTGAATTCGTAAATCCCGATTCACTGACCGAAACCACCGCTCTCTGCGAGCCGAGCCTCACCGAACTCCCGGTTGGCGAGACCTGTCAGTTCGAGCGCATCGGCTACTTCTGCCTTGATCACAAACTCAGCCAAGCCGACGCTCTAGTCTTTAACCGCACCGTCGCCCTCCGCGACTCTTGGGCTAAGAAAGGATAAACACAATGGATACCACTACGCTCGAACTCTTCGACCAACATTACAATAGCCAGCCGACTCACTACGCCTTCGCGCCTGGGCGTGTCGAGTTTATCGGCAACCACACCGACTATAATGGTGGCCTCGTCATGGGCGCCGCCGTGACAGAAGGCATCACCGTGGCGGTCCGCCTGCGCGATGACGCGATTATCAGTATCGTCAGTGATGCGGGCGATTTGGTTAAAATCCCTCTGGGCGATTACAAACCACTAAAAGGCTCTGCCTCGTGGACAAATTATCCGATCGGCGTGACTAAGGTGATGACAGATGCAGGCATGGCCACGCCAACTGGCTATAACATGGCCGTGACTAGCACGCTGCCCTCTGGTGCCGGTATGAGCAGCAGCGCAGCCTTCGAACTAGCCACTGCCAAAGCGCTTGCTGCACTCTACGATTACGAGACCGACACCGCTGGCTTTGCTCGCATTGGGCGCAAGGCCGAAAACGAATTTGTCGGTATGCCTTGCGGCATTCTCGACCAAGGGGTCTCTGCTTTCGGCCAGGCCAACCATTTGGTCAAGATCGATTGCGCGACTGAAACATTCAGCACCTACCCGATGCCAAAGGGTGCACATTTCTGGGTTTTCAACTCGAACAAAAAGCACGCCCTCGTCGACTCCGCCTATGCGGATCGCCACAAAGAGTGCCACGAAGCGCTCGCTCAACTTCAGGCCGACTACCCCGAAGCAAACACGCTGACAGATATCAACTTTGAGCAATTGGAAGCTTCTAAAGGCAAGCTTGATCCCCTGCTTTACCAGCGCGCCTCACACATCGTCGGCGAGAACACCAGAGTCCGAAAAGTCGAAATCGGCTTAGCCAGTGGTGATCTTAGCATCGTGGGCAAGGCCCTCTGCGCCTCACACGAGAGTTCACGCGTCAACTTCGAGAACAGTATCGAGGAACTCGATACACTAGTCGAACTGCTCAAACTTCAGCCTAGCGTCTACGGCGCACGCCTAACTGGCGGCGGCTTCGGCGGCGCTGTCATGGCACTGACAGATGCTGACTTCGGCCAAGCCCAAGCCGACGTCATCGCGGCGGCCTACGAAGCCAAACATGGCCTCCAGCCATCGATCTTCCACACCCGTGCCGGTGACGGTGCTAGATTACTTTAATGTAGACTGCTCTAACTTGTCATTCGTTGGACACAACATGCTGGAAGCATGTGACTACATGACTACGCCCAGCACAGGTGATTCGCGTAGCCCTCTCGGCTCCAATACGTCTTGCGCTCTAGGTCGAGCACGCATAGCTGGTGATTGTGCACGTAGACTCGTTCACGATTGCCCGTGGCGCTGCCTTTTTGGCTGACGCCGCGTAGCACTTTTTCAGTTAAGGCAGTCGCCAAGTAGCGGCCATCGCTCGAAAGGCAAACTGGCCGCGCGTGCCAAAACTCGGGGTGACGTTGCTGGGGAAGCCCGATAATCTTCTGAGCCTCATCTGCCGCGAAATCGTAGTAGTACAAATCGGCGCTGCTCGCTCGGTACCAGACGCCCTTCCCATCCGGCGACCAGACTGGGTGACGCCCGTTGCGCGTAAGACGACGACAGAGATTCGTTTCAAGGTTCCAAAGATACAGACCGTCTCCACCAATCACGCCCCGAGGCGAGCCCGAAGGGTCGAAAGCCGCGCCTTGGCCACCCGCACCAATATCCGCAGGCAAAGTTAATCTACGCTCTCCCCGCGAGCTGAGCAGATAGATGCCGTCCGCACCCGCAAAGATTAGCTCACCCCGCTCCCGACTGAAAGCAAGTGGCTTATAGGCATCGCGACAAAGCGGCCACATGCGCAGCTGCTCCTCTCCCAGTTTATAAGAGAACAAACGATGCTCGATCACGATCTGATCTTCAAACGGTCGATCGATCGCGATGAAACCGAAGAGTTGCCCCGGCTCGCGCCCGGTCGATTCGACCCACTCGATAAACCAGAGCGCCCATTGGCTGAGCGGCAGCTCCTTGAGCAAATAGGACTCTCCTCGGTCCACGGAAAAAGCACGAAGTTGACTAAAATCACCCCGCGGAAAGCCAGAAGCGCACACATAGCGAAAGGCCAAGCGGCGGACTGGATCGAAAGCAATCGGACAATCGACGGAGCCGACTGCACCGTAGTCGTATTTCGCACGCAAGTCGTTCCCGAGCAGGCGCAAGCGCCCTTCCTGTTCCGCCAATAAGGCGGGTGCGTTCAGATCTGGCACGGTTTCGCGCCAGCCATCAGCAGTATCGATTTGTAGATTGCTCATGTTCTAGAATGGAAACGTAGAAGCCAGCGGCCTCCATGCAAGCGAGAGAAGCGACTATCCCCTGGCCTGAGCTTGTCGATGGCTGTCGCTTTTCGCATCAGAGTCACCTTCCGCTCCATTCCTATCGGAGCACCAATAAAGCGACAGGAGTGTCGCTTCTACAAAATTGATTCGCACTCACTAGGGCGATTTTGTCTCTGCCTCATTTCGCGGGAACGGCGCATACCAAGCCGCGAAGAACGAAGGAATCGTGGCGAACATGACAATGACGAAAAACATCAGATAGCCAAAATAGTCGGCCAAGAAACCACTCACCGCAGTCGTCGGCCAAAGCACTAGGTTCATAAGAGCCGTGCAAAATGCGTAATGCGTCATGTGGTATTTTCCTGGGCTGATTTGCTGCATCATGTAGAGCATGTTAGCGACGAAGCCGAAGCTATAGAAAAACTTCTCGATCGTCACCAGAGTCGCTACCGTCGTAAGAGTCACTGGCTCACCGCCCTGAGCGACATAGGCTAAATAGACATAAGTTAGATTCGGTAGATTCAAGCAAATCGCCATGGTGAAGAGCGTCTTCTTCAATCCGTATTTGGAAATAAACAAACCGCCTAAGATGCCGCCCACTAAACTCGCGGCGATACTGACCCCACCATCAATCGCGCTCTTCTGGATGAGACTCAGGCCGATACCACCCGCCCCTGGGTCTGCTTGCAGAAAGAGGTGCCCCACCCCCAGCAATAAACCTTCGCCGCTACGGAATAGGAAGACGAACATGAGCATCCCCCAGATTTGCGGCTTGCGGAAAAAATCGACCCATGCGTCGAAAAAAGTAACGGTCACCTCTTTGAAGTTCTCCGGGTGCTTGGAAACTGAGCCTTTGGGCAGAAAGAATAAATGATAGCCTGCCAGCGCCGACATCAGGGCTGCCGCTACGCACCATGCCAGCGTCCAGTTAGACGTCTCCCCGTCTCCGAAGTAGGCAGCTACAAAGACGATGGCAGACATGGAAAACAACTTACCAATATTCCAAAATAGCCCCTGAATACCGACAAACTTGGCCTGCGATTTTTTATCTAATGTCGTGATATAGACCCCGTCCATACAGATATCCTGCGTAGCCGAAGCAAAGGCCATCAACAGGAGCACTGAAATGGAGACATGGAAATAGGCAGGCAGGCTCAGAGAAAACGCGACCAAGCCCAATAAGCCTGCGATCAAAATCTCCATCGCCAAAACGATCCACTTCTTCGTTTTGAACATGTCCAGAAATCCCGCCCACAAGGGTTTGAGCGACCAAACTAGAGTCAGGGTTCCCACCCACAATGTAATCTCCGTATCCGAGTGGTCGAGATCCTTAAACATCGTCGCCGCCACCCACGTGATCATGACGTAGGGGAGGCCTTCGGCGAAATATCCGGTCGGCACCCACGACCAAGGGCTACGGGCAGGAGCTGTGTTTTGACTCATAGGTGCAAGTTTACGAAACGTCGCTTCAGCTTGATCGAGCGCCTAAGCGGCGAGCAAGCATTTTAATAACTCTGAAACCCCAGAAAACGCCGCTAGCGCGGCATCGCTACTCGGTGAATTCGGTGAAAATCTGGCTGGTCGTGTGAGCCATCTACTAGTTATATCTTAACCGTGAGTCTGAAAACCCTCTTTCCCCTGATCTGCTTACTCCTCGTTTGCATTACCTCAATGCATGCTGTTGAGATCTCTAATCGCGAAGGCACAGCGATTGAAGTGCAAATTCTCAAGATTGAGGAAAGTCGTATCCAAATCCGGATGACAAGCGGCCAAGAAACTTGGCTGGAACGCGCGCAACTCTCCGACCAGAGCCAAGCCCTCATAGCCGGCGAGCAAGCCAGAGAGCAAGATGCCCACAAAGAGCTGAATGCGCTAGTCGGTGTCGAGCTGTTCAGCGATGCCAACTTATGGGACGATCCCTCCAACGCGGTGGCCGAACGCTTGAGCTGGCCGAAAGAATCGAAGACAGAATCGCAATCGAGCTATCGCTACTACCCGCCTGCCGACTATCGGATACTGAAAGCCCGCCCCTACTCTGCGGTGCTCTATGGCGACGCAGGGAAGGCGCAGCACATCAGTATTGTTTTCGCTAATAAGGGCGACTTCAGATTCAGCGATCCACCGAACGCGGGCGAAATCAGCGACATGGAAGAAGCCATCGAAAGCGACGTTGAGCAAATCCACACCCTCCTGACCGAGCTGCTCGGCGAACCGGAGCGCCAGCAATTCGGCGCAGGGCGCGGCATCAAGCAACTGATTGATCGCTGGGATTGGAAAACGCACGCTTTTCTCCTCGCCTCGCAGGACGGCGAATACGCCAGCCTGAAAATAATGCCAACCAGCGCAGCCGACAATAAAGGCCGCGGGGAGAAACTCTCCGATGCGGCGCTGCGCAAGCTGACCGTCGAAAACATCATAACCCAAGAGAACGGCGATGTGCTCGTGGGCAATATCCCGATGGTCAATCAGGGGCCTAAAGGCTACTGCGTGCCTGCGACTTTCGAGCGCTATTTACGCTACATGCAAATCCCTGCCGATATGTATATCTTGGCGATGGCGGGACAGACGCAAGTCGGTGGTGGCACCTCACTCACCAAAATCATCGAGTCGATCGATGGCTACGTAGGCTCGCAGAATCGCTCGATGAAAGAAGTCGATGGCGAAATCAAGCTGCGCACTGTGCAGAAGTACATCGATAAAGGCCTCCCCATTATTTGGACAATGTTTTCATCCCGCGAATACAACGACTTCGTCAACCAGCGCACAAAAGAGCGGCAAAATACCCGCGACTGGGACGAATGGGAAACGCGGAGTAAGAGCGAATCGCGCGACATCGAACTGCGGAAGGACTTCATGTCTGCCCATGCTTGCATGATCATCGGCTATAATAGGGAAACCAACGAGATCGCCGTGAGTGACTCATGGGGGCCTAGCTATGCGGTGCGTTGGGTGCCAGTCGAACAGGCCGAGCAAGTCTCGCAAGGCTCGATCTATCTGATCGAGTTTTAGGGTCGCATCCGTGGCGTGTTCGCTTGCCGAACGCCCCCAGCTTGATGGCTGACTCTGACGGAGGCGTCCGCCGATGAGGCTGTCTCAGAAATGAGTCGATCTACTGAAATTAGGCGAATCCTTATCCCACAACAATCACGCCCCTAATCTTACTCCTAATCGTAAGATTACGATGAAGAACCCAATTCTAGAGAGATCTATAGTTTTTCGTCATTTTGAGGCGTCCGGCAAGCGGACACGCCACGTTTAGTCGTCCGCCTTCTTCGGCTTCTTTACACGCGGCACATCGCGCGCATCGAAGTGGAGAATGTATTTCTGCTCAAAGTATGGATCGCTAAAAGTCTCCTCCAGAGAGATCGTTTTGCGGGGACGGATGCCAAGCGCGGTCAGTTCTTCGTCCAGCTCGCCGCCCTTCCAGTAGAGAACACCGTTGGGGATCGAGTTACGCTCGCCGCGACGGACGTTGCCTTTGATCCAACTAAAATACTCGGGTAGATTTTTAACCGCACGCCCGGTGATAAAGTCGAACTGTTTTTTTATCTCCTCGGCGCGGCATTGGCGTGCTTCGACATTCTTGAGTCCTAGTTTTTCGACAAGGTCTTGCACCACAGTAATCTTTTTACCGATCGAATCGATCAAGGTGAACTGCGCCTGCGGATAGCAGATCGCCATTAGGATGCCGGGGAAACCACCCCCCGTACCCACATCCATGATACGCGTGCCTTGCATCAGTTTCAAGTGATTCGTGATAGCGAGGCAGTGCGAAAGGTGACGGGCTTCCAAATGCTCAATATCTTTACGCGAGATGAGATTGATCTTCTGGTTCCACTCACGCAGGAGCACTGCCCATGCTTCGAGCACAGGCCAAGCCTCTTCATTTATGTTCGGAAATTGTGAGTGTAATGCTTCCATAGCTTTTTTAATGATGAGTAAATGCGAATGCGCAAAGGCACACTATTCTGCTAAATAGCCTTGGAACAAGACTTCGATTTCGGCTAGCGCTTCTTCGGTAATCGAAAAATCAATTTCCTGAGCAAAGCAATCCAGGCTGATGATGGCATTCGAGCTGGCCTCACTGATGCTTTCATTGTGGAAACGCCTAGAGAAATCTAGATTCACGCGGTTGACGTCTTTATAGATTTTTTTGAGCCCCTCAAAGCCCCAGTCCGCCTCCAGACTATGGCGATGCCTGAAGTATTGCGCTAGAGCATACATAGAAAACGCCCGATAGAGCGTCTCCTCCGTATCTGCAAATGGTAAGTGAAAGCGCGACATCGGGCGCAGTTTATCCAAAATAGGGCAACCACTCGTCACCATATAAATGCCCATGAGCGAACTAATCGCTGGAAATAATGCGGTTTTCTCCCGTTTGCTCACGCGTTGTGGCGTCTCGACATCGACAGACACTTGCTCGACCGAGCGAAAGTCCTGAAAAAACTCAACCAGATCCACAATATTAACCGCAACCGGACAGTGCGTATGCTCGTCTCGACTCAAAGGACAATGCCGACACTGCCGATAACTCAACTTCGTCCAATCGGGCAAATCATCTCTAACCGAGCGTGCCGAGGCACCACTCTGACGATCTAAGCGCACTCGAAACTCCTTCTCCATTCCATCTGGAAATCGGAATCGGTAGGTCAAAGAAAATACAGATGCATCGGACATAGAGAAACTTCGTCATAAGCGCGTTGAAAAGTCAAAGCTCTGCTACGAGAATTGCTGTATTCTCACATGAAAACCGCACGCCGCATCATACATATCGACATGGACTGCTTCTACGCAGCGGTCGAGATGCGCGAAAGCCCGGAGCTGGCCGACCGCCCGCTAGCTGTAGGCGGTGCCTCGGGCCGCGGCGTGCTCACGACTTGCAACTATGCCGCGCGCGAATTCGGCGTGCGCTCGGCCATGCCGGTCTTTAAGGCGCGTGAACTCTGCCCGCAGCTGACCATCGTGCCCGTCCGCTTTGAGTTATATCGCGCAGCATCGAAAGCGGTGCGAGCGATCTTTGCCCGCTACACAGAGATGATCGAACCACTCTCGCTCGACGAAGCTTACCTCGACGTCAGCCACTTAAAACGTGCCGGCGCCGAGATCGCAGCAGAGATCCGAGCAACCATCCAATCGGAGACCGGGTTGACCGCATCCGCTGGTATCGGACCTAATAAACTGATCGCGAAGATCGCGAGCGATTGGAACAAGCCCAACGGGCAATGCGTGGTGGCACCCTCGAAGGTCGACGTTTTTATGCAAGCGCTGCCTGTGCGGCGCATTTGGGGCGTAGGGCCTAAAAGTGCTGCACGATTAACTGTACACGGCATCGAAACCTGCGCTCAGCTCCAAGCTAGGGACAAAACCTGGCTTGCGCAGGAGTTTGGCAGCTTCGGCCTAGAGCTCTACGACCTCTGTCGAGGGATCGACGAGCGACCCGTGGTCTCCAATCGCATCCGTAAGAGCTTAAGCAATGAACGCACTTTTACCCATAATTTGGAGACTCTCGAAGAGTGCCGCACCGAACTCATTCGCCAGCACGAGGAATTGATCGGAGATCTACGTAAAAGCGCACCCGATCGAAAGATCGCCAAATTGCTGGTAAAACTGAAATTCAGCGATTTTCGCCGCACCACCGCAGAGATGCCCGGACGACAGCCGGACATCAAGAGGTACCTCGGCCTACTGAATGAAGCATGGGGACGCAGCGGCGAACCCGTGCGCCTGCTCGGAATCGGGGTGCGCTTTGCCGAGACCGAAGGCGGAAGTGAGCAACTGGAACTCGGACTGTAGGCTCACATTGGCTTTCGCCAAGGTGCTACGGGCAGAGCAAGACGAACAATCTAGGACGATCGCGAGAGCGGTTGTTTTAGGCGACATACCAATTCGAATAAGGTTTGAACGGGTAGCGCGGTGTGGCCCACACCGCATACGTCTTGCTGGGTCGCTATTTATAAACGCGCGGAGTGAGCCACTCAGCGCTAGCATTAATTATCGGTTAAGGATCAAGCTTTTTTGAAAATGGTATCAACACTCACACGTCGGGCAAAGCAGATACAAAAAAACCGACTAATTGAAAATAGTCGGCCAAGGAAAGGAAAGGTATAAACAAAATGGCGCAGTCCCTACCCCTAAGGACTGCGCCAACCATTGTCTACTTTATGCCTTCCGAAGAAGGACTTATTCTGTTACCCCAAACTCCCTTGCGGGAGAAAAGTTGATGCACTGGACAAAAAACGAATTCTGACTGAGTGCAATAAATTATTAAACGAAACGGATACATACTAATTTTACTTATAGGCTGCATTAGATTTGCTTATCGGAATAATATTGCAGAAAAGTGACGCGAGGGATACCCCTAAACCCCGCGCCACACTGTTTTCTGCTTTGTCTTATTACCCCAACTCCCATACACGGGAGAAAATGAAATTACTGGTAAAGAACTTAGACTACTATAACAGCTATCGTGCCAACTTTCTCTAAACCGTATAATTTGCACTTTTTTTTTAAGCCACTCGTGAAATTCTCTAAAAATATCGAAGATGTCATCGCGAATTTTCGCGGGCTACCGCACACCGTGACGGCCTCTTCTCGGCGCGAACCGACTCCGCTAGATAGCATCCTTGTCGTGCTCCAGGAGAAATACAAACTAGATAAACCCAGCCCCGAGCGCAGCTTGGTTGAAAACTGGGAATCCATCTTCGGCCCGAGTCTCTCCGAGCGCTGCCATCCTGTGCGCATAAAAGACGAGCACACTCTGATCGTATCGGTGACTAACCAGACTCTACGCTCTGAGCTACAATTCATGAAGCGCGCGGTGCTGAAAAAGATTCAAAAACTAGAGCATTGCGGCGAGATTAAGGAAATAGTGATCCGCAGCTAGCTTAAGATTTATGGATCAAAGACCGCGTGACGGTCGAAACGAGTTCCTCGTTCCGCTACTAAATTCGTTTTGTAGCGGATGCGGGAACCGCTTTCGACTTATGGTACCGCAAAGGCCTGACGGTCGAAACGAGTTCCTCGTTCCGCTACCAAATTCGTTTTGTAGCGGATGCGGGAACCGCTTTCGACTTATGATGCCGCAAAGGCCTGACGGTCGAAACGAGTTCCTCGCTCCGCTACCAGATTCGTTTTGTAGCGGATACGGGAACCGCTTTCGACTTATGGTGCCGCAAAGGCCTGACGGTCGAAACGAGTTCCTCGCTCCGCTACCAGATCCGTTTTGTAGCGGATACGGGAACCGCTTTCGACTTATGGTGCCGCAAAGGCCTGACGGTCGAAACGAGTTCCTCGCTCCGCTACCAGATTCGTTTTGTAGCGGATGCGGGA
>Ga0222632_1000251_pt1 | contig 33528 bp, 37 predicted proteins | sample AntAcemetageno46_FD_179828 | JGI IMG/M metagenome (GOLD analysis project Ga0222632, IMG submission 179828) | Saline water microbial communities from Ace Lake, Antarctica - #46 | ecosystem: Environmental > Aquatic > Non-marine Saline and Alkaline > Saline | place: Antarctica: Ace Lake | collected...
TGGCTTGTTTAACAAGAGGAGCAGGAGCAGGAGCAGTAGCAGGAGCAGTAGCAGAAGCTGCAGAAGCAGCAGGAGCAGGAGCAGGAGCAGGAGCAGGAGCAGTAGCAGAAGCTGCAGAAGCAGCAGTAGCAGAAACAGCAGATACAGAAGCAGTAGGAGCAGGATCAGAATCAGATACAGGAGCAGGAGCAGGAGCAGGAGCAGGAGCAGGAGCAGTTGCAGGAGTGGTTGCAGAAGTAGTTGCACCTGATTTATGTATAGTTTCCATTACAATCATTGGTGGTGGGCTTACATGTTGAAACATATTCATTTGAGGATTGACATAGTTATTATATATATTAAGAACTTGAATATCTCTTCTTGTTAGAGGATAATTATCTAGAAAGATTTTTCTTGAATAAAAAAGATTATTTTTAACTTGAGATGAATCTTTATCAGTTATTTTAATTCTGTTTACTAAATCTAAGATATAACTTTTTAAAGTTCCTAAATCCATATTAAAATAATATAGATTATTAAAATTTTATATATATTTTAAATTAATATGAAAAAAATTTTATTTTACTCTAAAAAATGTAAACATTCACTTAACTTATTAAATTTATTAAAAGAAACAGGTGATTTAGATGATATAAAGATAGTTTGTTTTGAAGATGATAAGTTTCCTGTTCAAATAAATAAAGTTCCAACTTATATAACTTCTGAACTTAATCATCCATTAGTTGGTAAAGATATTTTTAAATTTTTTGATATTTTAGAATATTTTGGTAAACCAACAAATAATATTAAATTTTGGAAAGAAAAAATTATTAAAAGACCTAAAATAGATAATTTTATTAAAGGAAAAGAACATCAAGTGAATTATGATACACTTAAAAATAATTTATCAAGGAATAATGAATTAAAACAAAGAAATGAATTAAATAAATTAATTGAGGAAAGAAGAAGACAAATTAATTAAGATCTAAAAATGTTTGATAATCTTCTAACGTTCCTGCAAAAAATTCTATTTTTTTATCTTTTACTATAATTAATTTTGATTCTAAATTAGTAATTAATGATGGATCGTGTGTGACTGTTATAATACATCCATTAAAAGTTTTAAGTGTTTCTATCATTGCTTCAACTGTATCTAAATCTAAATGATTAGTGGGTTCATCTAGTAAAATTATATGAGGTTGTTTAAAAATCATAGCCAACCAACTAACTCTTGCTTTTTCTCCTCCTGACAAGTGTTCTATTTTATTAATGTGACTTTTGCCTTCTAATTTAATTTGACCCAATAATTGTCTAATAGTAGCAACTGGATTCTTATGTGAATCCATTTCTGGAGGAATAAGTTTTTCTAAATAGGAAACAGGGGTTTCATCTGGAGGTAATAAAGTATCAAAGTGTTGATAATAATATCCAACTTTTAATCCTCCATGAGATGTTATAAATCCACTTGTTGGTTCTAATTTTTCAGCAATTAATTTAAGTAAGGTGCTTTTTCCTGCCCCATTTCTTCCTACAAGTGTTAATCGTGAATCTTGTTTAATTTCAAGATTAATATTTTCAAAAATCTTATTATCTTTATCATAAGAAAAAGTAATGTCCTCTAATTTAATCAAAGTAGATTTTATTTTACTTGTAGAATAATTAGGAAATTTTATAATATGTTGAGGAACTAAAATACTTAAATTTGCTTTCTTAATAACTTCTTCTTTTTCTTTATTTGTTTTTGATTTCTTTTTCATTTCATTAATTTTCTTTTTTAATTTTTCATGTTCCAATTTTAATTTATTTTCTTCATTGTCTCTTGATATTTTAGCAGAATAATAATTTCCCTTAAATTGTCTTAATTTATTATTTTCTAAAAAGATAGTATTATTACACACCGTATTTAAAAAATCAATAGAATGTGACACCACTAAAATTATTTTTGGATAATCTTCTAAATAATCCATTAACCATAAAACACCTTCTAAATCTAAATGATTTGTTGGTTCATCTAATAATAAAATATCAGGTTTTAAATATAACATTTTGGCTAGTTCAACTCTTCTTTGCCATCCACCCGATAAAGAATTAGTAGGCATATCACTTATATTTGTATTAAAACCCAATCCTTTTAATATTTTATAAATAATCATTTCTTGATTATCACCATCCAAATCTAGCCATTTATTTTCTAATTCTTCCAAATTATTAGTAGATTCTGGATCATTATAAGTTTCATCTAAAATTATTTTTAATTGATATAATTCATGATTCATTTTTAAAACTGTTAAAAACACAGAATCAACAGAAGAAATAAAAGTTTGATTAATTGAAGTAATTTTTAAATTAGGATGAATTGGAAATAATTTATTAAAAATTGCTTTTAATAAAGAAGATTTACCAGATCCATTATGACCAATTAAACCATATCGTGATTCATTAGTTAATCTTAAACTGGTATTTTCTAATAATGTTTTATTTGACACTCGTAAAGTTAAATTATTTATTATAATATTATCAATTGCTAGATTTATATTAGGTTCATATTCCACATACAATTCATCTAAAGTTTTTTTGTTTTCAAGTGGTTCTTCAATAACAACTTTTTTATCGTTTTTATCATTTTTATTCTTTTTATTTTTTTTATTTTTTTTATCTTTTTTATTTTTTTTGTTATTTTCATTATTTTCATTATAATTTTCTTTAATTTGTTCATCATCATCAGAGTCATCATATTTTTTATTACAATTCTTTTTTCTTGACATATTAATAAATTTAATTTTATTGAAATTAAATTTATCAATTTTATTTATTAACATAATTATTCAGTATCAGTAGGTAAAATCTCAGGATATATTTTGCTAGTAAAAATATTAATTAATTTTAAATTTACTTTTTCTATTCCATATGACATTTCTTTTAATGAATAAACTTCAGCATTTTTATCTTTATATATTTGATTAAAAAATAATTTACGTGAACGAATTAATTCATCAATTACATTAACTTCCGTTTTTTTCAATAAAAAATAAATATCTTTTATTTCAAATTTTTTACTAAAATAAATTTTTTTATAATTTAATCCTCTACATTTGAACATAAAATATTTATAGATTTTTGGTATAAATTGATACAAATTATTGTTTTTAGATGTTCCATCCTCATTATATAATAAATTATATAAATTATGTAGTTCTCTTGTTAAAACTTTAAAAACACTATCAATTATTCCCAATGAATGATAAGATTCTTTTGAATTTAATGGGTTTGTTATCATTTCAAATTTAGAATCCTTTTCTAAATATTCTTTTAATTTGTCCAATTGATATAATTTTAATAATCCTAAATACAAATTATCTTTTGTCATAACAGCACTTGCAAATTGATAATCTTGACTTTGTAACTTTATTAGTATTTCTTTACCCTTATTTTGTCCCCGAAGTATTAAACCTTCTGTTTTTGGAGGTAATTCAAATTTATTTTTAGAATTATAATCATCTAACCATGATATATTTGCTACTTCTTCACTTGCCAAAATATTTTCATCAAATAAATTAGTAGGTGGATTTTCAACTAATTCTAAAGTTTCTTTATTTCTCATATAAGCTAAAATTATTTTTTTATAATTTTCACCAAATAAAGTTTCATAATTTACATAATTTTTATTCTGATGATGTAATAAAATAAAATGATATGTATTAGTTATATCTAATTTTTTAGTAAACTGATCAAAAGTTTCATAGTTTGATAATCTTAATATTTCCATAAATAAATCATAATGCGAAACATCATTATTCCATTTTGATGTTGAAGCATCTAAACATCTTCTTGTTGATATATACCATTTATTCTCATGATTAAATAATGATAATAAAGTACCCTCAAAACACTGATATAATTTATAACTAAAATCATTATTTTTCATTAAAAAACCAACTCCATCATCATTAATTAAGGGAGTAGGACAAGAATAATTAATTACCTTTTTATCTAAAATATTAATTACTAAAGAACGACATTCCTTATGTAATGGCGAAGTAAAAGTACTATTAAATTTATTAAAAACTAAAAGTAAATTACCTTGTTCTTTAAAATAAATGTTATTTTTTTTAAATATATCTTTTATTTCATCCATAGTATTATTTTGTAATAAATTATTAATTAGTAATTGCATTTAATAAATTATTAAATATGTTTTTAAATAAATATATTTACTTTTAAACCATTAATGAAAGTACCAACCGCTATAATTGTTGTAACATTTTCAATTTTATCACAAATAAAAATTTTATTGTTTGGATTAATTATAGAAGGTTTAGACAAAATAAATTCCACAATATTTTTATTAATTGTTTTAACTTTACCTTTGACAGAATTTGCTCCTATTTGAAGATGATAAATTTTATTTTGAATTTTATATTTTTCTAAAGTTTCACTTTTAATTTTAATTTCAGAATAGATTTCACTCATTTCTCCTTTTTTACCTAAAATTTGACCTTTTAATCCATCATTTTTAGTAAAAAATGGATCAATCTCTAATCCAACCGCCATTAATCCTCCAGGAATAATAGAATCAAGAGATGTTTTTTCTGAAAATAATGAAATTACTTTAGAAATAAAAGGTTTAGCAATCCATTCTTTTTTATCTTTATCAAATCTAACTTGTCCGGGACGAATCTCAATTTCATCATTAAGTTTTAATTCACCAAAAATAAGACTTCCACCAACAACACCTCCTTTAAGTTTATCAGGTATAGTACCTGGTTTGTTCAAATCAAAACTTCTTGTAATTGTTAAATTTAATTCCTGATTATATTTTTCATTTTTAGTATTAGGAGGAAATTTTTCCATAATTGCTTCAAGTAAATATTTTTTATTAAGTCCTAGATTTAATGCCATAGGAATAATTAAATAATCATCTTCAAATCCTTTTTTAACTAAAAAATCTTTTAACTCGTGATATCTTTCTTTTGCTATTTCTTCATTTACTAAATCTAACTTATTAAGAACAAAAACTAGATTTGTTAAACCTAAAAGTTTTGCTGTTAATAAATGTTGATATAATTGTGGTTGACTTGCTGGAGGAAGATTTCCCGCTACTACAACTATTCCTCCATCCATCACTGTTGCACCCGCCATCATTGTATCAATTAATTCATGATGTCCTGGACAATCCACAAATGAAAAATGATGTACTAGTTCTGAATTATCACCATCAGTATGCATTAGTTCACCATTAGATAACCATATTTTTGCATTTGCATACCCAACCTTCATGGTGATATTTCTTATTTTTTCTTTGCTATGTTGTTGTGTTGATTTTCCAGAAATCAACTTTACTAGTGTTGATTTACCGTGGGATACACTTCCCAATAATCCAATATTAATTACAGGCTGTTTCTCTAAATTATACATACTAAATAAAAATATAATGATAGAATAATTATATCAATTTTTATAAAATTATAATTTCTCTAGTATATTTAATGTTCTGTAAAAAAAAATTAGAATATTTAGAGGAGGATTTACCTGGGGAAAAAAATATTATAAAAAAAGATAATTCATTCTTAAGTGATATAAATGATAATGATAATCATAATAAAGTGAAAATAGATTTTGAAAAAATAAATAATAAAAGTATAAATTTAAATATTAATGTATCCAGGGAAGTTTTAAATGAATATAAACAAAATAATAATATTATTTTTTCAGTAAACCTTACAAAAAGTGTTTTATTAGAAATAATAAAAATGTTAAAATAAAAATATTGTTATTACTCATATTTATATGTAGTCCCTTTTTCATCAATAAAAGTTATATTTTTATCAAAAATTACAATATCATATTCTGGAACTAAAAAATATGTGAGTAAAAGACCGATTATAAGACCAATAATAAATTCTTTCATTAATTAAAGAATAGAATATATAATTTAATTAATGAACGATATAATACCTATTAATAAATTTATGCTTTTTAAACAGAAATGTAATAAAGAAATATTATTATTTAATAAAGTTATAAATTCGCCCAAAGTCGATTTAAAAAAATTAAATTTAAAAAATGAGAATTTATTAGCTTTAATTCTTAATAAAATAACCCTTAATAACTATCAAGATAAAGCAAAAGAATATTTATCTAATATGTTTTTAGGTTCAAATGAATCTTTAGATAATTTAACTCGTCAAATATATTTTAAAATGATTTCAGATGAATATTTTCAATATTGTTATTTAAAATTTTATCAATTTATAATTTCAGCATATAATCATTATGGAATTAAATATGATTACAGTTACTTGGTTAATTTGGTAGAAACAAAATATTTAATGGATATTTATCAGAAAGATACTTTATTAGGTAAAATTATAAATAAAGAAATAACAGATGAAAAAAAATTCTGTTATCATAATATACGAATTATTATTATTTTAATCAAGGAAAAAATTTTATCAGATAATTTATATCAACATATTTTAAAAGATTTCATAAATAAAATAGATTATGCGGAAGAATTATTGGTTATTTTAAAATGTTATCAAGAAAAACAAGAAGAAATTATTTCACAATTAGATTTATCAAAATACAATATGAGATATAAAGTTATTTTTGAAGAAATGTTAGTAACAGAAACAGTTTGTGATGAATCACCAATTATAATAAAGTCTAAAAATGATAATAAAGAAACCTTATTTAGGAATATTATAAATGAATATTTGTTTATTGAAGAAATAGATGAAATAATAATATTTGTAGAAAAAAATTTAACTTCTAACCTTGATAAAAATAAATTTGTTGAAATTATAATTGAGATTTATTTAGATAATGAAAATCAAATTTTATTAGATTTATTAATAGAATTATATAACAAGAATTTTATTAAAAAACATAATATTTTTGAAGGTACCACCACAAGTATTGAAAAAAATAAATGTGGAAAACTAAAAGATGTTATAAAAGTTTTTTATCAAAAACATAATATTAAATTATAAATCAGCTTCTAAATAAATTAATTCTGAAGCTATTTCATATTTTGGAATAAAATCAAAATTATAATTTATATCTTTTATATCCGTTATATCTTCTAATTGCGGATTATTTGAATATTTTGGATCAACAATTGTTCCTGTTGCTAAACTTTTATTTAATTTTGGTAAAGAAGTCACTATTAATCGACATGGTTGAAAATTATAACTATTTATATTAGAACACTCTATTCTTAGCAATTCAGGAATTATAATTATGATTTCATTTCTTACTGCTGGTTTAACAGTGTGTTTATTTCTAACTTGTTTTAAATGTTTTTGTGCTTCTTCCCAATTATTAAATTCTTTTAAACAATAACGATTAAAACAATGAATTTTATGATCAGGGTGCATTTCTAAATTATTTTCTTCATATTCAAAACCTTTATTTTTAATTACAGTGCATTTTTCTCCTCTAAATCCTAAATCAATTAAAATTTCTTTGTTATTATATTTAATAAATAATTTTTTAATATATTGTTTTTTTTTCCATCGTTGCGTTCCTCTTTGAGATAAACCATTAATTATTATTAAATCATTAGTGGTTTGATATTTAAATAATCTAAAATTACCTAAATAATCAAAATAATAACGTTGACCTGTTAAAGTAATTATATGTGGATCACCAAAAAATGCTCCGGTATTATGAGTCAAATTAATATTAAAAGACGGTAATAATGTTGGAGATGAAATAACTTTATCAAAATAATTTCCTGCATAATAAAGTTCATTAGATTGACTCAAAAATATACGGCCTTCATTATTTGAAGTAATTGTTTGTATGTTTGATAAATCAATTTTTGAAGAAATAAAAGTATCTGGATTTATATAATTAATATTTAAATCCTGTTCACTTGTATAAAAATATCTTTCTCCATCTGAAATTATATTACTAAAATTTTCACCAGAAATTATTTGATCAATAGGTAATGTAAAATGTTTTAATTTAGATGGTATTTTATTATCTTTCACATCAATATTATTTTGATTAAATATATTATTATTATTTAATACAATTGAAGAATCTGCTGTATAAACTCCACTGTTATTATCTAGATTTATTCTTGATATTTTAGTCGGAATTAAAACTTCTTTAATTAAATTATTATTATTCATTATAAATATTAATAATTTAATTATACTAAATTTACAACTACCATGTAATCTATGGTATCAATACATCCTATATCTTCTGCAATTATATTTAATACATTTCCTGATATACTTCCCCTAACTTTTGACCATCCACTATTATTATGTAAAAATATTTGAGGATCAGTAAATTCACTCGCTCCAAGTGATAAAGTTACATCCACATTTGAGTTAGTTAATGTTGCTTCACCACGTAGTATATTATTCGTGGTTTTTAATGTTCCAACAATTTCATATAAGGCAGAATCTTCATAAAATAATACACTAGACGGTATTATCGTCCATGTGGTAATTGATGGAGTTTTATAGGTTAAAGTTAAAGAATCACCTGATATATTATCTTGATATCTCGCATATAATTTATGGTAACCTTTTTCTAAATACATTGTATTTGTTGTTACACCCAATGCTGGTGTTGGTGGAGTACCTGATCCTCCTACATCATAACGATATGCAACTAATTTATTATCTATATAGAAATCGGATGCATCGTTAGGATTCATCCCAAAAGTATAAGTTCCTGTTTCTTCAGCTAAAAATAAACCTTTAAATTCTACAGCATAAAAATCTTCCTCCATTGTAAAAACATTAATATCTGGGGTATGACCAGTTGAAGTTAACACAAAGTCTCTCATTAATTGATCAAACTCGCTTGTTGAAATAGGAGATGTTGCCCATAGTATAGCGTCTTGATTATATTTGTAATATAATAATCCGCTTGATATATTAATAGGCTGATTAATCTGAGAAATTCCATCAGTAATTATAGTTGATCCAGTTAATTGTATTACTCCACTTACATCTACATCATTAAAAGTTTTCTTCCCTGATATTAATTGATTCGATGATATATCTATTAATTCTGATAAAAAAGACTCGACTTCATTTTTTGTATAATAATTTTCTTCATTCACATTTTTAAAATTATTAACTCCAAAACTATATACATCATTATTACTTAATAAAACAGTTGTATGATTTGAACCACACGAAACATTACCAATACTTACTTCTACTGGAAGAGCAGGACTAAAAGTTGTTACTTGTGTAGGAATAAGTGTTTCACCTGAATCCACATTTAAACCAGTTCTTCCATTATCATTTAATCCGAAAGTATATAATTTACCTTCTGTTGTAACCAATGCTGAATGATTTTCTCCACTAGAAATACTAGATATATTTTCATCCATACTTAATACTGGTGTAAAAGTTGTAATTTGAGTAAAAACTAAGGTATTACCTGAATTTGTATTTAATCCTGTTCTACCACTTTCATTATTTCCAGTTGCATAAATTTTACCATTTGTAGATAATAATAAGCTAAAATCAGAACCACATGAAATGCTATCAACAATATCTCCTGGATCTAATATTAATGATAAATCTATAAAAGTTGGCTGACTAGTATCTCCTGTAATTGTATTTCTTCCTAATCTACTGTTTCCATTTGAACCACACATATAAAGATTTCCCTCACTGGTTACAAATCCTGTATGAGAATTACCACATGATACCTGTACAATTTTTTCTCCAAATTGTAAAGGAGGACTATAGGAAGGAACCATAGTAGGAATAAGAGTATTATCAGATACTACTCCTAATCCAGTTCTTCCATTTAAATTATATCCAAATGTGTGTACATCTCCATTATCTAATAAAAAAACAGAATGAGATTCACCTACAGCGGATTGTATAATAGAACTACTTATATCTACACTAATTAAAGTAGGTTCAATTCTATCAATTATATCACCAGTTCCTAATTGTCCATTTAAATTTTTACCAAATGAATATAAGTCACCACTAGTATTTACGAATATTGTATGTTGAACATTTGACATTACTTTATTAAATATATTAAATATTTTATATTTTAATCCAATTATTCAAAATAAAATTATATAAAAAAAATATTTATTTAATAGTATTTAAATTTTGATATAAATCTACTATACATCCATATACTTGCCATTTAGTTTCAGTACCTTGATTTACTCTAATATAGTATTTACTAATTATTTCATAAATAATAATTTTATTACTTTCTTTTATAGTAGTTACATTAAATGATAAAAAGTTTAAAATAGAAAGTAAAATATCATTTGAAGAAAATCCTTTATCTAAAAGATCTTTTACAAGAGCTAAACTTTTTTCTAAATTATTATTAGTTAATGCATTTAATATATTTCTAACCATTAAAGGATTAGGTTGGTCAAAAATTTCATAAATATCATCAACTGAAATTGTTTGAGTTTTACTAATCCCATTTAGTGCTTCAATGAAATTTAAACTTTGTCGTAAATCTTTTTCAGTTATACTAATAATTTTATCAATTATTTCTTTTGTCAAATTAATTTTTTCTTTTTTTACAATATCAAATAATTTTTTACTTATATTTTCATGACTCATTTGTGGAAAAAATAATAAAGAACATCTACTTTGAATTGAATTATTTATTTCACTCAAATCATTGACTAACAAAATAAATGTTGTTTTATTATCATCCATTAAATTTGCAATAATTGATTGAGCTTTAATTGTTAAAGAGTTTGCTTCATCTATTAAAATTATTTTTTTTTTATCATCATTAATTTTTTTATCACAAAAAGGCATAATCAAATTTTGAATCATATTTAATCCTCTGTCATCAGATGCATTCAAATATAAAAAATTTTCCAAACTGTCTTTAGAATTAATTATATTTTTTACTAATAAAATTGCTGTTGATGTTTTTCCTGTACTTGATTTCCCTATAAAAATAGAGTGATTTATTTTTTTATTAGAAATAATTCTTTTTAATTTATTAATAGTTATTTCTGGCAAAATTAAATCATCAATAGATTGTAAATTATATTTATCATTTAATAAAGATGTTTTAGTTATTTTGTCTAATATATGATTCTTAGAATTATAGGTGATATCCATTATATTATAAATAAACTAACATTTAATTTAAATATTTTTCAATATTATCTTTTATTACAATTTTAATACCTTTTTCTAACCCTTTCTTTACTTTTCCTGTTGGATTTTCTAACCCTTGTTTATCTTTTATCACTAAAATATCACTATTATTATTTATAGTATTACCTACAACACCTCCCAAACTTTCAATTCTTTCTTGTAATTCTTTATCTCTAAACCCAGAAATAACCCAATTTTTATATTTTAACTTACTTTTTACTTTATTATTATCTTTATTATTTATAACAATTATATTAAGTAATTTAGATAAATCATTATATTTTTTCTTGAAATTATCATAATTTTCTAATACTAATTTTCCTGTTTTTTCTTCAAAGCCTTCAATCTCTTTCAAATCCGTTAATGAAGGTTTCTTTTTTAAAAAGTTTGGTATATTCTCTAACATCCCTTTTGCTTTTCTACTACCAAAATTATATCCTAAAGAATTTGTAGCTAATATAAATTGCTCTAACTTAATTTCTTTGTTTCTTAACATACTAATTTCTTTAACAAAATTATCAGCCGATTTATCTTTTACACTTGGCAATTTCAAAAAATCTTCTTTTTCTAATCCTAAAATTATTTCTATTGTTGTAAAATTATGTTGATATAATTTCTCAATTAATTTTATTCCAAAACCTTTCACTCCTAATGTCTTAAAAAAGAAATAAATCTTTTTAATTTCTTGTTGAGATGTTTCACCCTCCATATATATATCAACACCACTGTTAGACCAACTAAAAGGTAATGCTGGCATATCTGGTTTAGTCGATTTTATTACTTTTAAAATATGAGGTATTACATCACCACTACGAGTTATTTCAATTATACTATTAGAGCCTAATTTATTATCTTTAATATATTTAGCATTAAAAGCAGAAACTCTACAAATTGTAACTCCTCCTAATTCGGTAGGTTCAATTATAATTACTGGATTAATAGAACCTGATTTAGAAATATTCCATTCTATACCTATTACTTTAACTTGTCTTGTTTGATTTTCTAATAAATCTTTAAAAGCAAAAGCATATTCTGGGTTTTTATTTTCTTGTCTTTTATGAACTGAATTTGTGGTAACAATTATCCCATCAACATCATATTTTGAGTTTTTCTTTCTATTTTTCAGAATTTGATTTAATATTTGATAATTAATTTCTTCTTCTTTTTGGTAATAAACAGGAATAAAACCTAATTTTTTAATTAATTTGAATTGATCTTCAAAAATATTAAAAGGATCAACAACTTCATAAACAACAAAATCTAAATCTTGTGCTAAAAATGGCTTTATTGTTTTAGAGTTAACAATACCACTTACTAAATTACGTGCATTCTTAAATTTTTCTTGATATTTTTTTTGAAATATGTCTTTTCTCATAATAATTTCACCTCTTACTGCTAATATATTTTTTTTACCTTTTTTATCAAGTTTTTTAATAATATCGTCATATTTAGGAAGATTTAAGTATTTTGTTAATTTAGTTATATCCATTCCTTCAGATGCTGTTCCACGAGTAAACATTTTAATTTTATTATTATTATAAATAACTAATCCACTTATACCATCTAACTTATCACTTAATAAAAAAGGACTTGTATATTTTTTTAGCCAATTAGATAATTTAGTTGAAGGAGGCTTCACTTTATCCATTGATCCTAAATAATAATCTAATGTAACTTTATTTTTGCTCACACGTGCACCAACCTGTTTTAAAAATGGAGCTTTCGGATTTCTTTTATGTAAAAAATCTAATAATATATCAAATTCATTATCAGTTATAATTGGTTCTCCTGATTGATAATATGTTTCAGAGGCTTTTTCTAAAAATAACTCTAAAATATCAATAGATAAATTTTGTCCAACATAAAAAACATCTTTTTTAAGATCTTTTATTATTTGTTTTGTATTAAGCATATTAACTATATTATTAAATTCCTATTAATAATATTTTCAATATTTAATTGATTTTTTGGTAAAATATAAAATCATAAAAACTACTAACAAAATGCCTAAAACACCTGATAACATATACGGAATCGTATTATCTGAAGGCGGACATTCTTTAACCGAAGGACATCCTTTAACTGGAGGACATTCTTTAACCGAAGGACATCCTTTAACTGGAGGACAAGAAGGATGAGTTGTTGCATTTTTACACCAATCTATTTTTTCATTATTATATCTAATTTTAAAATAATTAACATCATTTAGATCAAAATTACAGGTTGTAGGAACTAAATTTTCATAAACTTGAGTTACTACTTCTTCTGTAATTTTTTTAACTCTTTCTTGAGATGTTAAATTTTTATTATTATTTATTTTAACAGTGTTTATCATTATATCAACTCCTTTTGATAAAAATAAACCTACTATATTAGAAATTCTTACTTTAAAATATTTGTCATGTTTTATTGTTTTAATAATTATTTTTAAATATTGTTTTAAATCATCAATGGAATTTTCATCATTTTTATAGACAACATTACTACTAACAGATCCTTTATTCTTTTTATATTCAACTTTACTACTAACAGATCCTTTATTCTTTTTAGGGTTTTTTTTTGTAGAAATAAAAGTAGATATATCACCAGTCATTTCACCCTCAAAAATTGGTTTTTCATTTTCTAGGTTTTCAATAACTTTTTCATTTAATTTATTATAAATAATATCAATTTTGTCACTATCAAAATAATCAAAAGGTACTAAAATGGATATTATTAATTTCAAAGGATCTTCATCATCAATAATAATTTTTTTATCTGTTTTCTTTATTAAAAAAATTTTATTTAAATTCATTAAAATAGTACTAATTAATATTGGCATACTTTTTTTAATATTTTTAATATCATCTTCTTCCATAATTTTAGATATTTTTTCAAATATTGATTTAACATTTATATCTAATTCAATAAATCCATTTGTATAATATTTACTAAAGTCATAATCTATTTCCTTATTATTTTCATCAACTGTTTTTATAATTTTATTATCTTCAATAACCCCATATGTTAAATTTCCCATATTAATAACTTAAAGATTTTTATTTACCAAAACATGACATACATGATGTTACCATCCCTTTTATTCTTGGACTAAAAAATAATAATTTTAAAGATGCTTTTAATCCTCTCTCAAACTCATTTCTTTTATCTTCAGGAATTAAATTAAATTTTTCTATAATCTTATTAGTTACTAACATTAATACTTCAGGAATATTGTCCTGTCTAATTTTAAGTTCATCTATATGTTCCATGGCTATAGTTAAAACCATAACAAAAGTAGGAATATCGGCTGCATCTATTTTACCGTCTGCTAAAATATCATGAATTCCTAATTTAATCTCTTGTACAAATCTAGGGTCTTCAATTAATTTATTAACAATTTCTTCAAACATTATATAATCATATTTAGATTATAATTAATATTAAACAAAAAATAAAATATCTATTATTATATAATGAATTCTACTAATTTAATTATTTTAGTCTTTGGAATTATATTAATTGCTTGGATAATTAATCAAAAAAAAGAGGGATTTAATTTTTTTGATAAACTTGAACAAATGGTTGATGTTTTAAATGATAATGATAATGAAATTTTACCAAAAGATAGAGATTTAATTTCTGAAATGATTCCAATATTAAACGAAAATAAAAAAGCTATCGAAATGGCACCATCACAATTTAAACACCAAACACAAAATGGAATTGAACCTTCTAGTATGTATTATCCAATGGTTAACAATAAAGGTGAACAAGAATTTTTACCTGTTAATACTGCAAGATTCTCAGAAGATATAACTAAACTTGATTGGAAATTAGATCAAAATCCTAAAGAAATACTAAATGAAATGAAATCATGTGGAAGACCTGTTGCTATCAAAGATGCATTTGATAGGTCAGTTAGAGATTATAAAAAACTTAATCCTAAAATTAAAGATCAACCAGAATATAAAAAAGAAAGTGATGATACTAAAGCATTAGACCAACAATCATTTAGTTATCTAGAAGGAAAACAACCTGTTATGCCCAAACAAGATGAAATTTTTGCATTCGACTCTATTAACAGCTCTTTTTCTCACTTTTAGAATATAGGTAGGTTCCAATTACAGTACCAACCGCTAAACATGTCCAACCCAAAGCCACATGAATAACAAATCTCCGCAAATAGTTATCTAGATCAGAAGGTGGTTCCTCAATCTCTTCATCACTCTCTTCCTCAATCTCTTCGTCAATCTCTTCGTCAATCTCTTCGTCAATCTCTTCGTCAATCTCTTCGTCAATCTCTTCGTCACTCTCTTCCTCATTAGGCTTAATATCTTTATTATATTCAATGTCTTTATAATTGTTAATATTAATGCTTTCGATAAGTGCAAAAATCCGTTTATTATAAATATTATAAATATAATTAATATTTATTTCATAGATAGATTCTAGATATGAAATAGAATACATATAACTTGTAAAACTTTCTCTATTAAATTTATGCCAAACAATAAATTTTTTTAGAGTTAGCAAATTTTCAAGATAATTATCATAAGTGATAAGTCCAGACAATATTCTATTAATATTAATTGGGGTATAGTTTTCAAAATCTTCATAAGAATTCATACAAATTATTATTAACATCAATAAATTATTATTTCAATTTTTTATTAAAAATTGAATTTGTAAATTAAAAAGAAGTAATTATCTATAGTAATGCCTAAAATTAACCTCGGAAACTCAACTGCTTTCTTAGTATCAGATAATGAAACAAAGAAAAAAGTTATAAATTATTTATATAAAAATGTTGAATTAAATAAATTTCGTTTTAAAATGCTAGATAATCTTTCAAAATTAGATGAATTAAAAAATAATCCCCATTATGTTTCTCCTAATTTTAGAGGTGTTAATTATTTATTAATATGTATGAAAATACAAGAACAAAATAAAACATTTATTATTGATAGAAGAAAACTTAAATATTATAAGAATAATCTTAATCTCAAAGAAATTAAGATTATTGAAATAAAGATACATGCAGATCCAGTTCTTTTTACTGGATCAATATTTGACGGAAAAATGATTGATAAAAAATATTTTTTAGTTTTTGATTGTTATGTATTATTTGGGAAAGAAAACATTTCTCAAGAAATGAAAACAAAATATTTTACATTAGATAAGATTTTTTCGACTCATTTTGATAATAATCCCTGTCTTAATTTTCAAATTAAAATTAATAAATTATATGAATATGAAGAACTTGATAAACTTATTAATGAAGTAATTCCAAATACATCATTATCAACAAGTGGTATAGTATTTTTCCCAAAGTATTCGGGAATTCTAGTTATTTTTAATGAGTCAAAAAAAGAAAAAGAAATCGTAAATTATAATAGCACTTCAGATTACAGTAATAATTTACAATATAATAATACATTAAATAATTCTGAAAATAAAATAACAAATAATGAATTATCTAATGTTAGTTCAGATTATGATATGATTCGTGATTTATCAAATTATTTATCAGAAAGAACATATAATTATGAAAATTTTAATATTAAAAAAACTTTTATTTTGACTAAAACAGATATACCTGATGTTTATACTTTAAAAGATACAAATAATATAAAAATAGGTATTGCTCATATTCCATCATTAAAAATATCTCATCGTGTAAAAGAATGGTTAAAAAATAAAAAATACACTCAAGCCGAATGTGTTTATCATAAACAATTTGATAAATGGATTCCAATTAAGAATCTCTAAATTAGTTTATAAGATGCTTTTATAAAATCTTTTATTTTATTTTTACAAATGTATCCTCTTTTAATAGATCCTACATCATTTGTTTCTTCTAAACTTGAACCAACAATAGCATATCCAATTTTATTTCTATATTTATGAATATTACTAGCATCTAATCCACTTGCTATGGCAAGTTTTTTAGTTGGAATATTATTGGTTATAATTTTATATATTTTTTCTTCAATTTCAATACCTGTACCTAATCCAGTTGTAGTTAAAATATCTATTAATTTAAGAGCACTATTTTTATTATTATAAACATCTGAAATTTTAAAATTATAATTGTTACCTTTATGATAAAATCCACCAAAATATAAAAATCCTAGTTCTTTTTTAATTGAATTAATTTTTTCAATTAAATAATAATTATTTTCATTTCCAATGCCTTCATCTGTCCAAATAGCAGAAACACATGGAGGAATAATATTAATGTATTCATCAATATCTGCTAAATAATTAAGTCCAATAAAATTATTTTTATATTTATTTCTGACTTGGTAATAAATTTCATTTACATCTTCTGGATTTATTTCTGATGAATATGGTATCAAAAATATTCCAAAAGTTCCTCCATCAAATGCTTTTTTACATTGTTTTACAATAAATTCTATATTTTTATTAATAATATGAATTACAGTTATTAGTTTCATTATATAAATACATATATAATAATAATAATATATTATATCAATTTTTTAATTTTATTAAAACTGCTGAAACATTATCACTACTTCCTTGATTTATTGCTTCTTGTGATAATTCCTTTGCTAATTTATTATAAGGTATTTTATCCAAGTTATTTAATACATAATTACCAACACTTTTATTTGACATTACATCCCATAAACCATCACAAGCAAGAATTAAAAATTTATCTTCTGGATGTAAACGATAACGATATAATTGTGGTAAATGACTTACATAAGGGTGTGCATTCATATCTCCTAATGCTCTTGATAAAGATAAATCAACAACTCTCCAATCGGATCCATCATAATAAATTTTAGATTTTCCTCCTAGTTTTTCAATTCTTTCTCTTTCTGAAGGTAAATTAGGTTTGTGGTCAACTGAGAGTGCTTTTATTTCATTATGTTTATTAATTAAGATAGCTCTTGAATCTCCTAAATTTATAATCCATAATAAATTGCTTTTTCTGTCATTAACAATTATTGCCATACAACAAGTTGAGCCACTATAATGTGATGCTCTTGGATGTTCTTTATTTATTTTTTCCATAAAGTTAATAAAAACTTTGGTAATATATGAAGTTGTATAATTTGAGTCAATAAATAATTTAGGGTCATTAACCATAAAATATTTAGGTAATTCTTGACTGGCTACTTTAGATATTAATTTTCCTCCATGACCATCATATACGCCAAATATATTAATTTTTCTTTTACTTTTATCTTGACCTTCTAAATTAATAAATACTGATTCATTATCTTCATTAGAAGATCTTTTTCCTTGTAAAGATGCAATAGATATTTCCATATTAAATGAAGAAAGATAATTCTTAAATAAAAAAAATAAGAATTGATTTAATCCACCATTTTCCTCCATTTTCAATAATAACAAAATTTTGAATCATAATTTTGGTTTCAGATCCCACTGTCAATGCCCCCTGAACCATAATATCCATTCGTCTAGAACCATCAGGAACATATTGACTTTTTTCAATTTTGAAATGTCCTTTACAAAAAAGAGTGTGCCAGCGAATAATTTCTGTTGAATTCATAGATACATTGTTTACCATCATTTTTGTATAGGGTTTCCAAATAGGACTTTGAAATAGAATTGTTACATCAGAAAACCAATTTTGATAATAAAAATTCATAAATTGATCCTTAATTACGTCCAAGTTAACCTTATTTACCACTTGGTCGCCTTTAGTTGATACCTTTGTTTTTTGTGCCATAATGAATTATAGGTAATAGTAAAATAAATTTTTCAATTTTTTTTAAATATATTCTTTTAATGGATTATCATTTATATCTTTTAAAACATAGTAATAAAAATAGAACTTATCTTGGAATTACAAACAATCTTAGACGACGATGGAGACAACATAATGGTGAAATAAAAGGTGGTGCTAAATCAACATCTAGATTATTACATTTAGGAGTATGGAATCCTGTTTTAATTGTATCAGGATTTACCAAATCCCAAGTGTTAAGTATTGAAAGAATTATTAAGAACAAACGATCAAAAGGCAAAGGACAAACCGCATTGGAAAAAAGGATTTATCTAATAAAATTAATTTTATCAGAAAAAAACTTGGATAATGATATCACATGGATCATATGATTAAAAGAAAATTACTTCATACCAAATCCTCTAGATCCGCAAAACGATTCACTCGTTCATCCTTAACACCTGCTTGAGACTTTGAAGTAACAACATCATCACTGTCGCTAATGTCAATACCTGCTCGGATAACCGCTAGTTGGACTGCCTTAATCCCCTTGGTTACATTCTCCTTTACAAAAGAAGACACAGTGAAAATGTTTGCTTGATCATCAAACATAATACGACACATGGTAGTCTCTCGAAGTTCCTGAATACGCTTGCCCCTTGCTCCCATAACTCGTCCTACATCCTTAGCAGGACAAAGTACATTGAAAGTATACAGAGGAATAGGTGATGGCACACTATCATCTGCAATATGCTGTAGAAAATCTAGCACCACTTGGTACCCATTCTTTCTGACCTCCTCAGATGGATTTGAAATAACAACAGAGGGCTCACTCTCTAGGTTATTTACAATATCAATCTTGCACTGGGTAAACTTTTGAATTACACGAAGATGAGATCCCTTTGGACCAATTAGAGCTCCAATCTTAGAATCGGAAGGAACAGTAAATACCTCACGAACATTCTCTGGCACTTGCCTCTTTACTGATGTCACCTTGTCGGAAGCATTAGACACAACAACCTTCACATGGGTATGAGTGGGTGGACTGTCTGAGGATGAGGATGCAGATGCAGATGCAGATGCAGCATTCTCCGCCATCTTTGCCCATCCAGTCAGTACGGGAGTGGCAGTAGTGGCAGTGGTATCACATAGGGATGGTGTTGCGATAACGGTTAGATCCTTGATCATATCCAGCAGATACTCCTCTGCACGATCCATAAACCGATCTACTCCTGAAAGTGTTACCTTGTCATCTCTGACACCAAACTTACATTGAGTATTGGCTGTAAACTCAATTGCATTCACACCCTTAGGACCAATCAAAAATGTGCCAATTGATCGATCAATAGTATATACACGAGTTTGACGGTTGAATCGGTAAGGATCCCATCCAATGAAGTCCTTCCCAGTCTTGTTAAATCGTGCAAACTGGAGGCTATCTACTCCTGTCTTCTTGGCAAGGAAACTAGCAAGCTTAGGATGTTGTGTACGAATATAAACAGCAATCACTCTTTGGTTGACAGCCAGTGCCATTCCAGAAAGAGGAGATTCTGCATACTTGATAAAGTATCCCTTGCTCTCAAGGAATGAGTTTGCCTCTTCCCATGTGGCACAAATCTTTCCCTTGTGTTGCCATCGTCCGTTAACCTTTAGCCCATCACAGGTGTACTTGTCATTTTCAAAGCGAAAGAAAGCCATCCAGACAAAACCATGCTCGGTTTCCTTAGACTTCACTTGTTCAGTAGTAAGATAATTGATGTTATTTGAATCAGTAGTAATAATGTTATTAGACATAATAATAATATATAAGGCTCCTTGATATATTATTTTTCAATTTTTTTTAATTCTATTAAATCTGTTTATTCAATAAAAATCGTAATCACTCTCTAAAAAATTTGTATTTGTATTTTTAATTTTTTGATCATGTTTAACTTTCAAGGATGCTAGTATTTTAAGTCCAATGGTTGAATTAATATTCATTGGGTCTGTAATCAACCAATTATAGTTTTCTAATAAATCATATTTATAAAAGTGTTGTTTTTCTAATAAGGATCCTATATCTTTCAATTGTATATTTACTACTTTACTAAAATCTCGTGTTCCTCCACGATATTGTGGTATATCTTCTTTAGGTATAAATTCTAGTTCTTTTATATTTTTATTTTTTGTCAAGTTCAAAGGAATAATTATATGTAAATCACATGTTGCAATTGGATTGGTATGTAAAAATCTTACTTGGAGTAAATAAGGTTTATTATTCATTGTTAAAACAGATGGTTCAAGTCTAATATCTGTTAATTTATATTTTTTATCTTGATAAATTAAATAATTTCTTGTAATTTGTCTTAAAATTGGAATATTTATATACTTTCCATTAGTCCAAATATAATTTATATTTTTTCCATAAAAATATCTCATTGCATAGGAACATTTACGTAATTTTGAAATTTCTAAAACATCAGGAAACATAGGAGCTTTAAAATATTTTAAACTATTATGAGTCATATGAGTATCTTTCATAATTGAATCAAAATATTCTTTGGTACCAAAAAACCTTTCTAATAAATTCACCTGGTTGATTAATATTAGTCCAATTATTATTATTAAACTATAAATTATTATATTATTCATAATTATTATGATTTAGATTTTTATTTAACTCTTTATTCCCTCCAAATTTTATAATCTATAATATAATAATGTTTAAATTCAAATATTTGATTGGTATAATTATTTTTACAATAATCAGTCTCTTTATTTACACTAAATATTTTAAAACATATGAAAAATATACCATGACAGGATATACCATTATTGATGGAAAAAAAACTATTGATATGAGAATTCCACGAATTAATTTAAAAAATCAAAAATCAAGAGAATGTTTCCAACATAATGTTGAAATGGATCTTTTTGTTGGAAATCAAATAATTGATAAAAAAACTGCTGATGATATTCTTGAAAAAATAGGATGTTTACAAAAAGAAGAAATTAAAGACAATACAATTAAGAAAGAAGAAGAAGAAATTAAAGCTAATATAATTAAGAAAGAAGAAAAAATTAAAGAAGGAGAAATTAAAGAAGGAGAAATTAAAGAAGGAGAAATTAAAGAAGGAGAAATTAAAGAAGGAGAAATTAAAGAAGGAGAAATTAAAGAGGGAGAAATTAAAGAAGGAGAAATTAAAGAAAGAGAAATTAATATAAATTAAGCATTACAATGTTTATAATATCTAGGGTAAGGAATAACATCTCGAATATGTTTCATTCCTGTACAGAATTGAACTAATCTTTCAAAACCAAGGCCAAACCCTCCATGTGGAACACTTCCAAATTTTCGAAGATCTAAATACCATTCCAAGTTAGTAATATTTTTTTCTTCTAATTTCATCTTAAGATTATCATAATTATCTTCTCTCATACTTCCACCAATTAATTCACCAATTCCAGGAACTAAAAGATCCATTGATTGAACTGTTTTATTATCTAGATTAGGTTTCATATAAAATGATTTAATTTTAGCAGGATAATTATAACAAATTACCGGTGACTTGAACACTTCTTCTGCTAAATATTTTTCATGTTCTGAAGTCAAATCTATTCCCCATTCTACTTTTTCTTCAAATTTTTTATTAAGAAGTTTAATTGCTTCATCATATGATACTTGGGGATAGGTACCTTTTGAATAAGTTTCTAGTCTGGAGACTAATGTTTTATCATTTCTTGAAAGAATTTGAAGGTCGTCTTTTCTGTCAGTTAACACTTTCAATAGACAAAATTTAATTAAATCTTGAGCAAGTAGATGAAGTTCTGACTGATTAATAAAAGATACTTCTGGTTCAACCATCCAAAATTCAGATAAATGTCGATTAGTATCTGATTTTTCTGCTCTAAATGTTGGACCAAAAGTGTAAATCTTATTCATTGCAGTTGCATAAGATTCTCCATGTAATTGTCCAGATACTGTCAAAAAAACAGGTTTTTTAAATAATTCTTTGTTAGCATAAATAACAGAAGGTTTACCATCCTCTCTTTTCTTAAAAGGATTCTGAGAAGTAATTGTGAAAGTTTCACCTGCTCCTTCACAATCATTTGAAGATAATAAAGGAGTATGTATATTAAAATATCCTTGTTTGTCAAAAAATTGGTGAATTGCCATAGAAAGTGTATGACGAACTCTCATAACTGATTGAATGGTGTGAGTTCTAATACGAAGATGTTCATGTTTTCTAAGAAAATCTAGTCCTAATTTATTTTTTGAAATAGGAAATTCTTCACTATTACATTCACCTAAAATATTTAATGTTTCTATATGAAGTTCTGGTTTCTCTCTAAAAATTTTAATTATTCCAATCACTTCAATTGAGGTTCCCTTTGATAAAGATATATCTTTTATTTTTTCAGTAGTTATAATACCTTGAATCATTTTAGATGTTGAACCATCCATTATTTGAATAAATGTTTTATCTGCTTGTTTTCTTACTGAAAAAATCCATCCTTTTAATGTAACATTATCATTTTCTTTAAATTTATAGTCATTAATAGTTTTAACCATATAATTATATTTAAATTATAACAAAATATAAATCAATTTTTATTAAAGTAAAACTCAATGAAGATAATCAGTGTAAAGCATTCCTTCAACAGTATTAAGATAATAATCACTTACTTGTTCTTTTGTAATTGGATTAAAAGTAAAACCATCAACATCCATTAATTCAGTTAGTGGTTGAGTTGTTTTACTAATTACAACACAATCATAAGTTACTTTACCATCAACTTTTTTACATACAAACTTAATAAGAAGATCTCTTACTGACTTTGTAGGTACACTTTGAACAAATCCTTTATTTTTATTACCAAGAATAAATTCCATTTTAGTGTCATTACTTTCATCTCTTTCGTATTTGCCATGATAAAAAAGATAAGGTTGATCAAGAGATTGTGTAAATTCATCATATTTTTTATTAAATAGAAATCTTTTAGTTTCTTCTAGATTTCCTAGTTTATTATTAATTTCGAGTGTTTGAGACATAAATTAAAATTATAAATTAATAATATAATAATTCAATTTTTTTAGAAATTAATAGTAATTGTATCACAATTAATCTGGTAATTAATTTTATCATTAAAAAATCCTTTATGATTATCTTTTTTTATATTAGCAATAAATATTTTTAAAGCCTTTTGTGAAACCATTTTCAGCCCATGACTATGTAAAATTTCACTTAATTTTTTAGACCATAAATATTGATTCCAATTTAATATATCTTTTTTAGTGAAACCAATCTGATTAGTAATACTATTTTTATTGGCCATATCTATTTCTAAATTAGATTTAATAATATGATCTAAAGTGTCTGAAACTATTCCATGATTTAACATTTTTTGTTTCCAATTACAATTATAAATTTTATCAAGCAAGGGAAATAATACATCTCTCATTTGTCCTCTTTTTGACCATTCTGGAGTGGTATTTTTGAAATAAGGAATATTATTTTTGTGAGCATAATCATAAATATCATCTTTATAATGAGATAATAATGGTCTTCCAATTTTAATTTCACGATTAATAGAAATATCTTTCATAACAGGTAAATCTGTTAAATCTCTGCCTTGCATAAAATTATTAAAAATATTTTCAATTAAATCATCTTGATGATGACCTACCATAATTATAGTTTCTTCATGAAGCCAATTATTATCTTTAATAATTTTATGATATAATTCAAATCTAATATTTCTTGATTGTTCCTCAAATTCACTTCTCTTTCCTGAATTTTCTTTTTTTCTTGAATAACCTGAAATATTTGAAATATAATTAATTGGTATTTCTTTTTGATATTTTAAAGTATAATCTTTTATAAATTTTATTTCATATTGTGCTTCATCTCGTAAATTATAATTAATAGAAGCAGTTGTTAATTTAAAATTATGTTCTGATTGTAAGGTTAAAAGTAATCCTAATAAAACCATAGAATCAACACCTCCCGAAAGAGATACAATTATATTTTTAGGATGATATTTTAATAAAAAGTTTTCAATGCTTGTTATTAAAATATGTTTATTTGTAAATGTTTCCATTCCAAACTTATAATTACTAGGAAATTCTAATAGATCTTGATAGTTATTCATAAAGATATTTTCCTATATTTTGATTAAAACTAAATCAATTTTTTATAGTAATAAAATAACTGTCAGGAAGAGTTATATCTCTTTTAATCTCTTTCCAATAATCATAATAAGGAAAATTTTCTTTGTTTTTAGTAACTAATTCAACTGTTCCTGGTATCTCAGCAATTAGTTTTTTTACCTTGTATTCTTCATAATCTTTTCCATTATTATCCCAGTTTGGTAAAAATATTTCAAATGATAATTTTTTATTATTTTTCAAGGCATTTTCCATAGTAGACTTTATTTTAGAAAGCATATTATAAATAATAGTTAATTGAAAAGGTGGATTTATTTGATATGATCCAGAAATTAAAGTTAAATCCTGAAATCTACCAATTGAACCTAAACCCTTCTCTAGGTCAGGAAACAAGGAACCAAACTTATCAAAATAATTATTAAATCCAGAAGCAAATAATTCAGCTTTTGCATCAAGTGTTGACATAAAAGTTGGATGAACTGCTAACTGATTATTATTAGAAGATAATACATAATATCTAAAAATTAAAGCAATTGTTTTTTCAACTCCAATCTTGGATACTGACTCCTGATATTTTTTTTTTGAAAAAAATATATAATAATTATCTAAATATCCTTTTATTAAAATACTAAATTTATCAGTATTATTAATTTTAAAAACTAATTTATCACCTTTAAAATCTGCTAATTTTTCCCTAGTTAATTTAAATTTGTTTTCTAAATTTAAACTTGTAATAAAACTCTCTATCTTTTCTTTTATATTCTCTTTATGTTTTCCATAATCACCAAGTACTTGACGAAAAGTAAAATTAGTAAAAGGAGGTTCTAAAATTAAAGGATAAGAATCATATTTTTTTTGATAACTCTCCCAAAAATACCATTGAGAAAACATATTATGAAATACTCTAATTTTTTTTTTATGTTTAGGAAAAATTTCAGATGAAAAATAACCCGAAATATTTTTAGTAAAATAATTTTTAATTTTTAAAAACAATTCACCTGAATATATCTCTTTATTTAAAATAAAATCATAATTATAATTTTCTTTATTTATAAATTCCATTATCTTTAATAACACTCTTTTTTTAAATTACTAACCAATAACATTTATATCTTTTTCAGATACACCAGTCTCTTTTAAAAAATTAATTACTTCATCTCTTTTATCACCAGATAATTTAAAGATTATCTCTCCATTTTTTTCTTTTACCGAACCATTACACCCATGAGTGGTTTTTAATTTTTTCAAATGTGTTTTTAATTCAGTAATTGGTAAATTCCAATTTTCAATTGTAGTTGTGCTTTTTTTTGCATTTCTTTTATCAATTCTTATTGTAATTTTAACAATAGTTACTTGGTCAAAATTATTTATTAAATCATTAGTTTCTTCAAAGGGATCCATAATAAATAAATATAAAATAAGTCATTATTTTATCAATTTTTATAGCAATTCGTTTTGAGATATAAAAATTAGATCTGGCAATGTAAGATTATCTAATTTATGATAATTAGGAATAGAAATTTGAGTTAAAATTGATCTTTTTTCTTTACGGGTGTTAAATTGCACTGAATCTTGATTTCTTAATTGTTTATTACTAATTAGTATTACCTTTCTTATACAAATTTCTTTTCTTCTTCTGTTCACTCCATATATAATTAAAAAGAGTGATAGATTTTCATGATTAACTCTTTTTTCAAATTTTTCATAATTTCCATGATTAATTTTAATATCAACCGGAAGTTTTTTTGAAGATAAACATTTTGATTTTACCTCATAAATTGACTTGCAGTATGAACATATCAAGTCACAAGACGGCGAGTTATTACCTAACTTAACAAGACTTTCTTGATTACATCTGGGACATGAATAATTATTTGTAATCCAATCTTCAAAATATTCGCCTACCAAACCCTTTAATTTTCTAGATTCTGCTTTTTCTATAGGACAATCTCTACATAAATGAGAATCACTACCACACCAATAACATTGTAAATTTAGCATAAAGTAATTAAACAATGTAATATATTTAATTTTTTCAATTTTTTTAACTATATCTTATTTATTATAAAAATTTCAGGTTAAAGATAATTAGTCTTTATTTTTAATTATGAGCACTATAGAAATGAATTATCAACCTAAAATAGATAACACTTCAGAAGAGAATACAATTATCAATGAAATACCTGAAATGGATGAATTAGATGAAGATAGTAAAAAAATAGCATTCTCTAAATCATCTCAATTTAAATTGGAACTTTCAACTATTAATACTAATGCTAAAAAAAGCAGGAAAACACAATCTAAAATTAAAAAAGATGAAATAGATATTGAATTATATGAAAAAAGAGATATTAAAAAATTTAATCCCCGACATTTACCATCAGATTGGAATGGTGAAATTTCAGTCAAAGAATATAATAAAAAACATAATAAAACAATAGTTGATATAAATCCTAAGGTTGGAGGATTTCCTTCATTGGGTGGTATTAAAATTAATAAACCTCTTGTAAAAAAACTATGGGGTAAAATTCTTGTGTCGAACTAAAATATAAAATTGATTTTTTATATTATTATGATATAAAATTATAATAATATATGAATAAATTCAAAGTCATTTTAGCTACATCTAAAAATCATATTTTAGGTAATAATAATAGTATACCATGGTTAGGTAAATATCCTAGAGATTTAAAGTATTTTAAGAAATTGTCTTCATTCTCACCGAATAATGAACAAAATATTGTAATTATGGGCAGAAAAACATGGGAATCATTACCCTCTTCTAAATTACCCCATAGAATTCCTATAGTTATTTCAACCACAATGAATTCTTCAACTGAATATTATTTAGCAGATTCATTTGATAAAGCTTTAGAATTATGTAATTCAATTCAGCATAATGAAATATTTGTAATTGGAGGTAAAAGTATTTATGAAATTGCTCTAAATCATTATAAATGTGGTGAAATATATCATACTCTTATAAATGAAGAATATAATGGAGACACTAAACTTCAAATTATAAATCCTAAAATTTTATCCGAACAAATAGACTATGATATAGTTTTTAGAAAAATTAAATTACAAGGAGAAAATAAATATTTACGATTATTATCTAAAATATTGAATGAAGGCGAAAAAAGACATACTAGAAATGCAATTACTTATTCTATTTTTGATGAACAACTTGTCTTTGATATTCAAGATGGTTTTCCACTGTTAACAACTAAAAAAATGTTTTGGAAAGGCATTGTTGAAGAACTATTATTCTTTATTAGAGGTCACACTGATTCTAAATTATTGGAAGAAAAAGGAGTTAATATTTGGAAAGAAAATACCAGTAAAGAATTTTTAAAAAAATGTAATTTACCATATCGCGAAGGAGATATGGGTGAAATGTATGGATGGAACTGGAGACATTTTAATACAGAATATAAAGGATGTGATAAAGATTATACAGGAAAAGGGTTTGATCAGCTCGTTAAAGTTATTCAAGAAATTAAAACAAATCCAACTAGTAGAAGAATACTTATGACTGATTTTAATCCTGCTAAAGCCCATTTAGGTGTGTTATATCCTTGTCATTCTTTAATTCTTCAATTTTATGTTAGAGAGGGTATGATTCTTGATGTTAAAATGTATCAAAGATCTGTTGATAGTTTCTTAGGTTTACCTTTTAATATATCATCTACTTCATTATTGTTATATATTATAGCAAAACTTACTAATACAATCCCAGGAAAAGTTACTTTGGCATTAGGTGATTGTCATATTTATAGTGATCATTTAGAACAAGTAAAAAAACAACTTAAAAGATTGCCATATAATTTTCCTATTTTGAAATTACCGAATTTTAATAATTTAAATCAAGTTGAAAATAGCAAGTTAGAAGATTATGTTATTGAAAATTATCAATGTCATAAAGGAATTAAAGCTTCAATGATTGCTTAATATCTCCAATTTCTGAATGTTAGATATGCTAAATCATCACCCTCATGATGGGGGATTAACACACAATAAGTGTTATATAAGAAATCCTCAGCTTTTTTAATATCTGTTAAAAACTTTGTGAGTTTAAAAGTTGTAAGTAGTCTTTTATCATTAATTTCTAAAACCAAAAATAAGGTTTTATTTTTACTTTGAAAATGATCAATCAATTTAATTTTACTCTTATAAAATATGCTAATTTTTGCAAATACAGTCTGATTATTACTAATTTCAATGTTTCTTGTCAAATCTTCTGTTGTATATAAATATTCACTAAATTCTACCTTTTTACAGTCTTTATACATATCCATAAATTCTGTAAATTTAAAAAGATTACTTCTTGAAAATTCAGGTTCATCTAAAATTTCACATGCTTTTTTATATGAAATTTTATGTTTATTTGCAAACAAAGTATATGGACAAGCTTCATAATTATATTTTAGGTCTGTTTTCTCTTTATGTGGGTACTCAATAATGTCTTTATTTTTACATTGTTGTCTGTATCTTCGATTTCCATTTTGTTTATCTCTTTTAACAGCATTAATTTTCTTCCAATGACCAATATTTTCTTGACAGTACTTACGAGTTTTACTGTTATTTAATTTTTTTTTAATTATTCTTTTGTAAATAGATGATTTATGTTTGATTGCCTCATAATCATCCATTTTAGTATCAGTGTCAGTTTGTGAGTTCATAATTATATATATTTAGATAATATTTATTTATTTCAATTTTTTAGTTTTATTAAATAAAATTATTATTTGACATTAAATCATTAGTAAAATCTTCTTCTTCTTCTACAACACCTTTCATTTTTTCAAATTTAGTTCCATTTTTAAGTTCTTTTATAATAATAGCACTAATTTTATTTGTTTTTTTAGTGCTATTATATTCTAATTCTGCACCACAACCTGAACATTTTTTATATAAAAGTTCTTTCTTTTTATTTTTTTTAATAATTAAATTACATTCTGGAATATTACATTTATTACAAAAAATAAATTCATTTAAATAACTAAGAAATCCATCTTGAATTATTTCTTCATTAATTGTTCCTTTGATACTGTTAGTTTTATCATCATCATTTGAACCATTTAAAAGAGCTAAAAATTTTAAAATTATTTTTTTAGGATGTCCTATTTCATTGGCAACTACTTCAATATTATTTATATAAGTAATAGTAAATTGACCACCTCCACCATATTGTGTTTTAAGAGGTGTTATTTTATAGCGATAATTAGGATCATTTGACTTATTCATATTTACTTTAATAAAAGACATAATAATTAAATTAATATACAAGTTAAATAAATATCAAATTTTATTTATAAGATAACAAACTTTAAGGTTAATTATGGAAAAAATTAAGAATTCATTAATTGCAGGTGTAACAGAATTAATAATAACTCATCCAATTGATTATTATAAAAATTTAGTTCAGAAAAATCATTCTTCGCCAATAAAACATATAATTAAAAATCCTTTTGTTGGAGTAAAACCTAAACTTATTGGATTAGTTCCAATGAGAATGTGTTTTTGGTTAGGATTAGATTATTGTAATAAAAAAAAATATAATTTATTAAAAACTTCTATGTTTATGGGATCAACACAAACACTTATAGATTATCCATTAGAACAATTAAAAATAAATAAAATGTTTAATTCAGTTCCTAAAAATTATTTAGGAGCATTTTTACCACATTATGGAAGAAATTTAATATTTGTTTATAGTTTTTTATATTTTAAAAATTCAACTAATAATCCATTTCTAGGAGGTGCTATAGGTGGTGTTGTTGGGTCTATTTTGTCTCAACCTTTAGATTGTTTAAAAACACATTATCAAACTGGTCAACTAAAATATCCTCAATGGAAATTAAAACAGTATTTAAGAGGAATTGTTCCACGATCTTGTATTAGTTTAATAGCAATGAGTATAGGATATGGTATAATAACTATTTTAGATTTAAAAAATAAATAATTAATAATAATATGTGTATTGTATCAAATCGTGTTGAAAAAATGGCAAAAACTAAAATTTTAGTTGCTCGTAATAATAAACGTCAATTAGTAGTTTATGAAAATAAAGTAACAAACAGAATAGCAAATAATGCTATGATCTTACCTGTTCCTAATCCAGGAACTTTAAGATTTGATAATTTAAAAAATTATCCAAATGTTTTCAAAGATTGTGCAAAATCTTTTGCTGACATGGATGCTCTATTAACTAATTCAAGAACTTTATCTTTTGGTACCAGATGTTCAAAATCAAAATCAATTGCTGTTTTTTCAGTGGGATCATATAATGTTAGTGTTTTATCAAACTTTGAAGATTTTAGCAGACTAAATAAAGATTTTTTTGATATTGATGAAGATTGTTTAAGAACCTTGGAAGATTATAAAACCCTCCCATTTGGTTTTATTATATGTCAACTTAAAACAGGAGATCATACTTATCATCCTTTAGCTTATTCTCATGATATTATAAATAATCAAATATTTATTCCAACCAAACATTATCATGGTGAGTATAACGAGAGAATAGTTGATGATTGGGATCATGATATTTATCTTTATAATATTGATTCTTCAAAATTACCTGGTAAATTTAATTTTAATTTGAGAAGATTTAGTTGGTCTGGCGAAGATGAAATTAAAAAAGATCAATTTGACTTTGATTTTGGTCCCGTTAAAAAATTTACAAAATTTAATGTGTCAGGCAGAAATATAAACAATGATATTATCATAGATGATAGATGATAGATAATATAGGTTAATAAGGTAAATTATAAAAAATTGAATTAATAATAGTCTGATTTTGTATAATTATAATAATATGAATTATTTATCATATCTATTTAGTAAAAAAACACTTGATGATTCTAAACAAATTACTTATCAAGTTGAAATCCAATCAGGAAATAAAAAAATGGTGTTAGACACTACCGAACCGGTAAAGAGTTATTATAATCTAATGAATTTTGTAGTAAAAACCAATTCTGATAACTTGAATACTAATCCCACAATAGTTAAGTTAGTGGGAGATAATAACCACATTAAACAATTTACAACTTTTAAATCTATCACTGATATTTTGACTTTACTTTAAATTTTAAATCTATTACTAAGATTTTGACTTTACTTTAAATTTTAAATCTATCACTGATATTTTGACTTTACTTTAAATTTTAAATCTATTACTAAGATTTTGACTTTACTTTAAATTTTAAATCTATTACTGAGATTTTGACTTTACTTTAAATTTTAAATCTATTACTGAGATTTTGACTTTAAAAAATTGAAATATTAATTTTTAATAACTATCATAAATTAATATGTCAATTGATAAAATTATTTTTAATACACCAATGAATGAAATGGCTAGAAAGACCCATTTGAAAATTTATTTTGATAACAAGGAAGAAACCATTAAAATGGGAGTTGATACAAGTAAGAAAATTTGTTATATTCCACATTGTAAAATTACTAATATTACTAAAATGGAATTGGGAGAATATAAGGTATGGACTAAATCTTATTTCCTTAAGAATTTTGATATTAAATCATTTGAAAGAATAAATAATGTAATTTATATTAATGAGCTTACATATTAAAACAGATGATGGTTCTGGAGAAATGGAACTAATTACAGTACCTAAAGATGATATTGTTTATTTAACATCAATATCACCTGAATTTAAAGAAATTGTAGATGAATCTTCTATTATATATTATTTTAAAAATGTTAAAATAAATATTTCGAATGAAGATAATTATAATTTAATTATACAAATTATTACTGAATATAATAGTATAGCTGACAGTAGTAATAAAATAACATTAACATCTTCTGATATAGAAGGATTAAAAGCAAAAAAAAATTTAGATTATTCCTTTACAAGTATAGTTGATAAAATAAAAATGAAAGAAGCAATTAAAAAAATACCAATTGATCCTAAATATAAAGGCATTGCTACAAAATTATTTAAAAAATCCATTTCAACTATTCCAATAAATCCTACTGATTTATTATTTGCAGAAAGTGCATCTTTTTATCATAGTGACTTGATGACATTTTCTAATTTTTATTTATCTTGTGAAGAAAGAAGCACTTTCTTATTAGAGTATTTTTATAAAAGATATTTAGGGTTTCACTCTTTTTGCGGTAAAGGAACATATGATTTATATAAAAGTTATAAAATAACAACATTATTATCGAATTTTAATATTATATACCAATCTGGAACCGAATTAATTGATAGAATTTCTTCTTTTACAGAAAAAATAAAATATTTATCTACATTTAATTATATGGATTATAAAAATAAATATTTAAAATATAAAAATAAATATATAAGTCTTAAAGAACAAATGGGATGCACTAATGCCATACTAAATAAAAGAAGACAACAAAAAATTACTGACAAAGAACGAAAAACAAGAGAAAGAGAAAGAGAAAGAGAAAGAGCAAAAACACTTAATTATGGTATTGGTATTGAAAATGAATTTGCTTATATATATGGAGATGTTGAGACTGTTTCTGGTCCTGAATTTGTAGTTATGATTACAAA
>Ga0222632_1000254_pt1 | contig 33421 bp, 41 predicted proteins | sample AntAcemetageno46_FD_179828 | JGI IMG/M metagenome (GOLD analysis project Ga0222632, IMG submission 179828) | Saline water microbial communities from Ace Lake, Antarctica - #46 | ecosystem: Environmental > Aquatic > Non-marine Saline and Alkaline > Saline | place: Antarctica: Ace Lake | collected...
GTGTGCCCGGATGAACTATTATTTTACAGGTGTATTGGTTATCGCTTTTATTATTTTAACAATGATTGTAGCACCTCTGTGAGTAGAAAAACTAATACAGCATTAATAGCATTACTTGGTACAATACTAATGGGTTTAGCTACCTGGACTTTAGTCACACTTATAGAACTTCAATTAATAGTAACCATGATTCAGTCTGACTTGATGTCTATTGATAAGCAATTCGGAAGGGTTTACAATTTCATCGATTCTGTTAGAGGTAAATAATGAAAATTTCTAGAAACTTTAATCTTCAAGAGCTTATTAAATCGGACACTGCTGTCCGTAAGGGTATAGATAATAATCCTAACTCAGATCAAATAGCAAAACTAAAACTACTGTGTGATAATATTTTACAACCCGTCAGAGATCATTTTGGTCCTGTGGTTGTAACATCGTGCTATAGATCTCCAGAGTTATCAGTTGCAATAGGTAGCTCAGTTAACAGTCAGCACTGTGATGCAGAAGCCGTTGATTTTGAGTGTCCAGGAGTGGATAATGCAGAACTTTGTGATTGGATATATAAGAACCTTAATTTTGATCAAATGATTCTCGAGTTTTATAAAAAAGGAGAGCCTTCAAGTGGGTGGTGTCATTGTAGTTATATCGAAGATAAGCCTAGGAAGCAGTTCTTGCATGCCTTTAGAGAAGATGGTAAAACTAAATATAAACCAATTTTAGGAAAAGCAGTAGATTTATAATGGCAATAACTAGAGCGTCAATGACAAAACAATTAGAACCAGGTTTAGGTAGTAGTAATAAAGGTTGGACTAAAAAAGAAAAAGCAGAATTTAAAAAGGTATTGGTCAAAACTCATGGCAAAATCTACAAACCCCATAGCCAAAAACCTAAGGTCTAGAACTTACCGCTCTCAAGTGGTACAATCAAAGAAGTTGTACAACCGCAAAAAGGAGATGTTATACACTCTCAAAGCGGCCGCTATAAATAAAGGAGAAACAAATGGCTAAATCAAAAGGTCCTTGTTGGGACGGTTATGAAATGATTGGAATGAAATCCAAAGGTGGACGTAAAGTCCCTAATTGTGTACCTAAAAAATCAAAAGGTGGAGAGATGGAATATAATGGATCTCTAATTAATTCAGAAATAGACGGAGTTACTTATAATAATAAATCATATGAGGATTACTATAAGGATATTCTGTAGTGAGAAAAGAAAAAATGTTACTTGGTGGATTATTAAGTGCTGGCATTAGATATGGAGTTAAGAGATATGCTAAAGCTAGTGGTAAAAAACTTATTGATTTAACTAAAGGACAATCTACAAAATTAGGTAAAGCAGATAAAGTTGAGGCTATAAAATTACATGGTGCTACAAAATTATCTAAATTAGAAAAAATTAAATTAAACTATTATAAGGATATACTATAATGGCTACGTCAGGAACAACAGCTTTTAATTTAACTATAGAAGAAATTATAGATGAAGCATTTAACAGATGTGGAGTACGACCTAACTCTGGAAATGATTTAAGAAAAGCAAGAAGAAATTTAAACGTATTGTTTTCTGACTGGGGCAATAGAGGGGTTCATTTATGGAAAGTTGAATTAGATGAAATAGCTCTTGTTGCAGGACAAGCAGAATATACTTGTAATTCAGATGTAAGCGATGTCTTAGAAGCTTTTGTTTCAACTACTGGAGGAGGAAATGATACAGCTAATACTCAAGATGTGTCTTTAACTAAAGTAGATAGATCTGCTTATGCTGCTCTTCCTAATAAACTAAATCAAGGTCAACCTTCTCAATATTATGTTGATAGGCAAACCACTCCTAAAATTTATTTATATCAAGCACCCGATGCTTCGACTTATACTTATGTAAAATTTTATGTAGTTAAAAGAATTGAAGATGCTGGAGCTTATTCAAATAATCCAGATGCAGTATATAGATTTTTACCATGCATGATTGCAGGGCTAGCTTATTACCTGTCTTTTCAATATGCAGCAGATAGAGTGCCTCTTTTAAAACAAACTTATGAAGATGAAATGATTAGAGCTTTAGATGAAGATGGTCAAAGAACTTCTTTATATGTTTCGCCAATGACTTACTTTGGAGATGGAGTATAATGTCTTACGCTCAAGGTAGAAGATCAATGGCAATATCTGACCGTTCAGGTCAGGCGTTTCCCTATAAAGAAATGGTTAGAGAGTGGACAGGAGCTCTTGTACATACTTCAGAGTTCGAGCCTAAGCATCCACAGATAAGACGTAAACGAGTTGTTGGAGATGCTATAGCTTTACAGAATCCTAGAGCACAAGATTTTACTTTTAAATCGGGAGGAGCTAGGTTTACTACAATAGATTTAACTTTACCTGGATTATTTGCTTTTAATTCAAATGGAATGCAGCCAGACAATGGTTCAGCTCAGAATAGAGCAAGACAAATGGGGACTCAAATAGGACAAACAACAGTGGAGATTTCATAATGGCAATTAGTTACACAGCTTTTTTAACTCAAATAAGAAGTTATACTGAAGTAGATTCTAATGTATTAACAGATGTATTATTAGATCAATTTATATCTAATACGGAATTAGATGTTGCAGGTAAAGTAGATTATGATGATTTAAGAAAATACTCAACGGCTAGTTTTATTTCTGGTCAAAGATATATATCTTTACCTTCTGATATGCTTGTTTTAAGATCCGTACAGACTATTATATCAAATACTAGAACTTTTTTAGAAAAAAGAGATACTAGTTTTATCTCTGAATATAATAATGATGGAGCTACAGGCTCTCCTTTATATTATGCAAACTGGGATGAGAACAATTTTTTAGTGGCCCCAACACCAGATGCCACGGCAGCAGCGGGACAAGTTCAAATAAACTACATTAAATATCCCCCTCATTTTACTAGTTCTAACACTACTTATCTATCTACTTATCAACAACAATTATTATTGTACGGAGTTTTAGTTGAGTCTTTTGCTTATTTAAAAGGACCTGCTGATATGTACAAACTGTATTCAGAGAGGTATAATGAACAAATACAATCTTTTGCTTTACAACAAATGGGCAGAAGACGTAGAGATGAATACACCGATGGAGTGCCACGAGTTAAAGTGCCTTCTCCATCACCATAGAAATTTAAAATAGGAGAAAAATTATGGCTATTACTACAAATGCAATCACGAACTCTTTTAAAGAACAAACTTTTCAAGGGCTACATAACTTTGCCGCAAGTGGCGGAGATGTTTTTAAATTAGCAATGTACACAAGTGCAGCAACTATTGGAGCAGATACTACTTCATACGCAGTAGGTATTGGTGGACAGGTTGGAAACACTGGAACATACGCAGCCGGTGGCGGAGCGCTAGTTAACGCTTTAGTTTCTGTAAATGGAACTACAGCTTTTACTGACTTTAATGATTTATCATTCACTGGAGTTACATTAACAGCAAGAGGAGCTTTGATTTATAATACATCTGAAGCTGCTAAATCTGTGTGTGTACTTGACTTTGGTGGAGACAAAACTGCAACATCTGGAACATTTACTATTCAGTTCCCTAATGCAAACGATACACAGGCAATTATAAGAATATCTTAGGAGAAATAAAAAATGGCATTGCTAGTACATGATAGAGTAAAAGAAACTTCAACGACAACTGGAACAGGTACATTAGACCTTGCTGGCGCAGTATCAGGTTTTGAGTCATTTGTTGCAGCTATCGGTAATTCTAATACTACTTACTACGCTATAACAGCCTCAAACGGAGACTTTGAGGTTGGTTTAGGAACTATAACGGATGCAACACCTGATACATTAGCAAGAACTACTGTTATTACATCATCCAATTCTAACAATGCCGTTAACTTTGGGGCAGGGACTAAAGAAGTATTTTGTACTCTTCCCGCAACTAAATCAACTATCCTTGATGCTAGTGGTAACATTGTTGCAAACAATGGAAGTAACTTAACAGCTTTAAACGCAACACAATTAACTTCAGGTACAGTACCTGATGCAAGATTTCCAGCAACACTACCAGCAGCCAATGGTTCTGCTTTAACAAATTTAAACGCAACTAATTTAGCAAGTGGATCAGTAGCTTCCGCAAGATTAGCCGATGACTCAGTGACACTAGCCAAAATGGCCCCAGGTACAGATGGAAACATTATTAGTTATGATACTTCAGGAAATCCAGTTGCAGTAGCAACGGGAAGTTCAGGACAAGTTTTAACTTCAGCGGGAGCTGGTGCAGTACCTTCTTTCCAAACTCCAACCGTTGGTGATATAACTGCAGTTACTGCAGGTACTGGTATGACAGGAGGTGGAGCTTCTGGAGACGTTACTTTAAATGTTATAGGTGGAACGGGTATTACAGCAAATGCAAATGATATAACTATAGATAGTACTGTTGCTACGTTAACAGGAAGTCAAACTTTAACAAATAAATCTATTGTAGCAACTCAACTTACAGGAACTATTGCAGATGCAAGATTTCCAGCAACTTTACCCGCACTTAACGGAAGTGCTTTAACAGCTTTAAACGCAACCAACCTTGGAAGTGGTACTGTACCAACTGCAAGACTAGGGACGGGAACAGCTTCATCAACAACTTTTTTAGCAGGGGATCAAACTTATAAAACAATCACAGCAGACATCACAGCAGTTACTGCAGGTAGTGGTTTAACAGGTGGTGGATCTTCTGGAGATGTAACATTAAACATAGGTGCAGGAACTGGTATTGATGTTGCAGCCGATGCAATATCTGTTGACGTATCTGACTTTATGGCTAATGGTTCTAACAATAGAGTTGTTACAGCCACAGGTGCAGATGCACAGAATGCAGAAGCTAATTTAACTTTTGATGGAACAAATTTAGATTTACCTGACAATACAAAAATAAGAGTTGGAACTGGAAATGATTTAGAAATTTATCATGATGGCTCTAATTCCTTTATCGCAGGTGGCTCAGGTAATCAAACTGTAGTTATAAAACCTGGTGGAACGGGTTCTGTTTTAATTACAAACAGTGCTGGAGATAATATAATTACACAACAAGGAGACGCAGCACATCTTCATTATAATAATGCAAGTATACTTGCCACAACAGCTGCTGGTGTAGTTCCAGGACTTAACGATACCTATGATTTAGGAGCTTCAGGAAACGTTTGGAGAAACTTATACACTGGTGACTTACATTTATCTAACGAAGCAAAAGATGAGGGTAATGAAGTTGATGGCACTAAAGGTAATTGGACTATTCAAGAAGGCTCTGAGGATCTTTACATATTAAATAATAAATCTGGTAAAAAATACAAGTTTAAACTAGAGGAAATTTAAACGCTATGTTTGGGGTAACCGCGTATTCTGAAGCGGCCTTTTCAACAGAAAATAGCAACGTCATTGCTTATCCTCAAGGTATCGCCCTTACAGGATTAATGGGCGAAGAGTCTAATGTTGCTAATGCTGACGTAAATGTTACAGGAAATCAATCTTCTTTTATTAGTGGAGGAGCCGTTGCAGGAGCTTCTGCATTAATTACATTAACTGGTTCTCAGTTAACTACTTCTATAGGAGAAGAGACTGTAAACATTAGTGTTGATATTACAGGTATAGAATTATCGTTAACAAATAAAACATTTTCACAAGATACTTTAACAACTTTTGCTCAAGCACCTTTTGCGACTTTAAGCCAAAGTGTAGTTGAAATACCAAGTGTTGTAGTTGAAGGAACAACAGGTGCAGGTCAATTACCAAGTTTCTCATTGGCATATACTTTAGGACCTTATTCAGTTTCTGCTGACGGAAATGTTGGTGTGGTTGTTACAGAACATACAATTAATACATCAATAGCTGATGTAAGTATTACAGGTCATGCAGAAGTTTCTGTAACAGGGATTGCTACTACATTGTCAATTGGAGATGAGTCTGCTTTTACAAATCATACTGTTGAGGTTACTGGTCAGCAATTATTAAATATTTCAATTGGAGAAGAATCAGTAACTGGAAATGTAGATATGCTGTTAACAGGCATTCAACTAACCAATTCAATTGGAGACGTAGACCAAGAAACTAAATATGCTGTTACAGGTAGTCAAATGGCTACATCTATAGGTTCGGTAACAACTATCGGTACTGCTGAAATAGACATTACTGGAATACAATTGCAATATGAAGTACCTACTCCAAATATTATAGCATGGGCTGAAGTAGACACAGGTATAAGCAGTGTATGGACTGAGGTTGATAGAGCAGCTTAAAAAGGATATAATGAAAATATGGCATCAAGTTATTCAGATATAGGTTTAGAACTTATGGTCACTGGCGAAAACGCTGGTACATGGGGAGATAAAACAAATAATAATTTAAATTTAGTACAACAAGCTGTTGCGGGATATCAAGCAGTTACTGTAAATGGAACTGGTACTACTACTCTTGCAATGACTGATGGAGTAATTTCAAATGCAAGAAACGCTGTAATAAAATTAACTGGAACAATTACAGGTAATATTATTGTAACAATTCCAGGCTCTATTGAAAAAACATATCTTGTAGAAAATGGAACAACAGGTGCTTTTACAGTTACATTTAAACCTACTTCGGGGACGGGTGCTACTTGGTCTACAACAGATAAAGGGTATAAAATATTATATTCAAATGGAACCAATATTATTGATGTTATGTCAAATTTAAGTGACATAACTTTAGGTGACATAACTGCTGCAGGAGACATTTTACCCGGTGCAAATGATACTTATGATTTAGGAGCTGTAGGTAATGTATGGAGAAACATATATACAGGAGACTTACACTTAAATAATGAACATAAAAAACAGGGTAATATTGTTGACGGATCTAAAGGTAGTTGGACTTTACAGGAAGGCTCCGACAATATATACTTAATCAATAATAAATCTAATGAAAAATTTAGATTAAAATTAGAAAAAATTTAAAGGAGATATTATGGGTATTATTTCAAATGGAACTACAATAATTGATAACGGGGCAATCGAGTCAGATAAAGTTGATACTGCACAGATTGCAGCAAGTGCTGTTGAAACAGCAGAAATAAATAACGATGCTGTAACGGCAGATAAATTAGAAGACACTGCGGTAACTCCCGCTGAGTACACTTTGGCTACAGTTACTGTTGACGCACAAGGTAGAATTACAGCAGCTTCTTCTGGAAGTGCAGGTGGTGGAAATATGCAAACGAAATATTTTCAACAAGGACCTTCATCAAGTACATACAGTCCTCCTGCAGATGTAAGCAAGTTTACGGCTTTTGCTTGGGCTGGAGGCGGTGGAGGCGGAGGTTGGGGAAATTCTTGGAGTAGATCTGGCGGTAACGGAGGAGCAGGTGGTTTTGGTTATTATCAAGGTTCTGTTTCAGGTGGTAGTAATTATGCAGTTTCTATTGGAGCACCTGGAAACGGCGGTAGTTCTGGTCCATCGGGTAGTGCCGGTAATGCTGGTGGTGCAACTAATGTCGGAAGTTTATTCACTGTAAACGCTGGTAACGGAGGAAACGGTGGCTTTGGTTCTGGTAACCCCCAAAATGGAAACCCTGGAAATGCTGGAAATGCTCCAGGAGCAACTTCAACTCCAACTAAAACAATTTTATTTCAAAGTTCACTTGGTTCAGGAGGAAATGTTTCTCCCAGTAGTTCTGGTGGACCGGGTGGGGCAGGTGGTTTAGTTTTTTACGATAACGGATTATAATTATGGCTTATTTTATTTTTAATACTGAAGGATTTATAACAAAAATAGCAGAAGATGATGTTGGAAAAAGCAAATTAAACATTACTGACTCTGTTTATGATATAAGAACTGTATCAACAGAAGATTTTAACAATGTAAGATTATCTTTAGGCGAAGCTAGAATGGTAGACAATGTGCCAACGGTTGTATTAAAAGATTCTCTTCCTGTAAAACCGGGTGAAGAGGGTAGTTTAAATATAAAAACTCAAACTGAATTAGAAGCCGCAATAGATCTAGTTAAACAAGTTGTATCTCCTATAATAGAACATTGTACAGATCACCCGAACTATTCAGACTATGTATCTTATAAAAACTATTTAGATAGTTTTGATGCAAGTAGTCTTACTTATCCTTTGACAGATAGATCTTGGGAAGAATATTGCGATAGTAATTCAATAACTTTTTATCATCCTTTACAGCTCCCTTAAATTAGTTTAAAACTAATTTAAATGTTTAATAAAATAATCAAATTTTCTACAGAGAAAGAATATTTAAAGGAAGAAAGTCTTTTTCCAGAAGCCTGTAAATTAAATATACCAGAATGGTATAAAAAACTAGAGCATTCTGCAGATAATAAAACTATAAAGGGCTGCATGCCTTTTTTAGATACTTTAACTAACGGTTATTTACTAAAAATACCAACAGATATTTTTTTAAGCCATAATATTTTAAAAGACAATGAGAGAGGTACAATAATGTCTTCTGGAATGTCTGATTCTAATGGACCTCTTTATGTTAATATAAATCATGAAAATAATCCACAAATTCACCCTGTAGATCAAGTAAGTAAAAAATGTCCTTTTGTTAATAAAAATAAAAGTTTACCTTTTCATAAAATACTAAACCCGTGGTTAATTAAAACCCCACCTGGTTACTCTTGTCTATTTTTACCTCCTATGAATAATACAGATGATAGATTTTCTATTATTCCAGGGATTGTAGATACAGATACTTTTGATATGTATATAAATTTTCCAATAATTGTAAATGGAGATAAATATCCAGTTTTAAAAACTTTGTTGAAAAAAGGAACTCCATATGTTCAGGTTATTCCCTTTAAAAGAGATTCTTGGAAATTAAAAATTGGAGAAGTAGATTTAAAAAAAATGAATAAAAAAAGATATTTCTATAATCTTGATTTAGTACATAACTATAAAAATAAATTCTGGAATAAAAAAAGTTGGAAATAATGGAAGATAATTTAATTAACTACATTAAAGTTTATGAAAATGTTTTAGACGAGGAAACTTTAAATAATTTTTTAAAAGTTTGTGAAACTAATCAAAATTTTAAAGACGCAGCTATTGTAGATAATGTAAAAGAAAAATTAGATTTAAAAATTAGAAAAACAAAGACATGGAGCCTAATCAATTCAATAAATGAAAAAAGTCTTACTTCCGTACATTGGTGTAATTATTTAATAAATGTATTTTCGGAAAAAATAGGAGAATACTTTTCTGTTTTTAAAGGAGATTTAAATGTATTTATAAACGACATACAGGTTTTAAAATATGATGTAGGAGGTCATTACAAGTTTCATGTCGATCATGGATCCAGTACACCAAGAACTTTAAGTCTTATTTTTATTTTAAATGATTCTTATGAGGGAGGAGATTTATTATTTAAAACAGATTTTGGATCTAAAGAATTTAAAATTAAAACTAAAAAAAATACTTTAATAATTTGGCCAAGTAATTTTTTATATCCTCATTGCGTAACACCTGTTACAAAAGGAGTGAGGTATTCAGTAGTATCGTGGGCTTTATAATGGATAGATTTAAAATAATTAAAAATTTTTTAAATAAAGAAGAAGTCAGTTTGTTTAAGATATGGTCTGATATAATGCATAGAAAAAATTTAAAAAACTTTGATCAAGACAGGAACCAACCCAATAAAGATACTTGTTTTTATGGAACAGCTGCTACAGATGCCTTACTTATAAAAAATATTTCTTGTGTGAGTGAAAACACTGGTTTTAAATTATTACCAAGTTATTCTTATGGGCGTGTTTATACAAAATTTGCTCATCTAAAAAAACATGTGGATAGACCTTCTTGCGAAATATCAGTAACCATACAAGTAGGAAGTGATGGAACTCCATGGCCTATATTTATGGGTGGAGAAAAAGTGTTATTAGAAGAAGGAGATGCTGCACTATATAAAGGCACAGAAGTTCCTCATTGGAGGGAAGAGTTTCAAGGAGACTGGCATTCTCAAATATTTTTACATTATGTAAAAGCTGATGGTGACTACAAAGAATATTACATAGATAAAAGAAAACTTTTTGGTACAAAAAAATAAATAATATGAATTTTAAACAAAATAAAGATGGTTCTGGAGAAATTATTTTTTCAAAAGAAGAAATTAATATTATTAAAAAAAATAAAAAATTAATGTTAACTCCTGTTTCATTAAGACATTTTGGAAATGTTTTAGTTAGAATGGTGACTGATTGGAATTTGAATTTTTCAAAGGAGGTATCTAATTTACCAACAGAGTCTGATTCAAAAGTTGAAGGAAAATAAAGATATGGTTCAAGTAGAAAATAATTATTTAGATAACGTAGAATTTTCTAAAATACAGAAAGTGGTATCTTCTAAAGATTTTTTATGGTCAATTAAAAAAATGAATCCTTTTATTTTAAGTCATTGTTTAGTAGATAAACAAGGAGAAAATAGAAGTTATTTTATAGATAAAGTTTTAAGTAGTGTGTTGAAAAAATTAAAAGCAGAAATTGTTTTAGAGTCCAGTATTACTGTTTATGACAAATATAATGAAGCACAAGAGCATTTAGCAGAATCTGAATTTTTAAAAAATAAGAGCTATAAAAGTTGTTTATTATATTTAAATTCTAACGATGGTTTTACTAAAATATTAGGTTTAGAAAAAATCCATTGTGTAGAAAATAGAGCTGTATTAACAGATGTATCTACTTCTTTTACAGAAATTAATCCCATAAAAAATAATTTTAAAACTGTTCTAGCTGTTCATTATTTATAAACTTAAATTGTATGCCACTAAATATATCTCTAAACCCAAAAGAAAAAGAAAATATTGATAAAAATAAAATAACTTTTGTCAAAGATTTTTGTAAAATAGAAACGAAGTATGACTTTAATTTATTAACTTCTTTTATTGAAGAATGTGAAGTAGCTGTTTTAATAAAAAATAATAATGAATTTTTAAAAACAGTTGTTCAATTAAGAAATTTACAAGATATGTTTCCAGATTTTAAATTTATTCAAAGTTTTTTATCTCAAGTTTTTAATTATTGTTTAGATAAGAGAGACGGCTGTGATATATTTTTTAGCCTTAAAAGTTCAGCTGGAATAAGCCATGTAGATGAGGAAGATGTTTTTATAATTGGATTGAATGGAATAACAGTATATAAAACTTTTGGAAAAAACACAGATTATTTTGAAATACACAAAGGTGATTTAATATATATACCAAAGGGAGTACCTCACAAAGTTATTGGACTGTCTCCTAGAATAATACTTTCTGTTGGATTTCACGGTAATAGACAGATAACTAACAAAGAACTATAAAAGTTATATGAAATTAAAAAAACAAAAAATTGCTATTCTCGGAAGAGGTAACGCCGGATGCTTAAGTGCATTACATTTTAATCATTATACAGCGGATGCAGACCGTGAAATTGAGCTATACTACGACCCAGAAATAAAACCTGTTCCTACGGGACAAGGATCTACTTTAGCATATCCAAATTTACTTTGGAAAACTTTAGGAAGTGATTGGGTTAAAAAACTTCCTTTAACTTTAAAAACAGGAATAATGTATGAAAATTGGGGAAATGTTAAAGATGAATTTTTTCACCCTTTTCCTCTGGGTAACTATAGTATTCATTGTTCTCCAAAAGATTTTCAAGAATATGTGTGCAATAATCTTAAAGTTAATTTTAAAGAAACAACTGAAAATATTTTAAACTATGATCAAATAGACGCTGATTATATTATTGATTGTAGAGGAACTCCTAAAAGTTTTGAAAATTATGATAGTTTAGTTAATCCTTTAAATGCTGCACTACTGGCAAATCTACCTAAAAAAAAACATGATGTTAAATACACAAGATGTATAGCAACGCCTCACGGATGGACTTTTTATATACCTTTACCAGATACTACTTCTATAGGTTATTTATATAATTCAAACATTACATCTAAAGAAGAAGCTGAAAATGATTTTAAAGAACGATTTAAAGTAGATAAAATTAATCATTCAATTAAATTTAGCCAGTATTTAGCTAAAGAACCGGTAATAGACAAAAGAATTTTTTTAAACGGAAATAAACTTTTTTTTCTAGAACCTCTGGAAGCTAGTGCTATAAATTCATATATTAAAGCAAACAGATGGTATTTTGATGTAATTAATAATTTATCTACAGCCGAAGATTGTAAAAATAATATAAAAGAATATATGAGTGAAATAGAAAGTTTTATTTTATGGCATTATATAAAAGGATCTAAATTTAAAACTTCTTTTTGGAAATATGCGCAAGATCTAGCTAAAGAAAATAAGTCTAGTTCTATTAAACAAATTGAAAACCAAATTTTAAATTTTAATCAAAAAGAAAAAAAGTTTATTAGGAATGAAGAAAATTTTGAGTATGGTCAATGGTCATTAATGAGTTTTGATAATTGGATTGAAGGAGTAAGCATAAAATAATGTTTGAGCCTCAAATAATACCTATTTTTTCAAAAGTAGTGTATATTGATTATTTAGACATAGATAATAATATAATTTTAAAAACTCTTGAACAAGAATCTTTTAAAAAAATCTGGGAAGAAGGATCTACAGACAGTCTATGTAAGGTTTCATTAAATAAATCTATATTAGAAAAAAAAGAACTCTATTCTTTAAAAGAAAAAATATTTACTGTTTTTAAAAAATATACAAAAAATGTTTTAAAATATAACTATAATGATTTTAAGATGACAACATCTTGGATTACAAAAACAAATATCAATCAAAGTTCTTTAATACATAATCATAATAACTCTATGTTAAGTGGTGTATTATATTTAAAAACAGAACCTAAAAAAGCTAAAATTATTTTTCACAACCATTCTAATAACTCTAGTTGGAAGTTAAGCACTTCTGAAAGTAATATCTACAATTCTGATAAATATACTTTTGATATGAGTGAAAATTTAATAATATTTTTTCCTTCAGAAACCCATCATCAGATTAAAGCTAGTGAGCAACAAACCGAAAGAACTTCATTAGCTTTTAATTTTTGTCCCATTGGAGAAATAGGAGAAATAGGTTCAGATAGTTTTATGGAGGTAAAATAGTGTACCCTACAATAATAAAAAAAAATTTGTTTAAAAACCCTTTAAGTATAGTTAACTATTCTAAGACACTTAAATGGAATAAATCAACTGATAAAGATAATTGGCCTGGTTCAAGAACAGATAATTTACTTAACATTAATCTAGATTTACATTTTTCAATAATTCAGAATGTGGTTGAAATGTATTTTGGAGATTACGATAAAAAATACAAATCACTTGAAATTGATAAAAGCATAATATGTTTTCATAAAATTAAATATGAAGATTGGATAAATTCCATTAAACCTAATAATAAAATACATCAAGATAACTGTGATTTAGCGGGCATAATTTATTTAAATCTAGACGTAAATGATGAAAATACAGGGACTTCTTTATATGATGAAAATAAAAAGCCTACATTAAAAATATCTAATAATTTTAACACTATTGCATGTTATGATGGAAAAGCTTATCATGGAGCTACTTCTTTAGATAAAGAAGAAAGATTAACTATGGTAATATTTTTAAGTGGGATTAAGCTACCCTCAACCAAATAATTAAGTTTCAATGCTATTTTACTACCTATTGTAATAGGGTATAATGCTTTTATGGCTTTAAATTTAATTAATATAAGACCAGGATTTAACAAACAAATTACAGATACTGCTGCTGAAGGGCAATATGTAGACGGAGATTTTGTAAGATTTCGTTATGGGTTACCTGAAAAAGTGGGTGGATGGTCTTCTATTACTTCAGATACCTTAGCTGGTGCCGTAAGAGCACAGCATCAATGGGCAGATTTAGATGGTAATAGATATGTAGCACTTGGATCCCAGAGAGGATTATATATTTATTATGGAGGAGCGTATTATGATATTACTCCACTAGAGACAGCGCAAACAGGAGGAACGTTTGATACTACAAACACCTCGCCAACGGTCACCGTAAACCTAACGGGGCATAATATGATTGCCGGAGACTACTTTACTTTTACAAGTGTAACCCCACCAGTTGGTGCAGGGTACACTGCAGCTAATTTTACTGACCAAACTTTTGAAGTAATTAGTGCAACAATTAATACATTTACCATAACGATGGCAACGAATGCGGGAGTTACTGTTGCAGGGTCAGGTGCATGTACTATCAACAGATATGTTAAAGTAGGACCTATCGGACAAACATTTGGCTTTGGATTTGGAACAGGTGGTTACGGAGGAGCATCTGGACTTACTACAAACTTAGATGGAGCTTTATTAGACGACTCTGCAGGTACTGGAGGATCTGGAACTTCTATTACACTTGCATCAACAACAGGGTTTCCAACATCGGGAGTAATTAAAGTTGGAGCAGAATTTATTTCCTATACAGGTATTTCAACTAATGATCTTACAGGAATTACAAGAGCAGTGGCTGGAACACGATCAGCTCATTCTACTTTAGCAGGGGTAGAGTATTACACTGCGTGGGGTGCAGCATCTTTATCTTCTACTGTCACACTAGATCCAGCTGATTGGGCTTTAGATAACTTTGGACAAATATTAACAGCTACTATATTAAAAGGAAGAACTTTTACATGGCAGCCTATAAGTAATAATAATAATGCTTTATCAGTTAGAGCAACTATTATGGCAAACGCTCCTACTAAAACAACTGTTTCAATTGTATCAGACACAGACAGACATTTTTTACATTTAGGAACGGAATCAATAATTGGAACTCCTTCAAGTTTTGATCCAATGTTAATAAGATTTTCTGACCAAGAAAACTTTAGTGATTATCAACCAACTGCTATTAATACAGCAGGTACTTTTAGAATAGATGATGGAACTGAAATTGTAGGTGCAGTAAAAGCAAAAGACTATATTTTGGTTTTTACAGATACCGCAGCATATACAATGCAATATGTTGGAGCACCTTTTACTTTTAGTATTAGAAAGGTAGGATCTAATTGTGGTTTAATGAGCTCACATTCTATGGCTTTTGTAGACGGAGTTGTTTATTGGATGGATGATGCAGGTTCTTTTAATGCTTACAATGGAACAGTTGTTAAAATACCTTGTTCAGTGGAAGATTTTGTATTTACTACGAATAACCCAGGAAACTTAGGATTTAATTATGATGCTGGAAGAATAACTTACGCTAGCCACAATTCATTATTTAATGAAATAAATTGGTTCTATGCTTCGAGTTCAGCTACTGAAATAGATAGATGTGTTACATATAATTACTCAGAAAAAGTTTGGTACACAAGTTCTTTAGCTAGAACATCTTACTATGATGCTCATTTATTTGACAAACCTTATGCTACTTCTTTTTATAACGCAGGATTACCTACTTTCCCAGTTATACAGGGAGTGACAAATACTTCTGGATCTGCTACATTTTGGACACATGAAACGGGAGTGGATCAATTGGATAATGGAGTAACTACAACAATCTCTGCTTTTATTGAAACCGGAGATTTTATGATACACTTAGAGGGTGATGGAGAATACTTTACAAAAATTAGAAGATTTATACCTGATTTTCAAAGACTAGACGGAACTGCAACAGTTACTATTTTATTAAAAGATTATCCATCAGATACAGCATCTAGTTCTTCTTTAGGACCTTTTTCTGTAACATCAAGTACACAAAAAATAGATACACGTGCTAGAGGAAGATCAGCTAGTTTAAAAATAGCTAATCTATCTAGTGGACAAACTTGGAGATATGGAACTTTTAGAGCAGACATACAACCTGATGGTAGAAGATAATGGCTAAGGTAACTAATTTTATTCCAGAACCTAGTCCAGATTATGATCCACAAAATCAACAACAACTTCTTCAATCATTAGAAACAATGAAGAATCAATTAAATAGTTCTTTTCAAGAAGACCTAAAACAAGAAGTAGAGAGGTTCACTTGGTTTAATGGCTAATATATATACAAATGCAAAAGTAGATTTAACTACAACAGATGCTACAACTTTATATACAACACCTAGTAATTCTAGAGCAATTGTAAAATCTTTATTAATATCAAATGATGCTGGAAGTGCAGCAACAATAACTGTAACATTAACTAATGCAGCAAGTGTTGTATTTAGTTTATTTAATGTTAAGTCAATAGCTTCTAATGCTACTGAACAATTATTAACAGAACCTTTAATATTACTAGAAAATGAGATATTAAAAGTTACTGCATCTGATGCTAATGAATTACATGTTGTGGCATCATTATTAGAGATAAATAGAGAAGATGTATAATGGCTAAAAAATTTAAAGAACACCATGAACGTAATCAGCCTAAAAAAAGAGGGCCTCGAAAACATAAGAAATGTTTATCTAAAAGTGAGAAGCGTCAAAAAAGATTAAAACGTTACAAAGGACAGGGTAAAGGCTAGACAAACAACTTAAAAAGTATTATATAGATTATATGGAAATAAAAAAAATACCAGCAAAAGCAAAAGAAATTGTTAAGCATAAAAGAACAGGTGTAATTTATGCGGATAAAGCTGCATTTGATGCAGATGTAGCTGATTCAAATACAGATACTACAGCAGAAGATTTTCAACAAGATTTAGAAATTACTGTAGCTTCTTTAACTGTAGACGGTGAATCTAATTTATAATTAATTTATGCAACCATTAGGTGGAACGGAGTTGCAATATGCTCAGTTATATAAACACGTAGATAATACGCTGTTAGATAAGTTTCAGATAACTACCTCTATTCCAGAAAAAACACCTTTATCTAAAGATAAAATTAATATTCTTTGGGCACAAAATTCTTACGATCAAAGTAACTTAGCTCCATGGTTTGAAGATAAATCTAATCATAATAAATACGATTGGTATGTATTTAATTCCCATTGGTGTGCTGAAAAGTTTAGAATGGCTTTTGAAGTACCCCCCGAAAAATGTGTTGTTATTAAAAATGCTATAGAAAAATTTGCACCTAAAACTATTCATAAAAACGGTGATAAAATAAAACTAATATATACTTCTACTCCATGGAGAGGATTATCTGTATTACTAGGTGCTATGCAGTTAATTAAAAATCCTTTAATAGAATTAGATGTTTATTCCTCTACCCAAATATATGGAGATGCTTTTAAAAAAGCTAATGATACTTCTTATAGAGATTTATATAAACAAGCTAAAAAATTACCTAATGTAAATTATATAGGCTATGCTTCTAACGAAAAAATAATAAAAAAGATGGGCGAGTATAAAATATTTGCTTATCCTAATATATGGGAAGAGACTTCTTGTATGTCGGCTATTGAAGCTTTAGGAAGTGGACTTCATGGAATTGTAACTAATTATGGAGCTTTGTTTGAGACGTGTTCAGAGTGGCCAACTTACGTTCAATATGATAGAGATTACAGAAATTTAGCTAAATGTTTTGCTTATGCAATTGAAGGAATTGCAGAACAACTTCATTCAGTAGGAATGCAACAGTTATTAGATTCTCAAGTATCTTTTTATAAGAAATTTTATAGTTGGGAAAATAGAAAAAACGAATGGACTAACTTTTTACAAGGAGTATATGATTCAAAATCACGAACCAATTTGGTTTAACGAAGAACCATCGACACCGGACACTAAGAAAAAAGCAGGCTATTCTTTATTTGTAGCAACACCTGTTCATAGTGAATGCTCTATTCATTATGCTCAAGCTTTATTAAATCTACAAAAATATTGTTTTAAAAAGAATGTAAAATTATGGTTTTCCATAATGAAGTCTTCATTAGTTACTCAAGGAAGAAACATGTGTGTAAGCGCATTTCTACAACAAAAAGAAGCTACTCATTTATTATTTGTTGATTCAGATATTTCTTTTAATGAATCTGCTGCGGAAAGATTAGTTGCTTGTGATAAAGATGTTATCTCTATTCCATATCCTTTAAAAGATATAAATTGGGATAAAGGAATGCATATGATTAAAGAAGGTAAGATTAAAGAAGCTAAAGATTTAAGAAACAAAGGTTTTTACAGATACCCTATGAAAGTAGAAAATAATTCTGCTATTAAAATTAAAGATGGAGTTATTAAAGTAGAACATTCTCCAACAGGTTTTATGTTAATAAAAAGAGAAGTAATTCTTAAAATGATAAAGGCTTATCCAGAAATGAGAATTGATCAAGACCAAATTATTAATGGTAAGAATGAAAAACTACCTGATTTTTGGAATTTTTTTGATACTCAATTTGATCCTGTTAAACATACTTACACGGGAGAAGACTTTGCTTTTTGCCAAAGATGGAAAGACATTGGAGGTGAATGCCATGCTTGGATTATGGATCACATAACTCATATTGGAGAACATCAATATACAGGTCGTTTTGCGGATGAGTTGATAAAGACTGACTAAAATGATAGAATTTGTAAGTTATATAACTTATAAAATTTAGGAACAGGAGCTAAAATTGGATCCATTTACAATGGCTTTGGCCACATTCGGTGTACAAAAATTAAGAGGTAAATCTACTAAAAGATCTTTCAGAGACGCTATGCTAATAGGTGGTATGGGTCAAATAGGAGGAATGGCTGGAGTAGGTGGAATTACTCCTTTTGGATCAGCAACTACAGCAGGAAGTATTCAAGGTTTAGGACAAACTTCAGTAATGCAGGGATTAGGTTCTTTATTTAATCCAGCAACAGCATCACAGGCAACAGGAACAATAGCAGCTAACTCACCTTTCGCTGCAGGTAATGCGGGAGCAGCGGCAACAGATGCAGCAGCAAAAGCAGCAGCAAAAGCAGCAGCAGAAAAAGCAGCTTTAGAAGCAGGAAAGCCAACAGGGATTATGGAAACTTTAAAAGGTTTTATTCCTACATCTGATGCAGGAAGAATAGCAGCAGCATCTATGGCACTTCCTTTACTAGCCGGTGACGATGGTCCTAATAAAATGTATTTACCTGTACCTAATCAAAATTATACAAAATTTGCTAATTCAGGACATGGGGGAACTCCAACTGGATTTATGACAAGAGATTATGCAACTGGAATAAATTCTCCTTTAGTACAACCTGGAGAGTATATAACACCAGAAGAAGTTTTAGGAGATGAGCCTACCCAAACATTTAAAGCAGTTGAAATGAATACTGGTGGACTTGCTAGTATTGCAAAATTTAATGAAGGTGGAATGGGTCAAGTTCTTCCCTCTAAAATGACTCATGATGAAAATGATTCTAATAACTACGACAGAGCAAACGGTTTTGTATTAGATGGAACAGGTCATGGAAAAGATCACGAAGATACTATGTTAGCTCAATTAGCTGATGGAGAGTTTGTATCAAGATCTCATGCAGTTTTAGGTGCGGGTATTATTGCTGGAGCAAATCCTAGTGATAAATCAGACCAAAGAAAAAAAGGTGCTAAGTTTTTTTACGATCAACAAAAACAATTAAAAAGAATTTTTGATTTAATAAATGCAAACAAAAACAGAACTGATTCAGTTCACTAAAGAGGAAATAGACAGTATATGGAATTTAGTAAAAAATCTAATTCGAAAAGCGTGTATCAGAGCTGGAGGATTTGTAAGTGAAGAACATATTAAAGAATATTGTAAAGAAGGTAAAATGCAGCTTTGGGTGGTTATTACAGAAACTAACGAAGTTCTTTGTGTCTGTGTTACTGAAATTAGAAAATACCCTAATTACAGTGTTTGCGACACTAAAATTGTCACTGGTAAACGTTATAAAGAGTGGTTTGATTATGTCGATAAAATTTCTGAATGGGCTAAAGAACAAGGTTGTAAAAAAATGGAAATCTTTTCAAGGCCGGGTTATGTCTCTATGTTCAAAGAAAAAGGTTACTCAGCAACACATGTACAAGTAGAAAAAGAATTATGATAGATATTAAAAAATTAAATATAAAAGAAAAAATAGAGTTATTTAAAAAACTAGGTAAAGAAATTGCTAGTAAAGGTATTAAGGGTGATACAGAATTAGCTCATATTAATCCTTTTGAAAAACAATTATTAATTAGCCACGGGGGTTCTGGAACAATAAATTTAGAAACAGGTTTACCACAATACTTTGGTGGAGGAGGAGGTGGTGGATCACAACCGGACACTACTACACAATATATTAGAGAAGCACCAGGGATAGAGGAAAGAAAAATTGGTTTAATGGATACTTCAGCGGAGCTTGCAAAAACTCCGGTTAACATTCCTCAAATTAATGTACAAGGAATGGGTGCATTAGAACAACAAGGTATTACTCAATCGGGAATTACAGGTGTTGGTGCTAATACTATGAATGCAGGTATTGGATCAGTATTAAATGCACAAAATGCGGCAGCTATGGATCCTACTTCATCACAATTTCAAAATTATTTGAATCCTTATTCATCTTTCGTTACAGATGAAATTAATAGACAATCTCAAATGCAGCAAAACCAAATAAGCCAAAATGCAGTTATGGGTGGAGCATTTGGTGGTGGACGTGAAGGCGTTCAAAGAGCAGAATTAGGTGGAAGAACTTTATCTGCTATAGGGCAAGCTCAAGGTACAGTTTTCCAAAATGCATTAAACTCATTTCAAGGTAATCAAGCATTACAAGCTCAGACAAATTTGAATGCAGGTGCTCAATATGCTCAAATGGGTCAGGCACAACAAGGTATGGCTCAACAAGACATTAATCAATTAATGGCTGCTGGTGGTTTACAAAGACAGTTAGGTCAACAAGCACTTGATGCAACAAGACAAACTGAATTACAAAGAGCTTACGAACCTTATCAAAGAATGGAATTTATGAAAAATATGTATGCTGCAGGACCTACAACTCAATCTGCTATTACTCAATCTACTTCTCCAGGAACTAATCCACTTGCTCAAGCAGCAGGTGCTGGACTCGGAGCATACGCAACTTACTCAGCTTTAAATAGACAACCCGCTGCAGTTCAAAATGCGGCAACAAATAGAGCTTAGGAAAAATTATGGATAAAACCTTAATGAGACCTTTATTCAGAAAGAGAGCCACTCAACTTAGAGTAGTTGATAGTAAAGCTGTTCCTAAATTTTTCGTTGGGGGAATTATGTCAGCAGCAAATACTGCTAGAGCAGTCGCTGCTCCTGCATTTAGATATTTAGGAAATAAAATGTCAGGACCAAAAGTTTCAACTGCATTAACAGGATTAGAAGCAGGTTCTGCAGGTTACGGTATTAATGAAATGGCCAAAGGAGTTAGAGATGGGGACACAGGACAATTTTTAGAAGGTGCTGCTTATGCTGTACCAGGTGCTGCCTTTTTACCTTCTACTGCTAGAAGATCTGGAATTGCAGCTATAAGAGAACTAGGAGAATTTGGAGCATCAAAAACAACTCCTGTTGCTCAAGCATTAATAAACAATCCAGGTAAAACAGCTGTAGGATCTATTGGTACAGCTTTAGCTGGTCAACAGATGCAAGGAGATGGAACTGCTTCTGATTTAAGTCAAGTTTCTGGAGAAGTAAAATCTATTGAAGATAGATTAATTTATTCTAAACCAGAATACGAACCAGATCCAAAGAAAAAAGTTACTCAAAATTTAAAAGATTATAAGGAAATGGAAAAAAACTTTAAACCTAAAGTTATTGGAGTTGAAAATCCTTCTACTCCAGAAGAACTTCAATTAAACGAGGACTTACCTAAAGCAAATAAAATTATAGCAATTGCAGAAGAACTTGGATTAGATGTAAATAATCTTGCTTCAGTAGGAGAAGAAACTTTAAAAAAAATAGCTGAACAAACTGATGTACCTTTACCAGATGTTCTTAGACTATCAGGATTTGATGGAAACGGTCAAGATCCAGAACCTGTTGCACCTACTATAGACGGACAGATTAATCAAGTGACTCAAAATATTGAAGGAATGACAGATGATGAAGTAAATAGAATGGTTAAGAATAGACAGAATGAAATTAAAAAAGCAAATAATCTATCTCCATTAAGTAAAGAGTTTCAAACATTTAGAAATGAACTAGATCAAATGACAGGTGGTAGTAGTAATTTAAATAATTTAGTAGCTATGAAATTTGCATCAAAATTAATGACAGGAAAAAGTAATCAAAGAGGGTTGTCTGGGTTATTAGATATAGCAGGACAAGGTTTAGAATCTGCAAGTACCGATTTAATGAACATAGCCTTAGCTCAAAAAAATCAAGATATGGTTCTAGCTCAATCATTTTTAAAATCTAAAGCAGCAGCAGCAAAAGCAGCACAAGCTGGACCAGGTTTTGTAGGTGGAGATAAAGTCTTCAGTGTAGAAGATCCCGCATACCCAGGACAGTTCTATAATGTTAAAGGAATGCTAGGTAAAGACGGAAAAATTTATCATAGAAATAAAAATAATGAAGTTGTTGAAGCTACAGCAGGAGCATATGAAAGACCAATAAATTCAGACAAAATGAATTTATATGCATCTAACTTAGAAGAAAATAAAAGAGGAGCTGAAATGATTGACTTTGTTATCAACTCTCTTCCACAAGATGGAACTTTTAGTGCTGCATTTGGTTTAGCAAAAGAAGATATATTTGGAACTCTTGAACAAGTTACTGGAACAAATGGAATAACAAGTTCTGATTTTGATTCTGAAATAAAAAGTTTAATGAGAAATAATGATGGTACTGAAGAAGGTATGAAAGCAACTGAAAAAATGCTTAAAGAATACGATAAAGACATGGGTAAAGTAGAGAAAAGAGCAAATGAAATGGCTAAAGCTTCTTATAAAGAAAGAGGAGGATTCTTTTCAAGACCTTCTGATGATGAATTAGCAAGATTTACTAAATTAGCTTTAATTGAACAAAGAATGAAATATCTTGTTGCGAATGCAAACAAAGCAGAAGATAGATTGACTCAAAAAGATATTGAAAATGCTGCTCAACGTACAGAAATTATTAAATTTTATGGTTCAGCTAAAACGGTTAGAGCAAACTATCAAAATTTAAAAAACGAATTTGAACAAAAAGCTCAGTCATTTGCTATGTCATACAGACAAAATGGTGGAACGGAATCTTCTATGCAATACTTTAAAGAGAATGTACCTGGAGTATCGCAGTTATATTCTAAACAACAAGCAGATTTCTTATCTAAACAAAGAACAAAAAATAAAACTGAAAGAAATAATATTTTAAATACTTTACCCGGGGTACAATAATGGTTGCTTTAAATAAAGTACAAAAAGCTATTGATGCAAAACAAATAGACACTCGTTCTTTAAGTCAAGAACAGTTAGGTGCTTTAGATGATGCATTTAAAACAGGTGAATTAACTGGATATAAAAACGTAGGTGAGTACGAAAGATTAATTGACTTGGGGGCCATGAGTGTAGCTAAAGGTAAAATGGCAAGGTTAAAGCCTATGGAATCTTCTACAGGAATTGGTAGAGGAGATATGGTATTAGCAGGAACATTAGGTTTTGGAATGCTTCCTTACATGGTGGAAAGAGAATCTTTAATAAGTTCTTATGTTAAAAATGGTTTCAAAGATAATTACGGTATAGACAACAGATACGTAGCAGGATCAAGTATTTACGATAAAAGATTATCTAAAATGAGTGAGTTTGCTAAAAAATTAAAAAAAGTACCTGGACCTATAGGTGCTCCAGTTAGATTATTAGGTAATACAATTGGAATGCTAGATAACACTGTAGATTTTTTTAAAAAAGTAAGCAAGTTTGGACCTAGTCCAGCGTTAGCAGTTGAAGCTAAAGCGTCTTTAGGAGCAATAGCAGGAGCGGCTGGAGGAAGTGCTGCATTTGATATATCTAATTTAGGTGCTGATTTTGTAGGAGCTACTTCAAAAGATTTAGCTGAACTAACAGATAGCGATGAAAGAAAACTACCTTTTGTTGAAAGAATGTTTCTTAACGGACTTAGAGCAAGTAGAGATGAAATGTTATGGACAGGTGGAGCTTTAGGTTTAATAGGAGTAGTTAGAAATGCCGGAAGAGGACTTAAATCTTCGTTAGATTTAGATAAACCACAAGCAAAAGCAATAGCTGCAGCAGCAGAAAGATCTAACCAAAAAATAAATATAGTAGATTTAATTCCAGCAGACAATCCCGGATTCAAAGGAGCTTGGCAAGGCTTTACAAAAAAATTCTTTACTACTCTTGGGGTATACCCTTTGGTAGGACAACCTTTAAAAGATTTTAATAGAACTTTTAATGCTAATTTAACTCAAGAACAATTATTAAACACTATGGATAACTTAGAACTTCCACCAATGGTTAATAATAGTATTCTTAACTACGCTGGTGTTAATCAAATAAAAAGTGAGTTTAAAAACGTTTGGAAAACTATTGATGATGAATACGGAAGATTTAGAAATCATTACGAACAATTAGGTAATCCTACTTTTATACCAACTACAAATGTAAGAAACGTTACTAAAACATTATTGGATAGAATGAAACTAGAGTATCCAGAAAAATTTGATATATGGGATGGTTTAGAAAAAGGAGCTAAAGATTTAACAGATGTAGATGATCCAATGGTTCAATACATTAAATATTTAAATAGATTAACTGATCCAAATGATTACTACAATAAAGGAGGATACATTCGATTAAGTGATATGTTGGGTTTATCTAAAATGTTAACTAAAGCATATTCAGGTAGTAATTTTAAAGTAGTAGACAATGAAGTAATTAGATTTAAAAAAGCTTTTGAAAATGATGTAAACTCTTTAGGAGAAGCCGCTAACAGAGATGTATTAAAAGATAAAATATTTAAAGATGAGTATGGAATGAAGCTTTCTCAAGAAGGCCCAGAAGCAGCAGAAGCTTTCTTAGATACAAATATTAATGTAGCAAATTCAGCTTTGAAACAATTACAAGAAGCTAACGCTTATTATTCTATGGTTTTAAGGCCTTTCGAAAAATCTTCTGTAGCTAGAAAATTAATGGCAGTAGATAGAAAATTATTTGCTAGTAAAGGTATAGATATGACAGGTATAGAATCTATTGCACCTGATCAAGTTTTTGACAAAGTAATTAAAGGAACTTTATCTGGAGACAGTCCTTTAGCAATTAAACAATTAAAACAAATACTAGGAGTTACTGATTCTTCATACGACATATTAAAAGCAGATGGTACGATAGATAGAACAGTTAAAATACCTGTTAGTAAAGAATCACAAGCAGTGTGGGATAGATATGTTAAACAGTGGTTATGGGAATCTATTAACAAAGCTACTTCTAATCCTATCAGAGATTTAAAAGGATTAAGTGCTCAAGCTATTGCTGCTAGAGCAGCTGACAAAGGTTTTGTTAGAAAGAATTTTAATCCATTAGACTTAGAAACAGAAAGAAGAGTTAGAGCTAAAACTAGAACTGATGAAATAAGTAACGTAACAGATGTAGATGCAAGAATATTTACTCAAGGAGACGGAGTAGCTAATCTTAATGAAGGTTTAATACGTAACCATGATTTTGGACAATTAGGTATTGATGATCTAACTAAAAATTTAGGAATTGATAACAAACAAGGTAAAGATAAAATAAGAGAAATATTTGGTGGTGGGCCAAAAGGAGACAAAGCTCTTAAAATGTTTGAAGATCTTGTTGAAGTTAAAAGAGCTATGGAAAGTGTTCCATCTACAGATCCTGCTAAATTTATTCAAAGAAGTTTAACTTTAAGAGCAGGTAGTGGACAAGGGGGTATGACTACTACAGCAGTAACAGGAGCGGTTTTAGGTATAGGAAATACTTTAAAACTTATGTTAGGAGCAAGATTATTTGGTGAAGTTATTGCAAGTGCTAAAGTAGCTGAAAATGTAATGGAAATGAATAAAGCATATAGATTTATGTTGAATGCAGATGCAGATTCTATTATGCCTGGAAAAGGAAGAGTACCTTTAACTCCTAAACTTTTTAATGGAGTTTTATTAACTATTGGAAGAACAGTTAACAGTTTATTTGAAGCAATGGGGGATGAATTTAGAGTTGATCCTAATAAAATAGATTTTGAAGAAATCAGACAAAAATTAATATCATTAGATCCTAATGTTCCTTTAGGAAATAGTTATGATTTTGGAAGTATGTCTAAATTTACAAGAGACAGAATTTATCCAGAATATGATGTAAGTAAAATGTTAAGTCCTGAAATGAGAAGAGCAGGAGAAGAATATTTAACTGGCGCTTCTATAATGGGTGCTAGCCATAATCAATTTCAAAAATTAATGAACTCTAATCCTTTACAACTGGCAGCAGAAGCACCGGTTAACACGCCTCCAGTAGAGCCGATTACAGCACAATCACCAACGACTACTATGCCAACGGCCACTCAACCAACAGCAAATCAAGGTGAACAATTTGCTGCATTATTCCCTCAAGATACATTAGGGCAAGCTTTAGCTAATAAAAATCAACCTCAACAAATGAATGAAGGTGGGTTAGTAGAAGATGCTTATAAAACAGCAGACGAGGTTCTAAGTGCCTAAAAAATCTGCATTAGATAAAATTGAATACCATGAAAAAATCTGCAGATTAATGCAAAAACAAACATTTGAAAAAATTGAAAAGATAGAAACTCGTATTAATAGACTAGAGAAGTTTATTATAGGGGGTTTAGGAGCTATACTTTTAGCTGTACTTTCTAACCATATGTAGTATTAATATGGAATGATATTTACAGAAAACTTAGAAGACAATTCATTTACTTTAACAGAACTAGAATTAATAGAAAAATTTCCCTATAAAAGATACTCTAGGGCAGAAGATCCTACTACAGGAAAACGTATGTATTCTGTAGATGGAACTAAATTACCTTCCGTAACTACTATACTTGGTGCTACAAAAGACAAAGAATCTATAGAAGCTTTGGAACGATGGAAGCAACGTGTTGGAGAAGAAGGAGCAGAAAAAATTAAAAATGATGCTGCTTCTATGGGAACTGAAATGCATTTAGTTATTGAAAAGTATTTAGAGGGACAGGGTTATTTAAATATTTCTGAAAAAGGAAATAGAGCTAGAAAAATGGCTCATACTATTCTTAAAAATATTAGTGGATTAACTGAAGTTTGGGGAAATGAAATTAGTTTAGCTTATCCAGAAAAATATGCCGGAGCAACAGATTGTATTGGAGTCATAGATGATAAAGTAACTATCTTTGATTGGAAACAAACTAACAAACCTAAAAGAAGAGAATGGAGTGCTGTACAAGATTATTTTACACAGTTAGGAGCCTATAGTTTAGCTCATGAAAGTATGTACGGGAAAATAGATCAAGTTAAAATATGTATGTGTTCAAGAGATTTTAATTATCAAGAATTTTCATTAGAAGGCCAAGAGTTAAAAGACTACCAGGAAAAATGGTGGGAACGATTTGAAAAATATCTAAAAGCTACTTCTTAGCCACTTTGTCTTTGTTGGGACCTTCTTTAATAATGTAATCTTGAGTTCCATTAGCGCCTGTTTCAACTTCTTTCTTTAAGTTTCTAAACAGAGCCATCTCTTTTACTTTTTTATATTGTTGTTTTAAAAATGTTTCTATTACTTTTGTATCTCTCATTGAATAAGTATAGACTATTTTAACCAGTTTTTAAACTCATCTCCCATGGTCGCTATAGCTAATTTATCTTTTTGATGAAGAGCACTTAAAATACGTTCATCTAAGCTATTTTTACATATAATATCTGTATATAAAACAGTTTTAGTTTGACCAGATCTGTGGGCTCTATCTTCGGATTGTCTTCTAACTTCATAGTTAAAGTTATTAGAAAAATAAACTACATTAGTTGCTGCAGTTAAGGTAAGTCCAAAACCACCTGTGGTAGGATTACCTACAAAGAATAAACATTCAGGATCTTCTTGAAATCTTTTCATAGCAATAGTTCTTTTAGCAGAATCAATTGCACCATAATTTGCAACTACAGAAGCTTTACCGTATTTGTCTTGAAGAAATTCAATAATGTTTTCTATATTATAAATATAGTTAGCCCATATAATCATTTTACCATTTGCTTCTTCAATTATATCCGACAAAGCATGTAGTTTAGGATTTTTAAATTCTTTTAATTCCGCATCATTTGTTTTTACAAAACCATTACCTACTTGATGTAGTTTAATTATTTCAGTTAACTTATTATTATAAGAAACAGTTTCATCTTCAATGATGGCAATAGCAGATTGTTTTAAAGATTTATAAACTCTTTCTTGCTCTTCATTCATATCTACATATCTTTTGGTATATTGTTTAGGAGGCAGATCTAAGCATTCATCTTTAGTAACACGGTAAGAAAACGTTTTTAATTTTTCTTCAAGTTCTTCTAATTTAACATAGTACTTGGGTATTTCAGTGTATTTTCCTCCACCTAAATCTAATCTATGTGTAACACAATATCTATTTCTAAATGTATAGTAAGAAGAGAAACCTAATAGATCTTCATTTAAAAAACCACACTGAGTATATAAATCTAATGGTGATTTAGTAACAGGAGAACCTGTTAAGATTCTTCTGTAGAAAGAGTATTTAGCTAATTTTAAAATATTTCTAGTTCGTATGGCTTTATGATTTTTAATTGTAGTGGACTCATCTACAATAGTCATGGCTTTGTGTTTTTTTAAAAACTCTGTAGCACCTTTAAGTCCTCTAGCAGTAGACAAGGCTTCAACGTTCATGCAAAAAATAGTTAAATCTTTATTTACTTTATAAGCTTTATCTAATTTTTTAGGTTTATCTATATTCCAAATGTAAGTAGTGTAGTCAATATCTGGACTCATGTGTTTTTCGATCTCATCATAGGCCCATACCGTGTATACGGATTTAGGTGCAATAATTAAAACACCTGTAATACCTTCATGAAGTCGTAGTAAACCGATATTATCTATTGTAACTTTTGTTTTACCTGTTCCCATTTCCATGAAGAAAGCGTAATTTAATTTATTCCAGGATTTTTCTAAGGCAATTTTTTGATGCTCGTAAGGAGCAGTTTTAAAGTTAAACAAGTTCAACATAGTGGTTGACTTATAGGTTTTAATGACTATATAGTCAAGGTAATAAAGGAGGTCATTTTTATGAACCTAGAACAACTAACAAATATAAGTATAGACACCGATAAAACCAAAGATATTGCAAATCTATGCAATGAATTACTTTCTCAAAATAAAACTGTAGAACAAGCTGAAATAGCACTTAAAAATGCTAAAGCAGAGCAACTACGTTTATCTGAAGAAGTTATCCCTGCTGTAATGTCTGAGGCAGGTATATCAATGCTCAAACTAGAAGATGGTTCTTCTGTTGAGGTTGCACCTTATTACTATGCGAAGATCCCAGAAGATAAAAAAGCGGATGCTTTTAAATGGCTACGTGACAATAACTTTGGGGATTTGGTTAAAAATAATTTAACCTTATCGTTTAGTAAAGGAGAAGATTCTGACGCAGCTAGAGTAAAAGCTGAGCTAGAAGCTAAAGGTCTTGTCGTAGACCAAAAAGAGGACATCCATTGGCAAACGCTTCGAGGATTTGTTAAAGAGCAATCCGAGAAAAATAAAACTATACCCTCAGACTTATTTGGGTTATACGTTGCTAATAGAACTAAGATAAAAACTAACAAGTAACAACTATAGGAGTAACACATGGCACAAACAGAAACGCCAAAATCAGAAGTAGTTAAAAAAGAAACTGCATCTGCCCCATCACTAGATGTTTCATCATTGGAACAGTTAGCTGGTGCAGGAGCGGAAAACATTACATCAAATGATGTATCCCTTCCGTTCTTAAAGATCCTCACTAACAATTCACCTCACGTAACTCAAGGTGATTCTAAGTTTATTGAGAATGCAAGACCAGGACAGGTAATTAATACTGTTCTAAATAAACTTTATAATGGTAAGGACGGTTTTAAAGTCGTTCCTTGTTTTTATAAATTTGAATACGTAGAGTGGGCTGACAGAGGTACACAGAATTCTGTTGCACCTGTTAATTCATATGCTGCGGATTCAGACATTATGGCTACAACTACTAGAGGAGATGATAGAAAAGATAGGTTACCAAATGGTAATTATATTGAACCGACTCATTATCACTATGTAGTAATTGTAGATGAAAACGATCAACCGTCAGAGACAGCAGTTATAGTCATGAAGGCCACTCAAGCTAAGAAGTCTAAGAAGTGGAATTCAATGATGCTTTCTCAGAGAAGAAAAGGTAAAAACGGAATGTTCCAACCACCAACATGGTCTCAAATTTATTTGATGAAGACTATGCTTGAAAAGAATAGTTTAGGTTCTTGGTTTGGATGGGAAGTTGAACACCATAAAGACATTCCTAATCAAGACTTAATGGATACGGCTATGTCGTTCTATGAAACTTGTAAGCAAGGAAATACTAAGGTGAATCTTGCTCAAGAAGGCGAGCCACAAGTAACATCAGCACCGTTTTAAATATGGAATCGCTAGAATTTTTTAGCGACCTATTCGGCGGATTAGACTCCGCTTACGGTACCTATGAGCTCAATGGGGCTCATAGGTCTGATGGTAAAGCAGAAGGTAAAGCGCTTACTAAGAAAGGGTCTGTAACAAACGAACTATTTGAAAAACATCTAAAAGGTGAAGTCTCTATAGGTATTGTTCCAATTATGAAGGACAATAACTGTAAGTGGGGCTGTATTGATGTAGATAAATATTCTATGGATATTAAATCTACTATTAAAAAAATTAGAGAACTAAAACTTCCACTCTTTCCTTATAGATCTAAGTCTGGTGGATTACATTTATTTTTACATATTGATGGTGTGATAACTGCATCTGAGATGATTAATAAATTAACTGAGATAGCCGGAGTATTAGGTTTTGGAGATTGTGAAATATTTCCTAAACAAAGAACAATTAATGTAGAACTAGGAACTATAGGTAATTGGTTAAATCTACCTTACTTTAATGCAGAAATGACTATGCGATATGCATTAGATGACAACGGCCACTCGATACCTTTTGAGAAATTACCAGAAGCTGTTAGTAAATTTAGATTAAAACCTAAAGATTTCTATGCAATAAAAATTGAAGTACAGGAAAACGGAGACGATATGTTTAAGGAATATCCTCCATGTGTACAATCATTTATGACAACGCAGATGGAGCAAGGTGGTAGAAACGAAGCTTTGTTTAATGTGGGTGTATGTATGATTAAGAAGTTAGGTAAAGAAGGAGCATGGGAACATGATCTTCAAGAAGTAAATAAAGCTTGGGGAGAAAATGCATTACCTGCAAAAGAAGTTAAGGCTACAATTATTAATTCTTTAACTAAAGAAAAAGAATATAATTATAAATGTAACACTCCGCCTGCTAAAAGGTTTTGTAACCAAGATCTATGTATTAAAAGAAAGTTAGGTATAGGTAAAAGTAACTATAGTTTTTCTGTAGATTCTTTTCAAAAGATTAATACTAAGCCACCTAAATATATTTTAACTATTGATAAGAAGCCTATAAGATTAACTGGACAAGAACTTTGTCAGCAACAATTACTTAAAACACAGTTGTTTGATACAGATATTGTTTGGAAAACTATGGAGAAGGAATCATTTCATTTATGGTTAAATTATCTTAAAACAATACAAACTGATGTGGAAGGTTATGACTTTACAGATGATGATAAAGATGAATTTGAATACATATTCAAAAACTTTATTGATGATAACCAAGTTGCAGATGATATATCTCAAACACAAAGTGATTATGTTTATGAAGAAGATGGTTATATGTTTTTTAGATTAGAGGTCTTTAAAAAGTTTTTAAAGAAAGAAGGTCAGAACTTAAAGGCTCCAGAAGTAAAAGAAATATTAATAGACAATGGAGCAGAGTATATAAGGAAGCATAAGGAATACACAGCTAGACTTTGGAAAATATCTAAACCTAAGTTTGAATCTGTAAAAGATCGTAACGTTAACTTTAACAAGAAGATGCCTAGCTTTGATCCAGATAATCAATAAAACTGCTAAAATATTTGGGCCTCCTGGTACAGGTAAAACCACGAGGCTTATTAAAATAATAGAAAAATGGTTAAGGTTAGGTGTACAACCCCATGAGATTGTCTATGTATCTTTCACAAACAAAGCTGTTAACGAAGCTGTATCAAGAGTAGTTAAAAAATTTAAAGATTACAAAGAAGAAGATTTTGATAATTTTAGAACTATTCATTCTTTTTGTAAAAAACATTTAGATAACGTTCAAGTGGTAGATCCTAGAATAGATATGTTGGAGTTTCATACGGATTGGGGAACTGTTTCAGCTAACATGAGTGATGAAGACATGAACAACAGGGTATTTAATAACTGGTTTCTTAGAGTATATGACAAATCTAGAAATTTATTAATTGAACCAGATGAAGCTTTTAGAAGAGAGACAATTAAAAGAGGAAGGTTAATTCAATATAGAGACATCATAAGAAATTATGAAAAATTTAAAAAGAATCATAAAATAGACTTTACAGATATGGTTGAAAAATATATTGAAGAAGTTAATCCACAACATTACAAAGTATTTATAGTAGATGAGGCTCAAGATCTAACTCCACTTCAATGGAAATTTGTCTACAAGATAGCAGAAAAAGCAAAAAGAATTTATTTAGCTGGAGATGATGATCAAGCCATATATGAATGGAATGGTGCAGATGTACATTCTTTTCTAACTTTCCCTGGGAAAGTATTTACCTTAAAAAAATCATATAGATTAAACAAAGATGTCCATAGTTTATCAAAAGAAATATTAAAATTTATAACTGTGAGACAAGAAAAAGAATTTACTAGCAACAATGTAAGAGGTTATATAGAGAGATACTCTAAGTTTAATGAGATTCCAATAGGTAAAATAGAGGGCTCCTGGCTAATTTTAGGAAGAGTAAGAAATAATGTAAACGAATTAAGAGATTTTGCTAGAGCAAAAGGCTTATACTTCCAAGACATGAGAGGTAATAAATCATTTAATATGAACAAATGGTTAGCTATTTCTTATTGGGAGAAGTTAAAAAAGGGAGGAACTCTTAACAAAGAAGAAGTGGGAATTATGTATGACTTTATTCAAGAGATAAAAAGAGGATGGAGAAAGATAGATGCTAAATCTTGGTCAGCTGTTCATCCTAATGAACCTTTAGATCTACAATTTTTAAAAACTCAAGCAGGACTACACACACCTAACAACAATTGGTGGGAAGTACTAAACCGTAAATTTACTATAAAGGACTTGGATTATTTTGAAACTATGTTAAAAAACAATGTAGAACTTGATGACAAAGCTAACATTATTATTGACACTATTCACTCCGTTAAAGGAGGAGAAGCAGACAATGTTATTATATATGAGAAGTCTAATTGGCCATCTCATTTTAATAGTAAGAATGGTAATGATAAAATGGCTGAAGCCCGAGTCTGGTATACAGGAGTGACTCGTGCTAA
>Ga0222632_1000255_pt1:0-10000 | contig 33318 bp, 23 predicted proteins | sample AntAcemetageno46_FD_179828 | JGI IMG/M metagenome (GOLD analysis project Ga0222632, IMG submission 179828) | Saline water microbial communities from Ace Lake, Antarctica - #46 | ecosystem: Environmental > Aquatic > Non-marine Saline and Alkaline > Saline | place: Antarctica: Ace Lake...
TTTTTTTTATGAGTAAAAGACTTCCCTTTCTGCAATCCTCTAATCAGATTCACTGACTGATTGCAGTCAGTCAGTCAGCCAGTCAGTTAGTGAAACGGAAGTCAATTCAGCAATCCCTACTATTTCCGTTTTTACGTTAAGTGTACGGTAAGCGCTCTTTTTCTATGCAATAATACAGTTATGAAAGCTTGCCTTAGTTATTTCTGTGTTTTTTTATTTGCCCCAATCGACGATTCTTTAATAAGATCTTCCTTTATTTTGAGCTAAAAAATTATCTTACAGATCCAATCTGCAATAAAAAGCTTCATTAGGAATGAATCTTAGCATTAAAAACTTTATATGTTAGGTAAGTATTTTGTGTGTCTCGCCTAAACAAAGGAGAGAATCTCGATGACAATTAGTCCTCCGGATCGAGAAGCCAAAAAAGTTAAAGTTCTTGTTGAACGTAATCCTGTACAAACATCTTTTGAAAAATGGGCAAAGCCTGGTCATTTTTCACGTACTCTTGCAAAAGGGCCTACGACAACTACATGGATTTGGGATCTTCACGCTGATGCTCATGATTTTGATAGTCATACAACAGATCTTGAAGATATTTCACGTAAAGTATTTAGTGCTCATTTTGGACAACTTGGTGTTATTTTTATTTGGCTTTCTGGAATGTATTTTCATGGTGCCCGTTTTTCAAATTACGAAGCATGGCTAAGTGATCCTACACATATTAAACCAAGTGCTCAAGTTGTATGGCCTATTGTTGGCCAAGAAATTCTTAATGGCGACGTAGGTGGTGGATTCCAAGGTATTCAAATTACTTCCGGTTTCTTCCAAATTTGGCGTGCTAGTGGTATCACAAGCGAACTTCAGTTATATAGTACTGCTATCGGCGGTCTTATTATGGCTGGTCTTATGTTCTTTGCTGGCTGGTTCCATTACCATAAAGCAGCACCTAAATTAGAATGGTTCCAAAACGTAGAATCAATGCTAAATCACCATTTAACCGGGTTACTTGGTTTAGGTTGTTTATCATGGGCTGGTCACCAAATCCATATTTCATTACCTATTAACAAACTTCTTGACGCAGGTGTTGATCCGAAAGAGATCCCACTTCCTCATGAATTTATGTTAAATAGAGAATTAATGGCTCAACTATACCCTAGTTTTGCAAAAGGTCTTACTCCATTTTTTACTTTAAATTGGTCTGAGTATTCAGATTTCTTAACGTTCCGTGGAGGTTTAAACCCGCTAACTGGTGGTCTTTGGTTAAGTGATACTGCTCATCACCATTTAGCATTAGCAGTATTATTTTTAGTAGCTGGTCATATGTACCGTACAAATTGGGGTATTGGTCACAGCATGAAAGAAATTCTAGAAGCTCATAAAGGTCCATTCACTGGTGAAGGCCATAAAGGGTTATACGAAATTCTAACAACATCTTGGCACGCACAATTAGCAATTAACCTAGCGATGCTGGGTTCTGTTTCAATTATTGTTGCACACCATATGTATGCTATGCCTCCATACCCATACTTAGCTACAGATTATGGTACTCAGTTATCACTTTTCACTCACCATATGTGGATTGGCGGTTTCTGTGTAACGGGTGCAGCAGCACACGCAGCCATTTTCATGGTTCGTGATTACGATCCAACTAATAATTACAACAACTTATTAGACCGTGTAATCCGTCATAGAGATGCAATTATCTCTCATTTAAATTGGATTTGTATTTTCTTAGGTTTTCATAGTTTTGGTCTATATATTCATAACGATACAATGTCTGCCCTAGGCCGACCTCAAGATATGTTTTCGGATACAGCTATTCAGCTTCAGCCTATCTTTGCTCAATGGGTACAAAATACTCATTACTTAGCTCCAACTTCTACTGCACCAAATGCATTAGTAGCCACTAGCCCTGCTTGGGGTGGAGACGTTGTGGCAGTTGGCGGTAAAATTGCAATGATGCCAATCTCATTAGGTACAGCCGATTTTATGGTTCACCACATTCATGCTTTTACAATTCACGTAACAGTACTGATTCTTCTGAAAGGTGTTCTATTTGCTCGTAGCTCACGCCTAATCCCAGATAAGGCTAATTTAGGTTTTAGATTCCCTTGTGATGGTCCTGGTCGTGGTGGTACATGTCAAGTTTCAGCATGGGACCATGTATTCTTAGGTCTATTTTGGATGTACAACTGTATTTCTATTGTTATTTTCCATTTTAGCTGGAAAATGCAATCAGATGTTTGGGGTAGTGTTACTGCGAAAGGCATTTCTCACATTACAGGTGGAAACTTTGCACTAAGTGCAAATACTATTAATGGTTGGTTACGTGATTTCCTATGGGCGCAAGCTTCTCAGGTTATTCAGTCTTACGGTTCAGCTTTATCAGCTTACGGTCTTGTGTTCTTAGGTGCACATTTCATTTGGGCATTTAGTTTAATGTTCTTATTTAGTGGTCGTGGTTACTGGCAAGAACTTATCGAGTCAATTGTATGGGCTCATAACAAACTGAAAGTAGCTCCTTCGATTCAACCTCGTGCTTTAAGTATTACTCAAGGCCGCGCTGTTGGTGTAGCTCACTATTTATTAGGTGGTATTGCAACTACATGGTCATTCTTCTTAGCAAGAATTATCGCTGTAGGATAAGAAATTGTATTCGTGACCTCTAATCAGAAGAGTAGGTAATGCTTTACTTTCGGTCCGAAAACTCTTGATTTCTGAATTTCTAAGTTTCTGAAAAACGAATAAAAATTTAATTAGAAAGAATAAGGTTTGCATGAAATGAAAATTGAAGGAGATTATAAAGACTATGGCAACTAAATTCCCAAAATTTAGCCAGGGTCTAGCCCAAGACCCAACGACTCGTCGTATTTGGTTCGGGATAGCTACTGCACATGATTTCGAAAGTCATGACGGCATGACAGAAGAAAATCTTTACCAAAAGATTTTTGCTTCTCATTTCGGCCAATTAGCAATTATTTTCCTATGGACTTCAGGTAACTTATTCCATGTAGCATGGCAAGGTAACTTTGAACAATGGGGTAAAGACCCTCTACATATTCGACCAATTGCACACGCAATTTGGGACCCACATTTTGGGCAGCCTGCGGTTGAAGCGTTCACACGTGGTGGTGCATCTGGCCCAGTGAACATTGCTTATTCTGGCGTTTACCAGTGGTGGTATACTATTGGTATGCGATCAAATACTGATCTATATGTAGGTTCATTATTCCTACTTTTAGTTTCAGCTCTTACTTTGTTTGCAGGTTGGCTTCATTTACAGCCTAAATTTAAGCCAAGTTTATCTTGGTTTAAAAATGCTGAATCTCGATTAAACCACCATTTATCTGGATTATTTGGCGTAAGTTCATTAGCTTGGACTGGTCATTTAGTTCACGTAGCCATTCCTGAGGCACGTGGTCAGCATGTACGTTGGGATAATTTCCTAACTACATTACCACACCCTGCAGGTCTTTCTCCATTTTTTAGTGGTAATTGGTCTGTTTATGCACAAAACCCTGACTCAGCAAGTCATGTATTTGGTACATCAGAAGGTGCTGGTACTGCTATTCTGACGTTTTTAGGTGGTTTCCACCCACAGACACAGAGTTTATGGCTTTCAGATATGGCACACCACCATTTAGCGATTGCTGTTGTGTTTATTGTTGCGGGCCATATGTACCGCACCAATTTTGGTATTGGTCATAGCATGAAAGAAATCCTTGATGCACATACGGCTCCTTCAGGTCGCCTAGGTACTGGTCATAAAGGCTTATATGATACTATAAACAATTCCCTACATTTCCAATTAGGTCTTGCTTTAGCATCACTTGGTGTTATTACTTCATTAGTAGCTCAGCATATGTACAGTTTACCGCCTTATGCATTTATGGCTCAAGACTTTACAACGATGGCTGCTCTTTATACACATCACCAATATATTGCTGGTTTCATTATGACGGGTGCATTTGCTCACGGTGCTATTTTCTTTATCCGTGATTACGATCCGGAGCAAAATAAAGGAAATGTCCTTGCTCGTATGCTAGATCATAAAGAAGCTATCATTTCTCATTTAAGCTGGGTTACTTTATTCCTAGGTTTCCATACTTTAGGTTTATACGTACACAACGATGTTATGCAAGCTTTCGGTACTCCTGAGAAACAGATCTTAATTGAGCCTGTATTTGCTCAATGGATTCAGTCAGCTCAAGGTAAAACATTATATGGTTTTGATGTATTACTTTCTTCTAGTAATAGTGCTGCCATTACAGGTGCTCAAAGTATTTGGCTTCCTGGTTGGTTAGATGCTATTAACAGCAACACAAATTCTCTTTTCTTAACAATTGGCCCCGGTGACTTCTTAGTTCACCATGCTATTGCTCTGGGACTTCATACAACAACATTAATTTTAGTTAAAGGTGCGTTAGATGCACGTGGTTCTAAGTTAATGCCAGACAAGAAAGATTTTGGATATAGTTTCCCTTGTGATGGTCCTGGTCGTGGTGGTACTTGTGATATTTCAGCTTGGGATGCTTTCTACCTAGCTGTTTTCTGGATGTTAAATACTATTGGTTGGACAACGTTCTACTGGCATTGGAAGCATATTACTTTATGGCAAGGTAATGTAAGCCAATTCGATGAATCTTCAACTTACCTAATGGGTTGGTTAAGAGACTACCTTTGGTTAAATTCATCTCAGTTAATTAATGGTTACAACCCATTTGGTATGAACAGTTTATCTGTATGGGCTTGGATGTTCCTATTTGGCCATTTAGTTTGGGCAACAGGTTTCATGTTCCTAATTTCTTGGCGTGGTTACTGGCAAGAGCTTATTGAGACATTAGCTTGGGCTCATGAGCGTACTCCGTTAGCAAACCTTGTTCGCTGGAAAGATAAGCCGGTTGCATTATCAATTGTACAAGCTCGACTTGTCGGTTTAGCACACTTCTCAGTTGGCTATATCTTCACTTATGCAGCTTTCTTAATTGCATCGACATCCGGTAAATTCGGTTAAATAGATAATACTTCTTGATTTATTTTAAGAATTAAGTATCAATAGATAAAAGTTTTATATTTAAAGGAAGAATTATTATGCCGGATATCGTAAGTGCTGGTTGGGCTTTTTTGATGGTAAGTTTTAGCTTTTCTTTATCTCTTGTAGTATGGGGCCGTAGTGGTCTTTAATTAAAGCTATAATCTAAAACAGTGCTACTCTTTTTGTTCAAAAGAGTAGCACTGTTTTAATTCATTAACACTACAAAAAAAAAGGAATTTATTTATTTCAATGCGTTAGTTATGGATTTCTTAGCTTCAGGGTTTCAGGGTTTCTGGGTTTCTGGGTTTCTGGGTTTCTGGGTTTTGGCAGCAGTGCAGCAGTTCAGTCCTTTTTCCTTTTAAGGAAAGCTACAGAAATTATGATATAATTCTATATGCAATGGGTGGAAACTAAAGAATGAATAGTTTATTTGTTCTTTTTTTTTCACAACTAAGGATTTTAAAAAATCTTCTTTTTATACCAAAAAAACAATGGGTTTATCAGCTAATGGAAAAAATAATACAGATTTAAAATGGTCCAAATATTCACCCGAATCTGATTTTTTTGAATTAAAATCAGAAAACAATCTTCAAGAATTAGTGGTAATTTCTTATAAAGAGAAACAAATTAGAAAATTAATTCAATATACATGGCTTTTTTGTTTCTATAGGGTTTGTTATTATACTTGGAATATTTGGCGTTGGTTTACTCCTGAATTTTATGAAAAATTAAGGACGGCTTTTATATTAAGCCAAACTGAACAGGAAGAAATAACTTTTAAAGGTTGGGTTGCTTATTTAGTAAGAACAAAACCGAGGCAACTGAGACAAAATTTTCAGGAATCAAGAATAAAAATAATAGATAATTGGACAATAGAAACCACAATACGAATCTTGGTTTTTCTATTAGGAATTATTATTGGGTGTCTGCAAGCTTCATATTTACGTTATTCTTTTTTATCAGACGAGAACAAATCATCTTATAGTAATTTGTCTTGGCAAGATTTCAAAATAAAACAGCCGATTGGATCACTGGAGAATAAAAAACTGATTTTTTATGACAAGTTTATTGTCATTTCGGCAAATGATGGTTTGGAAAATTATTGCGTTAATTTACCTGCAACTCTTTCGAATAAAAATATTTTTTCAACTTTAAAGAAAATGGTCAAGCGGCCAGTAGGAAAAAAGTTATTCAATACACCGATTGCAGAAAAAGAAACTATAAAGCTTAAAAAGCAATATAAACGTAATATTTTTCGACATTTGCGAACGCGAGCAGTTGGAAATAATATAAAACTTCCGGAAATGACTTTTTATCATGATCCAAGAGATTTTTATTCTGGAGCTGTTTCCAGTTTAAGTTTCCTTGTTTATTTATATGCTGTTCTTTTCCCTTTTTGGTTTTTAGGTAATAGTTGGTATCGAATGACTACTATAGCTATTGACATAAGAAAAACCAAAGCAAAAAAGGTAATCAAATCGCAAAATAAAAAAAGATTTAGTGATTTAGCTGGAATTGAACAATTATTACCCGATTTAAATGATTTAGTTCAATCTTTACATTCTAAAAAAACGAAAGCGAATAATTTAAGTATCTATGCACCAAAAGGCTACCTTTTAGTAGGTCCTCCTGGAACAGGAAAAACATTACTTGCACAAGCAATTGCAGGTGAGTCTAAAGTAACGTTCTTTTTTACTTCAGCTAGTGAATTTATCGAAAATCAAAATGGAATCGGTCCAACAAGACTACGCGACCTTTTTAGAAAAGCCAAAAAAGAATCGCCAGCCATTATTTTTATAGATGAAATTGATACTTTAGGAAAACGAAGGGCAGGTTCAGTTACCTCTTTAAATACTATTGAAAACGGACAACAAGGGGAAGAAAAAATTCAGATATTAACTGAGTTTTTAATTCAAATGGATGGTTTCTCTAAAAGAACTGATTTAATTGTGATTGGGGCTACAAATTTCTTTGATTTGTTAGATCCTGCTTTTATACGACCAGGTCGTTTTGATCGCATTTTTCAATTAGAGCTTCCAACTAAAGCAGTACGTATTGATATTTTAAAATTACATTCGTCCAAAAAAGGTTTTAATTCTTCGGTTCCTTGGAATTATTTTGGCCGAAGTACTAGTGGTTTTAGTGGTGCTGATTTATCTGCGATGGTTAATGAATCATTACTTAAAATTATCCGTGACAAGAGAACATCTCACACATTAGAAACGTTACAACACGGTTTGGAAAGGATTTCAACTTATTCGAAAAATACTACACTTGCAAAAGCGGATGATATTTATAGAAAATCGTATTACCAAGCAGGTATTGGCCTTATTTATTCGCTCGTAAAAGAGCTACCCAACCAATTATCTTTAGAGTTAGAATCAAGGGCAAAAAATTTACGTTATTCAAAATTAGAAAAGAAAATAGAAACGTTTAATTTTGAAATATCAAATAAACAAATATTGAAAGCTAACATTTTAGGTTGTCTTGCAGGTATCTGTTCTGAAGCTTTTGTTTTTACGGATCAATTTTTTGGATTAAGCCAACAAGGTGTCAATGATTTAGAAAAAGCGACTCAAATTGCTATTACTATGATTGATTCTTATGGCATGTTTGGTTATTCGCGTCTTGCAATAGCTTATAATCCATTTGATATGAATTCAAGTGCAAAACGATTCAATTATCTAGAATCATATTCATATGATCAAGTTTGGTATTCTATACAAGATGACTTTTTCCGTTTAATTAACGAAGAAGAAGATCGTGAAAAACCAATACGAATGAACTGGAGGTTTTTAAGTTTTTGGGCTTGGCAATTAACAAGTCAAAATCTTTATACGAAAAGTTTACCTAAATGGGGTAAATCGTATATCGGTGAAAAAACGCAAGAGGATCAAGAAATACTGTTAGGGGACGACTATTTCCATAAAAACCAAGTAGTTGAGTATAAAACTAATTTTTATGGTGAACGTGATCGTTTTATTCGTACTTTTTTACTTCAGTCTTTTATTGAGGTTGAGGGTTACTATGAAAGATTTCCTGATTTATTAGATCTTATAGCTTTAGAATTACGCCTTAAAGGTCGTTTAATTGAAGATGAAATACTGGATCTTATTTTACAACAAGTGGATCTACCTGACCAAACAGTTGAAAATGAAAAACAATTTGTTGAAGATTTAATAAAAAATAAAAAATAAACCTACAAAATCAGAAACTCAGAAACCCGAGTGCCTATCTGCAACAGATAGGCACTCGGGTTTCTGAGTTTCTGATTTTGTAGGTTTATTAAATTACAAATGAGTTTAATACGCCTACTACGAAAACTAATAACATCCACATTGCTAATCCGGTGAAAACAGTTCCTTTTGAACTTGCCCAGCCATCTGGTGAAGCAAAAATTACAGGAACACCAACAATTAGTAGAAAAGATAATGTGATTAAAGCAAAAAGTGCTAGTTGAAATATCAAAATCATAGTAAGGGATTTTTTTGTTAATTTTTAAAATTTTAAAGTGCTATCAGATATTTTCGAAAAACTATCCGCTTTCTGGTTTCTGAAATAATGAAAAAGATACAGAAATCACGTTGTAAACTAAGTCAAGAAACTTAGAATCTTATATATAATTATATACAATATTTTTAGATAAACCTATATCTTATTAGTAAAAGTGGCTTTTTTTTCGTTTGGGATGCTGGGATGTTAGTATTGGTAATAGTAAGTACTATTAATGAAACTACTAAAAAAGTTTTTTCGGTTGGTTGCAGGAAGGACTATCAATACTCAAAAAAAGAGAACTATTCAAAGGCTAAAAAGGTTTATATTTTTTAAGTATTAATATATAAACTAAAAAGAGCTCGTTTTTCCGTTTATAATATATAAGAAATAAAACTAAAGAAAAGCAAAGTTTTTATATTAAAACTTACTTAATTTAACAGTTAATTCTGGAGATTAACATTATGACAATTGCAATTGGAAAAACGGCAGAAAACCGTGGCTTCTTCGATGATATCGATGATTGGTTAAAGCGTGACCGCTTCGTTTTCGTTGGTTGGTCAGGTTTATTATTATTCCCTTGTGCGTTCTTAGCACTTGGTGGTTGGCTTACAGGTATTACATTTGTAAGTTCTTGGTATACTCACGGTCTAGCAACTTCATTCTTAGAAGGTTGTAACTTCCTTACTGCTGCAGTTTCAACTCCTGCAAACAGTATGGCTCACTCGTTACTACTTTTATGGGGTCCTGAAGCACAAGGCGACCTTACACGTTGGTTCCAACTAGGTGGCTTATGGCCATTCGTAGCACTTCACGGTGCATTTGGTCTTATCGGTTTTATGCTACGTCAATTTGAAATTGCTCGTGCAGTACAAATTCGTCCTTACAATGCTATTGCATTCTCTGGTCCTATTGCTGTATTCGTATCGGTATTTTTAATTTACCCTCTAGGTCAGTCTGGTTGGTTCTTCGCTCCAAGTTTTGGAGTAGCTGCAATCTTCCGATTCATTTTATTCTTCCAAGGTTTCCATAACTGGACATTAAACCCATTCCACATGATGGGTGTTGCTGGTGTTCTTGGTGCAGCACTTTTATGTGCTATCCATGGTGCAACAGTAGAAAATACACTTTTCGAAGATGGTGATGGTGCAAACACTTTCCGTGCATTCAACCCGACACAGGCTGAAGAAACTTACTCAATGGTTACTGCAAACCGTTTCTGGTCACAGATTTTTGGTGTTGCTTTCTCTAACAAGCGTTGGTTACACTTCTTCATGTTATTCGTACCCGTAACTGGACTATGGATGTCTGCAATTGGTGTTGTAGGTCTTGCATTAAACTTACGTGCTTACGATTTCGTTTCACAAGAGATTCGTGCTGCTGAAGACCCTGAATTTGAAACTTTTTACACTAAGAATATTCTTCTAAATGAAGGTATTCGAGCTTGGATGGCTGCTCAAGATCAGCCTCATG
>Ga0222632_1000255_pt1:20000-33318 | contig 33318 bp, 23 predicted proteins | sample AntAcemetageno46_FD_179828 | JGI IMG/M metagenome (GOLD analysis project Ga0222632, IMG submission 179828) | Saline water microbial communities from Ace Lake, Antarctica - #46 | ecosystem: Environmental > Aquatic > Non-marine Saline and Alkaline > Saline | place: Antarctica: Ace Lake...
CCCACGTCTCTTTTGGATCCCAGCTCCAATAAGATCCCCAAGCTTCATTGGCCCAAATAGCTCCAGAAAGAATACCTAATGTAAGTAAAGGAAAACCAATTCCTAATGTTCGGTAACTTAAATTGTCCAACGTTTGATCTAATGAAATACTAGACCCTTGGGTTGACTGTGCAGTACTTTGTAATGAGCTTTCTTTATTGGAAGAAATCATTAAAAAAGCAATAGCCATTAATGACCCGGCCATTAAAGCAGCATAACTGAGCATCATAATACTAACATGCATCATTAACCAATTTGATTTCAATGCGGGTACAAGAGGTGCACTTTCTTGCATTTGTGTTGGTAAAGTAAGAGTTGCAAAAGCGTCGATGAATAAAAGGACAGGAGAAAAAATAACGCCGATATAATTTGAATTACTCATTTTTTCAATGAAAAGATGAACAAAACTAATGCCCCAAGTTAAAAAAATAAGAGATTCGTATAAATTACTTAAAGGGAAATGATGAGAATTAACCCATCGAAAAATAAGTAAGGACGCTAGAAGAAGGTTTACAATAAGAATTCCTGAAAAGCCTACTAACTTTAATTTAGGTCCCCAATTTTTGGACTCATTAAAAAAAGCAGCTTGAAACCAATAAACCAACATGCTCACTAGTAAAATTCCAAACGCCAGATTACCTAAAAAACTTTCTGTGTTTAGTATCATAATTAATAAATTTTTTTTTATAATATTTTCGAGTTCTTTCTGTTATTTGTTCTGATATCTCGATATCCGGATATTCGGATATCCGGATATCCGCAAAAAGAATATTTTATAAGGGTATACTTTTTTGGTCAAGATTAAGTTCTTGACCCCAAAAATTACCATTTTAGAAAATTAAATTCTTCCATAGCAATGGATTCTTTATTTCTATAAATACTTAAAATAATAGCCAGAGCAATAACTGATTCTGCGGCAGCAATTGTCATTACAAATATAGCAAAGACTTGTCCTTTCATTTCACTTGAATCCATGAAAGTGGAAAAAGAAACTAAATTGATATTAATGGCGTTTAATAATAGTTCTAATGACATTAGAATTCGTACAAGTTCTTTACTTGATAAAAACCCATAAACACCTATGCAAAAAATAGCAGCTGAAAGTAACATTAAATATTCAATATTCATAGAATGATTTTACAGTATAAGATAAATGAAAAATGTATCAGAAATCAATGTAGAATAAAAACGAACTGAATTTCTGATTTCTGAAACTAACCTTTTCCCGATATCCCGTTATATGTAGTTTATCAACTTCCGACTTTGAAACCATCGGCAAGTAAGCCAAAAAAAAAGCCTCGTTTAAACACCCCGAAATATTGAAAGACTTGATTGTTTCTGTTAACTGGATTATATTCCACTAGCCCTGTGATTTCAATACAAAGAAGAACTATAAAAGCGGCGAATCCATTCCAATTAAAAATAACACCTAAAAAAGTGGCACAAATATTGCCTGCAAAAAACCCAATTAAATTAATTAAAAGAGATATTGAAAGCTTTACTTTTTTAACATTACGAAAGGAAGTTAAAAGATTACTGATCCATCGGTTTATTTGTGTCATTATAAAGTGGTATAAAAAAAAACACTCCTAAAAAACAAGGGAATATTTCTTATACTATAGAAAATCTTGCAAAAGGAAACTAGAATGAAATTAGCAGTTTACGGTAAAGGTGGAATTGGAAAATCAACAACAAGTTGTAATATTTCTATTGCATTAGCAAAACGTGGTAAAAAAGTTTTACAAATTGGGTGTGATCCAAAACATGATAGTACTTTTACATTAACAGGTTTTTTAATCCCTACAATTATTGATACTTTACAGAGTAAAGATTATCATTATGAAAATGTATGGCCTGAAGATGTTATTTATAAAGGCTACGGCGATGTGGACTGTGTAGAAGCTGGTGGTCCTCCAGCAGGTGCTGGTTGTGGTGGTTATGTTGTAGGTGAAACAGTAAAACTACTAAAAGAATTAAATGCTTTTTTCGAGTATGATGTTATTCTTTTCGACGTTTTAGGTGACGTAGTTTGTGGTGGTTTTGCTGCACCACTTAACTATGCTGACTATTGTATCATTATTACAGATAATGGTTTTGATGCTTTATTTGCTGCAAACCGAATTGCTGCATCTGTTCGTGAAAAAGCCCGCACACACTCACTTCGATTAGCTGGACTTGTAGGAAACCGTACTTCGAAACGTGACCTTATTGATAAATACGTTGAATCATGCCCAATGCCGGTTTTAGAAGTATTACCTTTAATCGAAGATATTCGAATTTCTCGTGTTAAAGGAAAAACTCTTTTTGAGATGGCAGAAAAAGAAAGTTCTTTAATTTACGTTTGTGACTATTATTTAAATATTGCAGACCAAATCTTAGCCGAACCTGAAGGTATTGTACCAATCGAAATTGCAGATCGTGAATTATTTAGTTTACTATCTGATTTTTACTTAAAGCCTAATAAGTCAGCTAGTGCTAATGAAGAGAAGGCCGAAGACTTTATGGTTGTTTAATAGCAAGGATTTAAAATATGTCAAAAACAATGAATCAGGAATCAACAGCAACGTCTTTGACGTTTGAATGTGAAACTGGCAATTATCACACATTTTGTCCAATTAGTTGCGTTGCTTGGCTATATCAAAAAATTGAAGACAGTTTTTTTCTCGTTATTGGGACAAAAACTTGTGGTTATTTTTTACAAAATGCATTAGGGGTAATGATTTTTGCAGAACCTCGATATGCAATGGCTGAATTAGAAGAAGGTGACATTTCTGCACAACTAAATGATTATAACGAATTAAAACGTCTGTGTTTAGAAATTAAGGGAGACCGAAACCCTAGTGTTATTGTTTGGATTGGTACATGTACAACTGAAATCATTAAAATGGATTTAGAAGGTATTGCACCCAAATTAGAAGCTGAAATTGGTGTCCCTATTGTTGTAGCACGAGCAAATGGTTTAGACTATGCGTTTACTCAAGGAGAAGATACTGTATTAGCTTCTATTGTTCACCGCTGTCCAGCGGTTACAGCTAAAAGTCTAACTGAAAACGCACACCCACCTTTAGTTTTATTTGGATCAGTTCCAAATACAGTTGTTACTCACTTAACACAAGAATTAAAGAAACAAGGTATCTTTATTTCGGGTTGGTTGCCATCTCCGAGTTATAAAGATTTACCTGAAATCGGTGAAGGAGTTTATGTTTGTGCTGTAAATCCATTTTTAAGCCGAACAGCTACTACATTAATGCGAAGACGAAAGTGTAAATTAATTAATGCACCTTTTCCTATCGGCCCTGATGGAACTAGAGCTTGGATTGAAAATATTTGTGCCACTTTTGATATTGAACCTACGGGTTTAGAAGAACGTGAAGCCAAAATTTGGGAATCATTATCTGAGTATACAGAGATGGTTAAAGGAAAATCAGTCTTTTTCATGGGAGATAATCTTTTAGAAATTTCTTTAGCTCGTTTCTTGGTTAAATGTGGAATGATTGTCTATGAAATCGGTATTCCTTATATGGATAAACGATTCCAAGCAGCCGAACTGACTTTATTACAAGAAACATGTTCCGAGATGAAAGTCCCATTCCCGAGAATTGTTGAAAAACCAGATAATTACAACCAAATTCAACGAATCAAAGAACTAAAACCTGACCTTACAATTACTGGAATGGCTCATGCCAATCCATTGGAAGCTCGTGGTATGAACACTAAATGGTCTGTAGAATTTACATTTGCACAAATTCATGGTTTTGCAAATGCTAGAGATATTTTAGAATTAGTTACACGACCATTACGTCGAAATGAAAACTTAAAAAGTTTTGGATGGGAAAATTTTATTCAATTAGATGACAAAACTCAAACCGCAAAGTAAACTTAAAAGTAAGTTTTTTTTATAATCCTTAAAATTGTTTTTCAATCTACGTTGTTATTTAGGTGAACTTTTATGTCTCATGCAGTTAAAATTTACGATACTTGTATTGGATGTACACAATGTGTACGTGCATGTCCTACTGACGTACTAGAAATGGTAGCTTGGGATGGTTGTAAAGCAGGTCAGATTGCCTCAGCTCCCCGCACAGAAGATTGTGTTGGTTGTAAGCGTTGTGAATCTGCTTGTCCTACAGATTTCTTAAGTGTACGTGTTTATTTAGGTTCAGAAACGACTCGTAGTATGGGCTTAGCGTACTAAAAAAAAAAATGGAGAAACAGTTAGTTCTTAACTGTTTCTCCATTTTTTTTTATGCTAAACCCATACTACGAGTCGTTTCTGATTGACTTCCTCTAATCAGATTCACTGTAGTCAGTCAGAAATCGTAAAAACTTAAACATCCAGGTCAATCTTTTTAATTAAACTAGAATTCGTATACTTACCTTCTGCTGTAAATCGGAATGGATTATGAAAAGAATCAAACTCCATGTAATTTTTACTATTAGGTAAAAAAGGTTTGTTTTCATCCATTAAATCTGGATGTAGGTAAGGAGAATTTAGTGAATTTGTTAAATCTCTTTGTTCCTGTGTATAATTTGCTGGTGGTTTTCCTTTCCACCTGTTTGCTGGTTCAGTTGCTGACGGTACTCGGGTTTGAACAATTTTGTTCAATTCTAAATAATCGGCTTTCACTTGTTGTAGACGTCTAATTTGTTCCGGAGTATTCTTGTTTATAAACGGTGTACGTGTTGTAAAACTTAGTTTGCTCATCCAATCAGAGAATTGGTTTACGCAATGAATATTGTAACGGAAATAAACTTGGTTTTCTTGACTTGCTGTTAATGGAGGTTTATTCATCCATACACGTCTTTGGATTAATACTTTTAAAGGGAAACGACTATAAACAGAAATAGGGCGGTTACGGCTCCTAATACCAAAATCTAACGGGTTAAATTTTCTAAGCGGTTCTGCTGGCTTTGTTCCTAAAAACATTTCTGAAGTCAATACTTTTTCAGCTGGATAATATGTAAATAATTCCCAGGCTAATTTACCGGTAGCGTTAAAAATGAGTGCAAGACTAAAAATAACTAGGCCACGATTCACAGCCTTCATGAACATACTATAAGGTTTAATTAAAATGACAAGAAGCCAATTTCGTATTAAATAAAACCCAAATCCAAATAAAATACTTAGCCCAGTTAAACTAAGAAAAAAACCTAGTAAATAAAGTAACAGCGGTTCATCGACACTAAGAATAGTATTATTTGTAACAAATCCTGTAAGGTTAATTGCATTAACTGGATTACAAATAACTAATAGAAAAGTAAGGATCAAAAAACTAAATAAAGTTTTTGGATCTAATGCAGTCGGCCGCCTTAAGCGTGATTCTAAATAAAAAGAGAACAGAATTTTTAATGTAACAAGTAGTCCAATAATATATAAAATAGGTTCCCAATCATACCAAAATTGGATATATTCTCTCGAACCACCAAGGATCATAAAAAGAAAGAAGGTTTGGCCTACACTATTACCCAAATAGGAAGCTATTCCGGCTGGAATTCCTTCGACTAAGAGTCTTCTTAGACAAATGAGTAAAGGTACTGAAACAGGGATTGCGAAATAAAACGCTTGAGTAACACCGGCAAAGAAAGTTTCCGTTGAAGAGTACTGATTATTTAGATAAGAAATATCTATTTCAAAAATATGCATACACAATGAATCTCCATAGTTTGAGCTTAAAAGGATTTCCGTAATAAATAATTATGTTTTCTTACTAGTCAAAGTAAGAAAACACTATTTTATCTATTGATTTCTGATTTCTGGATAAAAATTATTTTGTTTGTGATGAACGATAAATAAATTTTTTACTATTACCTGTTAAAACTGACTTAGCTAAAGATAATGCTTTTAAAGCTTCTTTTCCAGCTTTCTGTCTCCAAGTTGTTTTTCTTGAATTTTTCTTTTGTTTTGAGGTACGCTTTTTTGGAACAGCCATAATATTTTTTTGTTTTAGTTAACTTTGTTAATTTGCAACCTGGGTGACTGCAGTCAGAAACCAGTAAATCAGCTTGAATTCGGAAATGCTGATTTTTCCTCCAATTCATACAGAATAAAGGAAGCTTATTGTTCTAACTTATCATAAAACGAGTTTAAAGTGAACTCGGTTTCTGATTTGTCATTCTTGGTATTTCTGATCTGAGTTTCTGATTTCATAAATCCGAGGATTGACTGACTGCATTCAGTCAGTCAGAAAAAACAGACTTTACTATAGAGACAACATCTCAGAAACTCAGAAACTCAGAAACTCAGAAACCCAGAAACCCCGTTTCTGGAAAAACGCAAAGAATATATATATATTTTTTTTTGCGTTTTTTTAGAAATAACTGGATCTAAGTCCATAAAGTAGATTTTGTTGCAACATAATCACGTGATTGGTGTATATGTTCAACCACAGCATTTGTTCTTACTTCGTAAATCTGGGTCACCATTTTCGGGTAAAGACCAATTCCAATCATTGGAATCATTAAACAAACAACAACAAAAATCTCTCTTGGACCAGCATCAATTAAGCTTCTTGAGTGAGTAATGGAACCACCTTTTGAACCGTAGAATACTTGTCTTAACATTGATAATAAATAAATAGGCGTCAAAATAATTCCAATGGCTGCAAGTAACGTAAACACTTCTCTAAATAGATAAGAATAAGATTCACTTGTTACAAAGCCTAAAAAGATCATTAATTCAGAAATAAAACCACTCATTCCCGGTAATGCTAATGAAGCTAAGGAAACTGCGGTAAACATAGCAAAAACTTTCGGCATTTGTACTGCAAGACCCCCTAAATCTTCTAGAATCAGTGTTCGGGTACGATCATAAGTAACTCCCGCTAAAAAGAAGAGGCTGGCTCCAATAAGACCGTGAGAAATCATTTGTAACATAGCTCCACTTAAACCAGACTCAGTTAATGAACCCAGTCCAATTAAAACAAATCCCATGTGTGAAACGGATGAATAGGCAATTTTTCGTTTTAAATTTCTTTGTGCAAAAGAAGTCAGTGCCGCATAAATAATATTAATAACACCGATTATGACTAATAGAGGTGCAAAATAATAATGAGCGTTGGGTAACATATCCATATTAATACGGACTAAAGCATAGCCACCCATTTTTAATAAGATTCCGGCTAAAAGCATACACGTACTATAATGAGCTTCCCCGTGAGTATCAGGTAACCACGTATGCAGAGGGAAAGCAGATAATTTAACACCGTAAGCAATTAAAAAACCGATATAGGCTAAAATTTCTAAAGTTAACGGGTAGCTTTTCTGGGCTAAAGCAGACATATTGAATGTCACAGTGTCCCCATAAAAAGCCATGATTAGTGCAGCTAATAAAATAAAAATAGAAGCTAAAGCAGTATAAAGAATAAATTTTGTTCCTGCGTATAAGCGCTTTTTACCACCCCATATCGAGAGTAATATATAAACAGGAATTAATTCTAATTCCCACATAAAGAAGAATAATAAAATATCTTGCGCTGCAAAAACTCCAATTTGGCCACTATACATGGCTAACATTAGAAAGTAGAATAAGCGAGGATTTTTGGTCACTGGCCAAGCTGATAAGGTAGCTAAAGTAGTGACAAAACCCGTTAGTAAAATTAAAGGCATTGAAATTCCATCAACACCTAGAGACCAATGGAATTGTAAGTTTGAAATCCATGCATAATCCTCTACTAATTGAAGAGAATCATTTTGAAAAGAATACTGACAACCAAATGTGTATAAAATAAGAATGAAGTCAACTAAACAAACCCCAAGAGCATACCATCGAACGGTTTTACCATTTTTATCAGGAATAAAAGGAATAGCGAAAGCAGCTAAAATAGGGAAGAGTACAATTATCGTAAGCCACGGGAGATGATTCATAAGTGTATTGAATTTAAAGTTTTTATATCACTTCATGCTTTACAAAAAGCTATGACCAAACATAGTTTTATTGCAGAATCTGAAAAAAGTAAAACCGATTTCTGATAAAAGTTATTTATAGAAATCAGCAATCCAGCAATCCAGCAATCCAGCAATCCAGCAATCCAGCAATCCAGCAATCCAGCAATCCAGCAATCCATTTGTTGTTCGTAAAGCTTATTACTATAAGGATATCATAGGCACCAAATTACCCGAAGGTAGACTCTGCTTTTTAAAAGATTTGTGAACTATTTGCGATTCTAAAAGCATAGGGTAAAATAAAAAGAAAACGTAATAAAAAACCAACAAAAGAAAAAATGCTTGAAACCAAAACAGACCCTATCGTTGTTAGTATGGGACCTCACCATCCTTCAATGCATGGAGTACTTCGACTAATTGTAACTTTAGACGGTGAAAACGTTGTTGATTGTGAACCAGTACTAGGTTATTTACACCGCGGTATGGAAAAGATTGCAGAAAACCGAACAGTTGTCCAATATCTACCCTATGTAACCCGTTGGGATTATTTAGCCACAATGTTTACAGAGGCTATTACAGTGAATGCACCCGAAAAATTAGCCAATATTGAAATTCCAAAAAGAGCTAGTTATATTCGTGTTATTATGCTTGAATTAAGCCGTATTGCTTCTCATTTACTTTGGCTTGGCCCTTTCATGGCTGACATTGGAGCTCAAACACCATTTTTTTACATTTTCCGAGAGCGAGAAATGGTGTACGATTTATTCGAATCCGCCACTGGAATGCGAATGATGCACAATTATTTCCGCGTCGGCGGAGTTGCTGTTGATTTACCTTACGGTTGGGTCGATAAATGTTTAGCTTTTTGTGATTATTTTAGTACTAAAATTGATGAGTACGAAAGACTAATTACACAAAACCCTATCTTTCTGAAACGAGTAAAAGACATCGGTGTAATTACAAAAGAAGAAGCTCTGAATTGGGGGCTTTCAGGTCCTATGATTCGTGGTTCGGGTATTGGTTGGGATTTACGAAAATTAGACCAATACGAATGTTATAACGAATTGGATTGGTCCGTTGCTACTGAAGAAGGCGGAGATTGCTTAGCTCGTTATAAAGTTCGAGTACAAGAAATGCGTGAATCTACTAAAATTATTCAACAAGCATTAAAAGCTCTTCCTGGTGGGCCTTACGAAAACTTAGAAGCTCGACGATTTTTTCAAGGTAAATCGTCTGAATGGAATAGTTTCGAATATCAATATATTGGTAAAAAATCGTCTCCTACTTTTAAAATCCCATTAAATGAGCATTATGTTCGAGTAGAAGCTCCAAAAGGTGAGCTAGGTGTTTATTTAATTGGTGATAATAATTTATTTCCATGGCGCTTTAAAATTCGAGCTCCTGGATTTATTAATCTACAAATTTTACCGAATCTTGTTCAAGGCAGGAAATTAGCGGATATTATGACTATCTTAGGTAGTATTGATTTAATTATGGGTGAGTGCGATCGATAGTCGGATAATCTTTATTTTTTTGTGGACTGATTGACTGACTGACTACAGTCAGTCATTCAACCCTTAGTTAGGGTCGTTAAAAAAATGTTAAGTAATACAATACTAGTCAAAATCAGAAATCTAGAAATCCAAAAAAATTACAAGAAACCGTTATATAATAAGGAAAAGATTTTACTTTTTTTAATATTCTTTTTATTGTTATTATTAACAAACCGTAAAGTAGGCTGTAAGAGAAAAGAGCCAATCATTAAGTCGATTTGTACTGACTGACTGCAGTCAGTGTTGCAGAAACCGCCTATTTTTAAATGAAGGAGTCAAAAAAATGTTAAAAAGTCTGGATTTACAAGTTAGTTTTGTTCGTTTTTTAACCAGTCTTGGGTTTTCAGAGAACGGAGCTTCTATTCTGTGGATTCCACTTCCAATTCTTGCTGTTGTTATTGCAGCTTTTTTAGGTGTATTAGTTGTCGTTTGGTTAGAAAGAAAAATTTCAGCAGGTGTACAACAAAGAATAGGTCCAGAATATGCTGGACCTTTAGGATTGCTCCAACCTGTTGCAGATGGAATTAAATTACTTGTAAAAGAAGATATAATTCCCGCAAAAGGAGACCCCATTCTCTTTACTCTAGGGCCAGCTGTTGTAGTAGTGCCTATCTTTTTAGCCTATACAATTGTGCCCTTTGGTCATGATATGATTGTGTCCAATCTAAATATCGGTATTTTCTTTTGGGTTGCTGTTTCAAGTGTAGCTCCAATTGGTCTTTTAATGGCTGGTTATGGATCAAATAACAAATATTCATTTCTTGGTGGACTTCGTGCTGTAGCTCAATCCATTAGTTATGAGATTCCTCTTGCCCTTTGTGTTTTATCAATTGCTTTAATAACGAATGGCTTAAGTACAATTGATATTGTTGAAAAACAAGCAACGTACGGAATTTTAAGTTGGAATATTTGGAAACAACCGGTTGGCTTTATTGCCTTTATCATTGCAGCTTTAGCTGAATGCGAAAGATTACCCTTTGATTTACCCGAAGCTGAAGAAGAATTAGTAGCCGGCTATCAAACAGAATATACGGGAATGAAATTCGCACTTTTTTATGTCGGTTCATACGTTAATTTAATTGTTTCCGCATTATTCGTAACCGTTTTGTACATGGGTGGTTGGACATTTCCAATTCCAATTGAATGGATAGCGGATAGCCTGAATATCAATTTAGATTTACCTCAAATACAAGTTTTAACAGCTTTTTTTGGTATCTCGATTACTTTACTGAAAACGTTTTTATTTGTTTTTTTTACCGTTTTAACAAGATGGACATTACCCCGAGTTCGTATTGATCAATTATTAGATCTAGGATGGAAATTTCTTCTTCCTATTTCCCTAGGGAATTTATTACTTACAGCTTCAATTAAAATCTTGTTTTCATAGAAATTAACTTTACCCCCCATTTTATTATGTTTCGTTTTACACAAAGTATACAAAATTATAGCCAAGAAATTTCCCGAGCATCTAACTATATTGGACAGGGTTTTAGTGTAACGTTTGATCATATGAACCGCCAACCCATAACTGTTCATTACCCTTATGGTCAATTAGTACCATCAGAACGATTTCGTGGGCGTATTCATTTTGAATTTGATAAATGTATTGCCTGCGAAGTTTGTGTCCGTGTATGTCCCATTAATCTTCCTGTTGTTGATTGGGAATATAAAGTAGCAGTAAAGAAAAAACAATTAAAAAGTTATAGTATTGATTTTGGTGTTTGTATTTTCTGCGGTAACTGCGTTGAATATTGCCCAACAAATTGCTTATCTATGACTGAAGAATATGAGTTATCAGTCTATGATCGCCACGAATTGAATTTTGACCACACTGCTTTAGGGCGTATACCTACTATTACGCAACAAACAAACACATAATTTATTCTTTTTGTGGATTTCTTAATTTCTGAAATTTATTTCCACAAAATAAAAAGCGTTTTCTGCAACTCTGCAATCCAAACTTTTATTTCTGTTCACTAGAATCTCACTTCAGTCAACCGTCTCTTTTTATTTCGTTTAGTTTAGTTTTACTGAAATAATTTTTTAAAGGATTTCAAATAATTATGGAACAATTACTTTATAGATATGCATGGATAATCCCTGTATTACCACTTATCTCCTCGCTCGTTATGGGAATCGGGTTAATCTCGTTCAGACAAGCCACTCAATCGTTAAGACGGGATTTGGCTTTCTTTACCATTAGTCTTTTAGGAATTTCAGTTTTATACTCATTTGGTATTTTTTACTTTCAATTTGCAGGTGGAAGTCCTTATAAGTACCTTGTTGAATGGGTTGTAAATCGTGATTTTTCACTTGAATTAGGGTATTTCATTGATCCATTAAGTTCAGTCATGCTAATCGTGGTAAGTACTGTTGCCTTTTTAGTTATGATTTATACGGATGGGTATATGGCATATGATGCAGGTTATGTAAGATTTTTTTCTTATTTAAGTTTATTTACATCGTCAATGTTAGCGCTCGTTTTAAGCCCAAATCTTACGCAAGTTTATATTTTTTGGGAATTAATTGGTATGTGTTCTTACCTATTAATTGGGTTTTGGTTTACCCGTTCTACTGCTGGAGATGCTTGTCAAAAAGCATTTGTTACCAATAGGGTTGGTGATTTCGGACTTCTTTTAGGCATTTTAGGTTTTTATTGGTTAACAAAAAGTTTCGAATTTTCCGAAATTTCATTACGTTTAAAAGCTTTATTAGATGCAAACGCAATTCCCGTTGAATTAGGTGTTCTTTTCTCACTTCTGGTTTTTATGGGGCCCATTTCAAAATCGGCACAATTTCCTCTACACGTCTGGTTACCAGATGCTATGGAAGGACCTACACCTATTTCAGCTCTAATTCATGCGGCTACTCTAGTTGCAGCAGGTGTTTTTCTTACAGGGCGAATGTTCCCTGTTTTTGAGCAATTTGATGCTGTAATGAATTTTATTGCTTGGACAGGTGCTACGACTGCTTTTTTAGGTGCAACAACTGCAATTACTCAAGTCGATTTGAAAAAGGCACTAGCCTATTCAACAGTCTCTCAATTAGGTTATATGATGATGGCACTGGGTGTAGGTGCATATAGTGCAGGTCTTTTTCACCTAATTACACATGCCTATTCAAAAGCATTACTATTCTTAGGATCTGGATCTGTTATTCATGGTGTGGAAGGTGTTTTAGGATTTAATCCAGCAAGAAACCAAGACATGAATTTAATGGGTGGCCTTCGTAAAAAAATGCCGATCACTTCTTTTACATTTCTAATTGGTACGCTTTCTATTTGTGGTTTCCCACCTTTTGCTTGTTTCTGGTCTAAAGATGAAATTTTAGCGGATCTCTTTAACCATAATATTTATTTGTGGTTTATTGCTTGGTTTACTGCCGGGTTGACGAGTTTTTATATGTTCAGAATTTATTTCTTAACATTTGAAGGTGATTTTAGAGGTTATATTCCCGAAGCTAATTTAAAAGCACAGGTGAAAGAATCCCCTACGGCTATGGTTTTACCCCTAGTTATTTTAACAATTCCTACAGTTTTTATTGGTTTTGCTGGGACACCTTTCCATAACTACTTTAGTGAGTTTATAGAAGGCGCTTACACGCAAGAATTAGACTGGGTTGAATTTTTAACAATGGCCGGTAGCTCCGTAGGGATTGGTCTCATCGGATTCACTTTAGCTTTCCTAACTTACTATAAATCCACTTTTAATAGTCAAAAGTTTGCTAATGAAAATCAAGGTCTTTATAATCTTTCACGAAATAAATGGTATTTTGATGAGATCTATGGGGCCCTATTTGTCAATGGTAATCGTGCGTTAGCCAAGCAAATTTTACTTTTTGACCAG
>Ga0222632_1000258_pt1 | contig 33028 bp, 49 predicted proteins | sample AntAcemetageno46_FD_179828 | JGI IMG/M metagenome (GOLD analysis project Ga0222632, IMG submission 179828) | Saline water microbial communities from Ace Lake, Antarctica - #46 | ecosystem: Environmental > Aquatic > Non-marine Saline and Alkaline > Saline | place: Antarctica: Ace Lake | collected...
GTTAGATTAGTTGTATCAGCTAAATGTCCCAGAAGACGAACCAGATGCAACACAAGCACAAGCATAGAAAGCTGAGGAACTTTAGAAAGCTGAGGAACTTTAGAAAGCTGAGGAACTTTAGAAAGCACTTTAGAAAGCTGAGGCACTTTAGAAACATAGGTCATTCTGGGTAGATTTTAATTAGTTTAGATCCGACCAAAACATTCTTAACACATATATTACCAATATACACAACGAAGAACATACGCGAAACTACACATCGGCGGTGTAGGGATTTATACAGAGAATGAAAGATGACGGAACATCTATACGTAACATAAATACATAGGATATCAAACATTAGTTTTTCCAATTATATCTGAAAAAAATTAGAGATATATTCAAACTGTATCCAACTACTGTGAAATCACCGCCAATCGAATATTGGTCTTAGTATTTACTGATTGAATTGATCGCAATCAAAGCACTTTCGATTGAGCCAAATTCCGAACATCGGTTTTACATCTTATTTTGTGTAAAAAAAGTGAAAGATATGTTCACACATACAATATAGAGTGGATATGAAGTTACAGTTCAAATGATACAATCGATGCCTGCGGTGCCTACACCAGACGGATTCAGGAAGATGTTGGTCGCGTTGGATTACTTGGATGATCTTAGTGATATATTTGAGAATACTTCATTCAATCCGAATATTGTATCGAAGGGTGATCTATTTACATCGATACAAGAAGAAATTAACACACTTACCGACGATAAGTATGTAGAACATATCAATCTAGTGCTTCCCGCCACATATGCTACACGGATAGAAAACTGTGCCGGATATAATTTTAAGTTGATTCGCGTGAATCGTCTTGCAGACATTGGCGATGAACGTCCATAGCTACAAGAATCCACAAGAGAAAACTTCCTGCGATACTTTACGAGACCACCGCCTGCTGTATGAATATCATTCCACCGTTTCATCCACAAACGCAGATGCGTGAATGGACACAGCGTCGGTGTTTCTACGCGAAGCGGAAGTAGAACTGGGTAATTTTGTGTTGGACAGAGGTTTTGCCAGCGCGTCTTGCAGGAGGGACAACGGTCGATTGTGTGTATCGTGGACTCGATACACTTCAATCGGATACCGTTGCTTCTTGTAACTATTTGTTGATACATACTTTCGATAGAATGCCTTTCTTCGTTCCCATTGTTTTGGAAAGAGGGAAAACATATCAACAATATCAAAGAGCCATACACCTTGGTCGTGTAATTTTCTCTGTGCGCGACCCACAGATTGCTCCACGTTAGATTTGGGCGACGCAAGTATGACGGTATTGATACGTGGGATATCCATTCCTTCGCTACTCATCGCATACGTTGACAATATTACGTCACACGTTGCACTAGAGTCCAACTAGGTTTGTTTCATTCCTCCTACGTATTGACCAACGGTCGTGGAGGAAAATTTGCGACGAATCATTGCTTCAATGGAGTCTAACATTCCACGTCGATCACTCAGGAGCAACACCACTCGTTTCTAATGGATACAGATGCGCAATAATTCTATGATAAGAAGGTTGCGTCGGTGCCATTCACACAGCTGTGTGATCATTCTTGCGGTATTGGGACGTCCTTGTGCGGTTTCAGGTTCCTGTGAATAGCTGGGATCTTCGTGAAAATATTCGATTTTTTTAACCACACATTGAGCCGAATGTTCGTCCCCTTCGGTCTCTGGGCGGACCACTATATCGGATTGTTTGGGATATAAGAGTTCGCCTAGATGCCAATAGAATACTTTTGAAAGACCATCGGCTCGATGTGGAGTCGCCGAGAGACCTAAATTCCAATGACTTCCCAACATAGGTAGAGCCCTGGAAAAGACTTCTGCGGATATATGATGGCACTCATCGATCACCGTGAAGCCAAATTCTTTAAACACCTTTGGTTCATAGTCTTTCATGCTTAAACTCTATAGCATTCCAATCACAATATCCTTATGTTCTACGTCTACCACCTTTCCCTAAATTCGACCAATGCGAGCCTTGGGAGCGAATTGTTGGATACGTTCAACCCACTACGATAACAGGAAATTTTTATGAACCACCACCAGGGTCTTTCGTTTGAGCCAACAAGCCAGATAAATAGCACAACAGGTCTTTCCAAATCCACACGGCACCGATATCACACCACCCCCTTTGGACTGTTTAAACATATGTACGACTGGCTTCTATTTCGGTCGAAGGTATCCTTCAAACTAGAGGTTGGGACATTTCGTTCCTCGTGGAAGCACGTTACTTGTGGGTGTTCCGAATGAATCCACGCCGTAATGTCGTGGAACATAAAACCTCGTTAAGCTTTCACGATAAATAGGAAACGGCTATACCGGAGCCATTGTCACAGAATGTTTCATTCTTGGAGCAACGTGGAGATCTTTCATAATCTTTTTTTTTTCCTTTTGAGAAATCTGAGATTTCCGAATCGCATACCCACCTCGACGTAATTGAAATTTGGGTTCCATATCCTTATTATATGGAATCCAACCATCTATGTTGTAGCATCAGTTTTATAGATTGGAATCTAAAAAGGATGTTAGGTTGTCTACGGAGCGTTTGACTTGGAAACGCACCACCGAACCATTCTATTTTACTAGTAAGATGGTTGGATATGATGTTACTTTATATTTCTTTCCTAAAAACTGACTGGTATCTTCTTCCATATTCACCTTTTTAAAGGTGACATCTTTGCGTTGGGATGAACCTTTTACAAACGTGTCCCACATTGGATTAAATTCCTGGCAATATTTACACCAGGGCATATAAAAATAATACAATGTTGCGGTGTTTGTAGAAGAGAAGGTCTCTTTCATTCCGTGTTGCTGCTACACCTAGATGAGACCTAGTAAGACAATAGAGATAGACAAGGCTACTATTAGAATTTCTAATTTCATTTTACTTTACTATACTAAAGAGAAACCGTATCTTCCGCGATGATTTTAATCCTTATTTTCGTCGTCTTAGTTGTTGTCTTATTCCTATAGACAAACGGTTCTATGGAACCATCTATCATGAGAAGTATGAGTCAGTTGCTCTCATATTTCTCTTCTGGGATCAACGAAGTGGAACAAACGATTGAACAAGAGGTGCGATCGATCGAAACAGAATTTAGTCCGAAAGAAGAGGTAGAAGAATTGTTTCACGTGCCGAATCAGACGTTCACGTATAATGAAGCAAAGCTGTTCTGTAAGTCAATTGGCGTGCGTCTTGCGACACTGAATGAGGTAAAAACATCCTATTTAGAAGGTGCACAATGGTATAATATGGGCTGGACAGACGGTCAATTAGGACTCTACGTGTTGTAGCCCCGATTTGTTAGAAGATATCCATCCGCGGGAACCATTGGAGTCAACGGTGGATACTTTAGGAATACAAACCTTCGTATGGGAGTCAATTGTTACGGGGTGAAACCCAAACCAGACCCAGCGCGGATTGAATTTAGTTACAACGAATTAAAGAAGGAGCTTGATGGAGACGATGGAACACAAGGTGAATCACAGCGTTTATAGCAGAAATATAAAGAAATGTTGAAGGATGGTGAGATTGTTGTAAGCCCCTGGAATGATCGTAAGTGGTCGATCGATAGCAAGAAACGATCGAAATATCACATATTCCCTGAAACCGGAGGTGGCGGTAGAGGACCCGGAGGTGGCGGTAGAGGACCCGGAGGTGGCGGTAGAGGACCCGGAGGTGGCGGTAGAGGACCCGGAGGTGGTGGTAGAGGACCCGGAGGTGGTGGTAGAGGACCCGGAGGTGGCGGTAGAGGACCCGGAGGTGGCGGTGGATACCATCCTATACCTCCTTCACCACCTTCACCTAAGCCTCATAAAGATAATAAACCCAACTTCACTGACGATGATAATATTAGTTATTCTGAAGCGGTTTCCAATATTTCCAAGAGTTATATCTCAAATGCTTTATCTAAATGAATTTCTACACATTATGATAAGTCATAATGGATTATATCTTTACAAAACGATAGCATTTTGGTGCCGTTTTGATTCTAGGAAGAAGTGGATGGGGAAAGACGTGGACGGTAAATCGTCTCATCAAACTATGGGGGAGAAACACAGATGAAACGGTGGTTCATCTTTAGCCGGATCATTATACTAGCTGGAATAAATGGTAGGATGCAACCATTACAATTACTAGCGGAAACTCTGTGTTTACCAAATTTTTTAAACAAGTGGAAACAATTATAATAGAAGATATACAAAACAGTTTTCTATGGAATTCTTCTACACGATTGAAATTTCTATCATAGATCAAGCAGATCGCCACCCACAGTAACATCATTATCACACTAGATCCATTTGGGATTAAAATTCCAAAACAATGGACGCTACCTGCCTCTTGGAGCCATATCATCCGTTTAAAGGTGCCATCTATCGCGGATCGTCTTACTTATTGTAAACAGGACTCGTTCCTATCCACTCTCAACACAAGTCAACAAACGTTTCTCCTGGAAACAATGAAGGATGTATCATTTCGCTCTTTGGAGAGAGTTAGACATTTTCTACAACAAAGTCAGATACAAGGAAAGACCATTTCATTTACGGTTCTCCGTCAAGCCACGCTTTCTGTGGGTGAAATTTATTTGCCTCCGGGTCTATTTTCAAATGCGTAGGAATTCGTCCGGAACCCAAATATGTCTCTAGATGACCTTGAGCGCATCTATATAGAAGATCCATTTCATTTTCCATATTTAATATGGAATACACTACCGAATGTTTGTTATTATGCGGGAAGAAATCGAGAGATTACGATTGACAGTTATATTGAGTTATTAGATGCTCTGCTTGAAATCGATCACACTTCGAGTGATCACAGGATCGTCTCCTTTATGAAAATGTATCACGTATTTCACAAAGGATGGCGCATTAGTTCTTCTGCCGTCTTTTAGATTCCAAACATTCGAAATAAAATTTCGTATCGTAAAGTCCGTAAAAAGCTTCTACAAAAAGTGGTTGAGTCTGCTGATATTCCTCCAATGTTTATTATGGAACGCTGTCGCGAGGACACATCGATTCAAAGCCATATTCTTTCTACGATAAAAAATAAACTATAATAAGTATACCTATGGCAAAACCGTCTCAATCTCAGACTCAGAGTGCGCCCCCATCGTCGCCACCTCAGACTCAGAGCACGCCCCCATTTCCCCTCAATGAAATCATTGTGATCACACTCTACGCGGTTGCGATGCTTACTGTTTTCTTATATAGTTCTAATTTGATTCTATCTTTGGTATATATGGCGGCGATTGGAGGCGCTGCAGTTCTATTGTAGCCTCAATTTGCGATCTATACCGTTGCTGGGATCATACTACTATCGGTTCTTCTTCATAGCATGAACACGACTGTGATAGAATCGACGGCTGATTAAGAAGTGGGCGGTTGAATCTGATCCGTCCACCAATGATCTGGTAACCCACCTCCAGAACCACCACCGGCCGTATTTGTTCCATACTAATTATTTAAATTGGGTATGGGAGCGGGACCATTGGTTACCATGGAATATAATTGATTATACGTGTAATAATAGTTACCGTAATGTAACTTTGACATATATCCATCCATCCCCCCATTTTGATTGATATAGAGGTCACCCGAAGACGTCTCAAGAGGAATCGGTGCTTCTCGATGTTGCGCTAAGCGACCATTGATAAACACATCGAGCGCATTGTTGCGGCCACAAATGGCGACGTGAAACCACCTTCTAAGTGGGAGGTCATTCACCTAACACTATAATTCGGTTACATTATCTCCACTTCCGTCGGTATTATTCTCGGTAAAAGGGTAGGTTCGCACGTTCACCGTCATCGTCTGTAATGTGCCAGATTCGCCACCCAAATAGACAACTGGATGTCCGGTGCTAATATTCGGACCACCTCGCGATAGGATAATTCTAGGTTTCACATCATCGGTGTCGATGTTCTTCCGGATGATGAACCAGAACGAATAGGAAAATTCCTGACCCTGTCCTTCATTTCTACTCGCAACCATTAGATGTGGATCCGTTTGTGCGTATTGCTCTGGAGTAAAGGTGCTAATGGTATTGGTGAACAGATATCCACTTCCCTACCTTGTATACAACCATTTATAGATTTCAATTCCCATTGAAAACACGAGACAAATAATCAGAAAATATAAAAATATATTTTCTACCTAGTTCTATTCCATACTCTTTAGTGTATAATCAGTTAATTTTCGGTGTGAGTCGCAAGTGCTCCTTCCATCCAGGCTTGATGAAATTCCGAAAATGCCTCTCCAGAGAAAGAAAAGGAGGGGTCATCACTCTTCCACGTAGAGGGAACACTCCGTCGCATCGGTGCCCATATATGAACGCCTACGTTCCAATACCCTCTCTTGATTTCCTATGGCTCCGGAATGAATCGAGAGAAACCGGGAAATGTTTCGCGTGTTCCTTGGATGACCCAATCTTTCAAGGTTGCTTCGTCCATTTCAGCCAGTTCATCTGCCTTTTCGCCGTCCAAATAACTAATCATAACGGTTGACTCTTGAATCGGTATGATGTATCGAAGAGGACTTGTTGTAACACATTTGTCGATCGCCGATACCCATTTACTGTCACCGTAGGTTGCATACACACGACATAGTGAAATTTTCTTTATGTTTGAAATATAATCCTGGATGTTCACTGGAATATTCCGTATTGTATCCTTGGATAACCACTTTTCCCACGCAGATACAGGAGTGGCAATATGGAGGTGTCGGGTTTTCAATTGTTTGATTGATTCACCGTCACGATACATAACTTCCCACGCTTTTGTTTCTGGCTTTCTCCACCCAAGAACCGGGCATTCCGTATGAAACACAACTTTTTTCGCCTTTTTCAATCGAGCCAAAAGTTCGTCTATGATACGACCCAAACCACCTTGGATCGACGCAAACGACAAAGATGGATCATACATATCCTGAATGATGCGACACATCACCCACGCGCTTCCGGTGCTGAATTCCGTGTCATAGCCGCATACATAAATGGCCTCCTTTAATTGTTTCATCTTTTTGTTGAAAAATATTCTACATACTTTTTCAAACGTCATAGACACCTAATATTTTTTAGGAATTCTATGGCGAACCGTCTTAGCAATTCGAACTAGAAACAATAACGCATCTTTTTCGGACTCGAAACACGATAGAGGTTTCAATGATGTTGGAATATTCGTTAAAGGAATTAAGTCCTTGTCTGTATCCAAACCCAATTCTTTCAACAGAGCCATCGTTTTGGGGTGATGTTTCGCAATTCTTCCGGCTCCCATATCCACTTTGATTCCATTTGTAAGGGTGTGGGTGTATATGCGTCCACCCAAACGTTTGCTGTCTTGTAATACGTGGATGGATGCTTTGGGATGCTTCTTGTGAAACTAGTAGGCGTGATAGATGCCACTGAGCCCGCCACCTACAATCACATAATCGTATACCATTTTGCTATACTATATCACTTTTTCAAATATCAGTTGGCATATGCGAGTCCACCCATTCCATTTGTGACCCGAAGGATATTATAGTTGAGAGCATAAATATTCACGCTTCTCGATATGCTTTCTCCCGAACCGTTGTTACTCTGATACAAATCTAAAATAAGGGTTGACGTATCGAGGCGAGAAAAGTTACACGAGCCACTGGGTTGGGCTTCTTCGGGTTCAACGGCAAACGAATAATTATAAAAGCCTCCTTGCGCATTCTTACCGGCACTTAAGAGACGGTTCGTGGAATATGTTCCTTGACTGGCGTCTGTGGTGACGTTGGATAATGTTTGTGTCATTGATTGTGCCATATACGTGGCCATTCCCGGCTTTCCCATAAAGATAGATTGAGACAGAAAGTTACCACCACCGGTATTGTGATAATAGGGTTGGACAATGCGGAAATACGCACCGCGCCGCTTTTGGAACCGTTCCGTGCCGTTCAGCAGAAGAAGTGTATCCTTGACGTGATCGCCAAGATGCGTGTTTGCGTTTTGATTGCTGGTCAAATAGGGGTTTTCGGTGGGACCGGGTAAGTTGCCGTTCCAATAGTTAAACTATGTATCTCCTCGGTTTCCGATATTCTACACTGCCCATAGTAATTCCTTGACCGGATGATTAAAGTTTAATTCGATGTTGATCCGATTACCACCGGCGGGAATCGTGTTAGAAGTGTTCTACTGTAACTAAGTGATTAGATATTCGTGAGCCTGTTGTGCAAAGCGGCGACGTTCATCGGTGTCCAGATAGATGTAATTGACAAATAATGCGACACGTTCAATACCGATTAGGTTGCCTAATTGCTCGCTTGTCGGGAGAGCGCCGGAATTGAACTTGGCTGCTAGTTGAGTCACGATTTCGTCACCGAGCGTGTCTCCACTGGAACCGGTGGATTGATTCGCTATCGTCTCTAATGCGGAAATATAATTATAGTAGTCACTTTCCAGGCTTTGCTTATTACATAAATTCAAATACATAATCACGTCGTGGTATTGGAGTGCAACCAGTGGCAGTGCTAGACCCGGATTTAAGCAGAACCAGAAGCGTAAAGGAACATAGATGCGACCGTCATAGCTGTTATCCATTGACACCATTTGACTCAGTTTGTTCTACTGTTGGGCTGATTCAGTTAACTGGCTCCATAGTTCGAGCCACTCGCCGTATTGTTTATCGATCTGCTGACCTCCGATCTCCAACTCCACAGATCGAATCATTATGTGACCCGTTTTCGTCGCATAATGGGTAAAACGAGGATTGACGTGAGTATCGATGGGAATATGAAGGAGATATTCCGCCTAATCTGATGTAATCGTAGGGGACACAATGGAACCCTGGGCAACCTGGCGTGCGTGTTTTTGCGTTAGGTATGTTATATTGCCCAATTCACTTGTCAGTGTATCGAAATCGCAAGTAATAGAAAGATTGTTGGGAGTCAAATCGAATTCTAATGTCATATGAGTCATTAGATCTCCTCGACGCGCAATGGTTACGTCATTTCGGGTGCAAAAGTCCATAGGACCCGAAAAAGACTATTCGAATTCTTCCATTGCAAAATTCGTGTGACGCTTGTATACCATTTTAAAGAAAGTAATCTATGGAGAACCCGAAAGAACAACGTCTTGGACTCCATATGCGACTAACTAAATGAGTCCACCGGTCATAACTTCTTTGGTATAGTAGTGGACTTTTTACCTCAATCGTTGAACGATATTATATATTCCGGATTGTGATCGATCTTTACTGCGGCTAAACGACTTTCCGACAACAATCGATTCTCCGGACTTACCGGACGACTGCCAATTTTCACCATTTCGTTCTACTCATTCGAATAGATCTGATACAGAATGTGTTTTTTCTTCCTTCTATAAATTTCTTTTGAAAACAGAGAATACCCAAATTCTCGCAAGATTTGCCGAAGAATGGTAATACATATTTTGTCGGTTATAATGTATAGATAATTCCGCGCCTTGCAGGGAAGATAGTATTCAATTAATTTCTTAGTAATAACCTACATTTTTTCCACCGTGTGTGTTCCTTTCATTGTCTCCCTGCTGAACCATCGATTGTCGGTGTGGTTCTTTAATCCAAACGCTTGCACAACTTCCGATAACATAGCGCTCGGAAGTTGACGACGAAATAATTGAGTTTGAATTACCATTACTATATATTCAAATTTTTAATTTCTCGCAAATGTTAACATACGTTCAATAAAGATGTTTTGTCGTTGTTTCGCTTTATATTCCGTCTCTGTCATATGCGCTTTCCGTTCTAATTCTTCCGTCTCTTGGCGCTCCTGTTCTTCCGCCCATAGTTCTCGTTCCTCTTCCGTCATTTCTGGTCGCACGTTTTGTGTTTCTCGGGCTCGTTTTGCCATATCCATAGTAGCCTTTGCGGTCAGATCTTTGTCTCGCGGTCGAGCTGCTTCAAAATCAACGAGCCGTTCTCCCGCAAATGCGATGCTGTAATCAGCCGCCCCCTTTGTCATCTTACCGAAATCCTGTTCTTTTTTCTTTCCGTATTCATACACCGAATGCTTCAAGCTACTGATGCCTTCGGGTTGTTTCTTTTCGTGAACAACTAATGCCGTATTTACTTTCGTTGATTGTTCGAACATTTCATTCATATTAGAACCGGTAATACCGTCAATCTTTTTCACAGATATAGGGTCGCGGCTAGTGGATTGTGTGCGAGTTCCACCATCGTATCCATCGTCGGTGTAATCGCGCAGTTTTGACATTTCAAAGGCTTCGTTAAATTTCTTGGAGAAATCACCCGGATCTAGTTTCATCAATGATTGAACCGCGGTGGCTACTTCCTTTTCATTATGTTGATTCGTCTGAGACTGATATTCGTCGCGTAATTCTTGATCGTTGCGACTTGGAGCCGTATGAGAAAGAAGATTCGATTGCGCTTCTTTTAATGTCCCATAACAATAATTAATGATGGAACATTTGAACTCGGATCCACCGCGGTCAGGGTGATGCTACCGCAGCAAGGCACGATACCGTTTGGATAGATGGGTCGGATGCGACATAAATTCTATCAATTCATCCCGACTCATTTCATCTAGGCTAAACACGGCCAACGGTTTGATTTTATCCTCGATGGATTGCGTGTGTCTATGATTATTGCGGTTTCCCCCTCGTTTTGACGGAACATTACCCATTGTATTAGTGTATCCACTGAAAAAATTGACTCGAGATGAACCGTGAAGAGCAAGCATCACAAACACAATGTCGTTGTCGAAAAAATATCAAAAGCTGAGCCACGTCGAACACGTGCTAAAGAAGCCCGACACATATGTTGGAAGCTGCGCGCCGGAGGATTCGGAAGAATGGGTGGCATATCACGATTCAAGTTCCGATCAGTTTCGTTTTGAAAAGAAAATGGTTCACATTATTCCAGGTTTGTATAAGTGCTTCGATGAACTTCGTGTGAATGCGCTTGACCAATGGCGCAGAACCTACGACAACAAGAGCGTATCCAAAGAACATTAGGTGACTCGTATCGAAGTGACGGTCGATCCGAAAGAGAATCTCATCGCGGTTAAGAACAATGGACAGGGAATCGATGTGGAATGGATGGAAGACCACGCGATGTATCCCGCGGAACTCATATTTGGAACCCTACTCACCAGCACCAATTATGACGATACGGAAAAGAAAATAGTTGGTGGTAAAAACGGCTACGGTGCCAAACTCGCCAATATATTCGCTACCGAATTCCGTGTGGAAACCGTTGATGCTGTGCGAAAGCGGAAAATAAGTCTCGTATATAGGAATAATATGAGCGAACACGATACGCCAAAGGTTACTTCTTATAAAAGTAAACCATATACCCTAGTGTCTATGCGACCGGATCTCAAACGATTCGGATGTGATCGTATTAGCGATGATATGGTCGCACTCTGTCTTCGAGCAACACTTGATGCGAGCGCTTGGACAGATGCGAAAACGCAGGTGATATGGAATGGAACCAAGCTGCCCACGAAAACATTGGACGCCTACGCGGATCTCTGGATGGGGAAGAAAAAAGAAGTGCCCCGGGTTTCGCTGTCATTTCATCCTCTTTGGAATGCGGTAGTCTCGGCGAGTGCGGATGATGTGATGGAACAGCTGTCGTGGGTAAATGGAGTGGCAACCACGCGCGGAGGTAAGCACATCGATGCTGTGCTGGATCTCATCTGTGACGCTCTTGGCGCTCTCATCTAGAAAAAGCATAAACATAAAGTGTCCAAACAGACGATCCGAAATCAAATACGCATTCTCCTTTAGTCCAACGTAGTAAATCCATCATTTGATTCTCAGACAAAGGAGTATCTGAAGACGAACAAGTCAAACTTTGGGATGAAGCTCGAGGCACCCAGACGACTCGCCGAACAGATCGCCTCTAAAACGGATATTGTAAAAAGGGTGGTCGCAATGCACGCCTTTAAGAATGCCAAGAGCCTTAGCAAGACGGATGGAGCCAAAAAGACGACCGTGAGAGTTCCAAAGTTGGACGATGCGAATCACGCAGGAACCAAAAAGAGTCGCGAGTGCACCCTCATCCTGACCGAGGGAGACAGTGCGAAGTCTATGGCAATCTCCGGATTGTCCGTTGTGGGTCGCGACAAATACGGAGTGTTCCCGCTTCGGGGAAAGATACTCAACGTCAAACAAGTGGATGTGAAGCGGATTGGAGCCAATGCCGAAATTACCAACTTGAAGAAAATTTTGGGTCTGGTGCAGGGAATGGATTACTCCCCCTATATTCTCGATACCAGCAAACCTTGGCCACTTCGCTACGGTCGCATTATGATTATGACGGATCAGGATCACGACGGATTTCACATCAAGGGACTTGTTATGAATCTCTTTCACACTCTTTGGCCGTCTTTGCTGGAAGGCGACTTTATCTGTTCTATGGTAACACCGATTGTGAAAGCGGTTGGCAAGAAAAAGTCGGGGTCGGGGTCGAAGTCGGCATCCGACACTCTCGAGTTCTATTCGCTGCGCAGCTATAACGAATGGTGTGAATCGGAAGAGGTTCAGCCAAAACGCTACAACATCAAGTATTACAAGGGACTGGGCACATCGAACGCAAAGGAAGCCAAGGAATACTTTCGAACGCTACGGGTGCTCACATATGAACACGAAACGCCTGACACAAAACGCGATCCGTTTGTGTTAGCCTTTGATAAAACGAAATCAGATGATAGAAAGCAGTGGATTTTGGATCACAAGAAGCCGGAAGAGATGGAATACGATGCGAAACGATGTTCGTTCGATACCTACTTGGATCGTGAGCTAGTGTAGTTTAGTATCGCCGATCTCAAACGCTCCATTCCCCATCTGATGGATGGCTTTAAACCTTCGCAGCGCAAAGTTCTTTTCAGCTGTTTGAAGCGGAAACTTTCCAGCGAAATCAAAGTGAGTCAGCTGGCAGGATATGTGAGTGAACACAGTGCGTATCATCACGGCGAAGCATCTCTACAGAATACGATTATCAATATGGCACAGGAGTATGTGGGCAGCAATAATATTCCCCTCTTGGTTCCGTCGGGTCAGTTTGGCACTCGTATTATGGGTGGAAAAGACCACTCTAGTCCCAGGTATATCTTTACCAAGTTACAGGATTATACAACAAAGTATTTTCAGGAATCGGATAGCGCAATCTTGAAGCAGCTCGAAGATGACGGAATGAAGATCGAGCCGGAATGGTATGCGCCCCCGATTCCTCTGATCCTAGTCAACGGATCCGACGGGATTGGAACCGGCTGGTCAACCAAAATTCCCGCTCACGATCCACGTGTCGTTACCGAGTGTGTTCGAGCGGTCCTACGTGGAGCCAGCGACGATGAGCTACCCACGCTGAAACCGTGGTATCAAGGCTTCGAGGGAACTATTGAAGAACGCGCAGGATCCAAAGGTCAGATATATGAATCGCGCGGGATTCTCCAATTTGGAACAAAGAAGCACACCATTGACATATTGGAACTTCCAGTGGGAACCTGGACTGAAGACTATAAAGAATGGCTTGAACATCAAACAAGCGATTCAAAGAAAACCGGAATTAAATCGTTTAAGAATAATAGCACAGAAGCAACGGTTCATTTCACGATCACGATAGCGAACGATGCCAGCGCTCGTTGTAAGATCGTGAAGGCCTATAAGAATCGCGATACGGATACATTGATGGAACAACTCAAACTAGTATCGTCATTATCCTATAAGAATATGAATGCGTTCGGCGTAGACGGTGCCATTCATAGTTTTCGTCACCCGTATGAAATCATTCGAGCATTTGTTCGGGTGCGCACTCAAGTATACGAAAAGCGCCGTCAGAAGATCATCCAAAGTCTTCGAGCAACGTGTAGAACCCTATCTGAAAAAATGCGCTTTCTATCGTTAGTCATTGACGGAACACTCGAGTTGCGCAACGTGCCAAAGAAGACCATTGAAGAACAACTCAAGCACAACTCGTTCGCTGCACCCTTTGATCCGTATCTGACGATGCCTCTGTGGTCGATCACCAGGGAAAAAGTGGACGCACTCCGAACTCAATGTGAGACGCACGCAAAGGAACTGAAACGCGTGAGCCAGCAAACTGGGAACGACTTGTGGGAGGAGGATCTCAAGACTCTTTCGTAGAAGTCTTTGGGGCACACACTTGTTTAAAGGTGTCTAACATTGAATCGTGTAAAAAAAACTAATTCATCGTTTCAAATTCCTCTGTCGAATGAAACGATACGGTCTATTTGGTAAATTTGGGTTTCTATGGTTTCATTTGCTGGTTAATCAGAGTCTACAGCATAGTAAGTTCCATTTTTTTTAGAACTGACTCTAATTTAATATCCATTATTATAATGTTCCGAAATTTATTCAAAATTGACATAATCTGCTCTTTTAAATTCCGTATACTATTGTAACATTCCAAACATCCAATGCCAACTCTTGTCATTGTAGAATCCCCTGCGAAAGCTCGGAAAATTCAAAAATTTCTCGGGTCGAACTATATTGTAAAAGCCAGTTTCGGTCATCTATTAGATCTTCCACCCAAGAGACTAGGGGTCGATGTAAAGTCCAAACAATATCCTCTTGAAATAGTCCCTATTTCTGGAAAGAATAAAACGATCCGCGAGTTGAAGCAGGCCTATAAGAAATGCAAGGGTTAGCTCATATTGGCTCCGGATCCGGATCGAGAGGGGGAAGCCATTGGCTATTATTGTGCCAAGAGTTTGGGTGCGGATCCGTATGCGACTCCCCGCATCTCGTTTTAGGAAATTACACAGGGCGCCATTTTGAAAGCGATTGCGAATCCGTCGACTCTCCGGGAGTCGTCCGTAAAAGCACAGATGGCTCGGAGGGTGCTAGATCGAATTCTCGGGTATAAAATTTCTCCCTTTGTGCGATCATATACACACGTTGGTCGCTCAGCCGGTCGCTGTCAGAGTCCTGCGCTGTTGTTACTACACGAGAAAGAAACCGAAATCGCGGACGTTCTAAAGGATTCCAAGAAGAAAATTAGAAGCAAAATGGTGGGAACGGTGAAAGAGCACGATCCGACGCCGTGGGAGACTCTGTGTGATCCGCTCCCTGGCTTCCCCAAGGTGAATTGGATGACCGCAAACGACTGGGTTGTGTCGAAAGCAATCAAACGTCCTCGACAAACGTCTCGTCCACCACCCCCCTTTATCACCAGTTCTCTTCTGAGTTCTGCGGCGAGTCGTCTTGGATACGGCACCGGACGCACAAAGAGTATGATGTAGCAGATGTATGAAAAAGGGTGGATCACCTATATTCGAACAGATTCCACGGCTATTTCAAAGGATGCGCAATCCCAAATTGGGTCGTATATTAGGGATGAGTTGGGATTGAAAGCGATTCCTCGTGACTATTCGGAAACTACACGGAAAAACGCACAGGAGGCTCACGAGTGCATTCGACCCACACTGATCAAACGATTGCCGAATGACGTCACCGGGGAGTATCGGTAGTTATACGAACTCATCTGGAATCGCACCGTGGCGTCACAGATGGAGGCGAGTGAGTCGGTGAGTGTGTCGATCGAAGTCTCTCGAAAAAAGAAAACCAAGGTTTCACTCGTGTGGAACGGATCCAAGTCCTATTGTATTAAAGCCGGATGGAAACAGATAGAGGGTGTGGAGGATTTTCCTCTTTCCGAGATTCCAGTTCCTAAACGAGGGTCGGAATGGAAGCCCTCTTCGATCGTAGTAGAAGAGATCGTCCCCAATCCACCCCGGAGATACAATGATGCCACGTTTGTAGCCAAGCTAGAAAAGATTGGAATCGGTAGACCGTCTACCTACGCGTCCATTGTAGAAACCATTTAGACCCGTGGATATGCCACCGTTCAAGATATTGACGGCAACTGTGTTGAGTGTCGCGTCTAGCATCACCGCGACAACGGAGTCCAAGAAACGACCTTGGTATAGAAAGTAGGCGCGGAACGAAAGCGTCTCTGTTTGACTCCGTTAGGTGCACAAGTGTGTGATTTTCTGTATCCCATTACCGAAGATTTGCTCGGAGTAAAATCTACGTCGGAAATGGAATCGTTATTGGATGACATTTGTGCCGAAACACAAACATATGAGACCGTGATGGATTGCTATTGGGGACGTCTCTCAACTCTGTTGAAACAATTAGAGACCCACGTAGCAGCATCTAAGCCGGATTCGGGAGGAAAGAAGCAGACTCAATGGAATGAATTGGGAACCCAAACAATTGGTGGGAAATCATATCGCATTTCTATCGAGACAACCCGATACGGTCCCGCGGTGACACGCTGTGTGATGAAGGGTGGAAAAGAAACAAAGGAATACGGAAACATTCCCAAAGGCACCGACGTCACCCAATTATCGCTGGAAGATGCGATTGGACTCCTACCTCTACAGCTTGGAACCTGGAAGCGGAACAAAGTGGTGGCAAAAAAAGGCAAGTATGGTCCCTATCTCCAGATTGGATCGAAGCGATACGTGTCGCTTCCGAAGGATATTGAGTGGTTGACCCTACACGAAACGGCGGCAAAGGAGTATATTCGCCAGGATGACAAAGAGACGGAACACGCAGCCCAACTATCGTCCGCCGTTGGAATGAACGTGCTACGGGGACCCAAAGGGTGGTATATGCGGGGTTCACGTGGACGTTCCGGTATTTCGATTGGAGACTCCATCTTGGATCAAACTGCGAGCGATTTGCAATCTCTGATTCAATCTAAGGATAAGGGTAAACGTAAGGATAAAGCGGAAACGAAAGGTGACTGACGATGGAAGACATTACGTGGGATATGTTTGCTTCGGAAACAAAAGATCGCGATTGGAATCAACTATGTGACGAATCGGGTGTCGCATATGTGTTCGTTTGGATTCACGCCGAGTGGTGTGCGCCGTGTCGAAGATTGGAGCCTGAGGTGACATCTCTGCGCACATCGTGTTCTGTGGGTCGATGGATGGAACTCAATGTTCCTCAAGACGATATCGAAAAAGAAGACCTAAAAACTACGTGGGGATTCAGCACAATTCCGGTTTTTTTCGTATATTCGCGATCAAGCGAAACCTGGAAACAAATGAATTGGGAATCATTTAAAGAGTTCGCTCTATAGTAAAATTAAACATCTTCTTCTACATAACAATGGAAACATTAATTGATAGTTCCCTTGAAATCAAGTCTGCGCCCCCGGTGACAAAACGATCACGGAGATCTATGGTTCACCGAAAGCGTAAAAGTGACGAACACATCGACGAATTGGTGATGATTGCGTTGTAGCGATTTTTTGATGCGAAGGAATATGCCAATGTATTGTGGAAACAATTGGGGGATAAAAAAAGTTCCGAAAGTATTTCGTTGCGTATCATTGATTGGTTTGTGACGAATTATAGTAAAAAACACGCAGTGTATTTTACGAATCAGGCGACAGATCGCGTATGTATTGTTTGGTAGGAATACAAGCAGAAACTGCGGGGATATAGCAAACAGCGATTTGATCCATTCTGTCGCCATAGTCGGATTCGGTTTCATCTAGGGGACACTCAATCTATCGTAACGACGGTGGGATAGTTGAATTTTTTCCGATGGGCTATTGAAAACGGGGTGTTGGAGTATATTCGAACTCATAAGGATGCGATTGAAAAGGATATGAATGAATCCTATCAGGTTCATTATAGCGACCGTCGTCGACCCGATATCAAACGGAGAAAGAAACGGTGTGAAATAAGCTAGGTGGCGAATAAGGGCATTTGTTTATTTAAATTTAGGAACTGAATATAGAATCAAAGATATGGAGACCGCTTGGTAGTTGTACTTGGTAGAATTACAAAGTTTGAAAGAAAATGGAGATTTGTTTGATCCTACTAGAATACGTTTATTGCGAAAGTTATCCACAATGTATGCGTATAAACCCTATCGAATACGACTAGAAACCCACTATGAAAACGTGAAAGATCCTGCGTCAGCAAAGGCACACGTGATGGCATTGGTGTGGCAATGGAGTCTCACGGTTCGCCAACAACCGGATAAGCGGAATCATATGACTCATTGGATGAAATTATGGGTCGACGCATTGTTTCGATATGAAGAATTAGGTCTGATTCGATTTACGGAACTGTGGCCGGATATTCGATCCGAATGGTTGATTCCTAATGGGTTATTCGTTCGATGGAACAAAGGATGGGGACACTTGTTGGAATCGATGTATTCCCATATAAAAAATATATCCTTCACACAGATTTCTACGAATATTCTGTTTAATTTCAAGAGACTTCTTCGCGCTTGGACGTGGAATTGGAGCGTGATCCATCCACTCACTTGGATCAGTCCCACCGCAATGCAGCACCGTCTAGTTTCACAGAACCAAAGAAACACCTCCATGTTAGTTACACGATCCAATGCCATATGGAACCCCCATATGATTCCGTTTGACGCGGATCAGTTTTCGTATATCGCACTTCCTTTGCTCCATCTGAACCGCGCCTATGTAACGTAGCAGATTATGATAGGTATATAGTTGGCAAAGCTAGCGATCCAATTGTAGAAAATAAATCGGAAGCACATATCCGAACTATATTTGATTTCGCAGGCCAAACGAGTCGTGCATACGTTCAAACAAAAGAATCAGTATTATTTATATAATTCCTGTTATTCCGATGTATATAAGAATCAGTTAAGAAACGCGGAGCACGCGCTAGAGACATCCTATCAGCAGATGCACACCGTGTATCAATCAATACAATCATGCTTTGAAAGCGAGGACTGGAATGATCTTCTCCGGCGTTTCTTGCGGATAGCTCGTTCGACCCACTGGATACCGGATGTTATATTTCAAAACATTGGATTTACATTAATTCCGAACCGTCGCATTTAGCTTCACTCGATTCCTAAAAAGGTACATAAGAAATTATATCGGGAAGCAATACGATTCGCGAACGCCTTCCTTGGGCAAACCTGGGGCAATATCATTCACCAAGCGTCTCTTTTATTGTTTCTTACCCATTCCGAAATAATGACACAAGAGACGGTTCGGTTATATGATACCTATTGGTTAAACGATGAACGATACATCAGGGAAACGCATCCAATTTTTAACACAACTCAAACGTATGCGACGAACTATCGCATTTCGTTTCATCTGATGAAGAGTCGACAGCCCTTGCCCAGATCCGCTATAGCAACGTTCTGTCATTTACTGGTGTATTAGTTGAATACATTGAAATAGAATCTGCTTCGGTTTAATACAAATTACGAGTATACGAACCACCGCACAACCCATATCAATCTGAATCGATCCCTTGGATTGAACACAAGCAATCATACGATTGACTGTAACCGAATGATGGATTCTGTCATCCGTTTGATTAACTCGGAAAAGGTATTGGAATCCATCACGTTACAGGAATATTTCTATCAAGTCATCGAGTGGCTTAGTCGACAATCCTATATACCTCTTTTATCCGCCATTTCCCTTGAGGAAGCTATTCGGACGTTTTGGAAAGAACTATAGGGGCTCGATGAGACCGAATAGATTGCAGACATACAGAAACCCTGGAGTCCGTTTCCTCAACTTCTCCGAAATCCGGCCTGGGTCATCCCTCTAAGCACGAGTGAGTTAGACGATGCCATCCTTCGCATCTGGGGCATTCAGAATCTATCGTCCTAGTAGTCATCCGAAGATGTAGACATTATCACGTAGCTCCCCATAGAGAATCCGGTGCGTCTTCCATCTGGTCACGTAGTGGATGAGTCGACCTACACTATACTGCGATAGACGACGGGAAAGGATCCGTTTAATTTTTCCCCGTTAACTTGAGGATTCATATCAGATGGACGAAACAAGACAATTTATTTCCAAGCAAAATGTGGCAATGATCGCGAATATGTGCCATACATCCTTCGAGTAGGCGCGTTCAATGGTAGTGGAATGGGTTCGAACACACAACGGCTTTATTCCTTCCGTATCACAGGCGAATGAAGCGCTTTTGGCAAACTCATCGTCGCAAACAGGGGGGAACGCGAATGCTTCCGTGGATGATCGAATGCGACAGATGTAGCAGGAGCGTGACGGCCTGTTCGCAAAACCGCCTCCGTCTCTTCCGCCTCGCACTGAGAATACGATGGTGTAGAAAATGAGTATGGAACAGCGTGAGGAGATGACCAAGCAGACTGCCTAGCGTCTTGAGAAGATGTAGCGGGAACGCCAGACACCGATTCCCGTGGTTGTTGCTCCCGATGCGACAGATTCAGCTCCAGCTCCAGCTCCAGCTCCAACATCCATCCCGGCGTCTTCCACCTCAATGTATTTTCATTCCCCGTATGCTGAACAGAAAAAGGCAAGTGAATGGTGGGATTGCGAATGGGTTGTTCCGGAAATATACAGAATGGCAATTGCGACTCATTTGGAAGTCCCCTATATTACGATTCGATCCAAGGTGAGAAGTGGATTACGTCGCCTGTTGCTAGTAGTAAAACATATCAAAGGAGGTGGGGAGACGGTTATACTAACTCCGAATCAACAAAAGTTGGAGGGAGTTGTTACATATGAGGTCGCTGATGAAATCCACGACTCGGTGGCTGGGATTTGGCAATATCACCTGAAACCGATTTCATCTTCCAAATTAGTTTGGAATGCTAAAACCGATCGCATCGAGGTCTAGCTGCGAACCATAGGTAGGGAAGTAGGGCGCTTCTGGGATAAAGAGGAGATTGAGTCGTGGTCTATAGTAATACAATGGTATCGTCCAGGATAAACAAGAGAAAGAGCCGGAGTCGGAGCCGCACATCGAAAACCAAACAGATCGTATATCATCGAGACGCAACCGACGGTGTGAAGGGATGGGATTCTATACGACCGAAACGTATCAGTGAACGTCGCCGATTAATGCGCCTGTGTGGTTCCAAGTGTTTTGGAACACCGAACACACTTAAATTTCCGGTGTGTCCTATTCATATCAAGAATTCAAAGCAATGTGGAGTAGATTGTAAGGGTCTTCTGGCGGCATATGCGCGGGCTCGATAGTGGCGTAAAAAGCACCCTGGAGTTGCGAAGAAATTAAAGAAACGAGCCAAAGATCTCAAGTGTAAGTGGACTCACGACTGATAGGCTAATCCAGCCATTCCACCACGGAACCGAAGCACATTATAGGATTCCGCCACTACTACAATGTTAGTATTGAAGAGACTTTTCACGTTAGAGGGTAAGGTATGGAAGAGCCCTCGCAGTTCAAGCGTGGCGGAATCGAGTCGCGAGAAGTTGAGTGCTCCCATCGGCTACATTGTCTGCGTTATATCGAGACTGAAGCTGTAGATCGAAGGAAGTGATGTATGAGACGTGCCGAACACCTATACGCCCGTATTGTTGTTGACAGTTGTAAGAGACTCATCCTGACGGGCTCCGAGGAAATTCGTGTAGCTATTTCCCCAAACTCGGTTCCCACTCGATCCTCTGGAGGAATAGGGGATAACATACGAATAGAACTTACTATCTTTCGCAGACTCTTTATCCTGACGATTGATGGTAATGCGTGCCGATGAATATGGAACACCCGATACTAATTGAAGCGGGCTAAAGTAGCGACTAAGACCGTTTGAGTCACGATGAGGGGATCCCATACCCCAAGCTAACCAGCGCACCGGATGAAATAAATCGAGATCCACACTGCGGCTCTATTCGGTTCCCTACACCATCTGGGTTCGCCTCTAGTGAGTCGTGATGAGATATTCCATAGTGTCCTAAGCAAAGTGGCGGCGTTCTTTGTCGTCTAAAAATACGTATTCCACAATCATCTCGGCGGTTTCCCAGATGTCCGGTTTCAGTCCATACTTACTACCTGCTTCGTTGTGAAAGTTGGGGAACTGAACCATAATTTCCATTTTTTGACTGATAAGAGAAATAATAGGAAGTGCCAGACCCGGATTGAGAGTGAACCAGAAAGGCAACGGGAGATATACTTTTTCTTCCGTATTGTTACTGGCGGAAGTGGAAGCGGTAGAATGAAGCATACTGGCAAGCGTATCGGTTTCATCATCGGTGTTGCGTTTTACCAGCTCGCTCCATAGCTGCATATAGTCGCCATACATCTCATCGATGACCTAGCCACCGATTACTACCTGAACACGCTCGATCCCCAGATAGGACGAGTAGGAACCCTTCCACGACTTCATTTCGTCCGCATCCCGTGCATTACTCGCATCCGTAATAATAAATACTGGACCATCCAGTTCTAGATATACGTGGCTGACCAGATCCCCACTTTTTCCAATTTCAAACGGAATGAGACTTCCGCACCTGGGCTGGCCGGATGGGGACACCCGAACCCATTCGCGAGCAAAGTTCGTATAACGTTGATAGGAGGAGCGGAAAAAAGTAAACGATGGATTCCCTATAAGGAACCGATCCTATTCACCTACGACTGCTAATTGGAGATTGCCGATCGTCATATTTAGTATAAACAGCGATGAAATCAATCAGTCAGTAAAACGCAGGTATGCGGTGCCGTCGCGAATATCGAGCACATTATAATTCTCAGATACTACCACATAGTTCCCCTATACTTGGTCGAAGGTGTCTCGGAGCGCACTCGGAAATGCGCCCAATTTAGCCCCCTTTAATACCAAACGAGGCGACTTGAGTCGTGAGAAATTAATGGCGCCCTGTGGGTGGGCGTCTTCGAGTTCTAAATTGAAACTAAGAAGAGAGGGTTGATTGCGTAGTGTGTTTTCACGATTGGCGTCCATTGTCGAACCGGCAATTCCTAAGAATTGCTTTTTGATCGAGGAGGAGATCCCGATGTGTTTACCGTCCTAATACAATGGCACATTCGTTCGTTGCAGTAGCGTGGCTCGATCGGTGATTTCGCGTGAATCGTTTAGTATATACGATTCCTGAAAGAAACATCCGGTAAGGAGTCGATTATCGGTGATAAAGGTGGCTGCGCTCGGTGACGTGTGTTCACTCGTCTGGCACTAGAGACCTCCGTGTCCGACCCACAGCTGTTTTACGGGAAGGCGAAACGTGTCAAGGGGAATGATCTCATCTGGGTCGTTCACGAGTGCGGTCGTCGCTGCATTTGGAGCATACGAAGGATCACTATTCTGACTCGTTTTCGTCAGCGAATAGGGATGTTCGTAGCGCTAATTATGTTGTGTAATGAGATACGAGCTGGGTTGCGTAGCAAACCACTGGCGTTCCGCTTCGCACAGAGTCGTTTCGAGAGTGACCAGCTCCATCGACTGGAGAACCCCTGTGTTCATTGCTTGGTTGCTATACACCGGACGATCGCTGTCATCGGTAGTGGAAAGAATCGGAATGTTGGAAATGGTGCGAGCGAATGTCACCGTAATTCCAATTTCCGTATTGGCAAGGGCGACAAGGGGAAGCGCCAGTGAGGGATGTTGAGTAAACCAGAATGGAATGGGTAGATAAAATGATTCGTTGTCGCATTGCGTGGGATCCGTATCGGGTGTCATCATCTTGGTAGCCAGCGTTTTTCCTTCTGCGCGGTTTGCCGTAGGGGTTAAGCATTCGCTCCAGACATACATCCAATCTCCATACAGAGCGTCGATGGTTGTGCTGTTGAGGGTCAGAGAAACGGAATCAATGGCGTGATAGGCCAGTGGACCCCATAGAAAACGGCTCCTCCCATCGCCTCCCGAAGTCAATGTGTTACCCAGCACCGATCCACGGGTGTCGGTGGGATACAGGCTCGTCAACGGTGCTCCCCTGAAACGCAGATATAGGTTAGACAGGAGATCTCCGGTGCGTCGCAGGGAGAATCGAACACTCTCTCCCGGTATTCCTGAAATCTGAGATTCAGGGCGATGGAATACAAAGTCTTGTGACAGGGGGGTATATGTGCGGTTACTGGGAGTAAATAAATGAAGACTCGGATCTTTCGTTAAGAATAGATCGTTTGTATCGATGAGTGTGAGTTGTGCTTGAGACGTAACCGATGTCATCTTTCTTTATTATGATATTCTAATATAACAAGAACAAGCAGAACAAATGGATTTATTGAGTCCTTCTATGGTAGCATTGTATATCATTCTGGGAGCATTTGTGTTGACATTTCTGTATATTACAATTTACGGGAATCGACTTGCTTTATTGAGTCGACAGAGTGGACCAGATTCTTTCCAATAGAAACAATCTGAATAGAAACCCAAACAGTCGCAATCACCGACGCCGTTGTATCCACAGCGTGTATCGATTCGCGGATACACCATCGAGCCACAGCCGCAAAATATCAATGTATCGAATGAACTGGTTCGCACTACGGTTCGCAAGGTATGTTCCATTGACGACGATTCTTGTTCTCACTGAGGTTTGAGAAAACACGTATCCACGCCATATCGAGGGAACGAACGGCTTGATTGGATCGCTTTTTGATATTGTCGGTTGTTCGCCTGAGCCAACCGAGGATCGTATCCTTTGACCCGTGTTCCGTTTGACCAGACGTGCTCGGCTTTCTAATACTATGGATCACAGGGACACTCTCCAAATTGAGTAACGGTTTGATAGGGGATAATGTGATTATATACAGGAATGTTTGGATTTGGTAGGGTAATCTTAGGAAGTCCTTCTCCTTTGAATATAGTTCTTACTGGAAATCGCTGGGATTTGGACGGTGCCATCTTGAGATCTGGACCACAGATGTCCTAATTAAGCGGTATGGTGCGGCTCTATACGCGTTTTTCCGCTGGATACGGAGTAGAATATCCGGCTATCTTCTGGATGGGACTCCCTTTATCATACGAATCGAGAACACCATTCTTCCTGGTTTCTGGTCGCGGATTCAACGATTGGGGTTCGTGATCGTGCGTAAGAAATGATAATTGATAGCTTTCGATTCCGGCGTTGATTGTTTCGTCTACCCGGCGACGAGGATAATTACAAAAGGTGTAGCCATAGCCGGTATTGTTAGGGTTTGGATTGGGATTAACGTTGATCTTTGGATTAAAATTACTAGACATCAATCGAACTTCTCTTACTATACACTAAGAATATGGCATTCGCAACGGGATGTGTAGTAGCAGGTGCCCTTCTTACGTCTTCCGCGGGGCGCTCTGTGATGACAAGCGCGGCATCGAATACGGCACAACAGATTCTCTCGACGGTATTGGGAATCGGTGCAAATAAAGAAAAGAATTTCTTTTTGAGTTCGCGAATATAGGCTAAATTAGAGTGTATTATGTATCTATTTAATACAATGGAGACATAGGGTGAGATAGTAACGGAAACAGCGGCAGCGGATACAGACACGGCGGGTGGCGAGGTTGAATCGAAGGCGTCCTATGAGAAGACGATGTGGAACCGAGTGTTCCGCGAGATGGCCGCTATTTCTCGCGTAGTTCTCAAGATGAAATCGGAACAGGAGGCGGATCGTAAAAGCTGGACACGCTGTTATTGGCCTCGGTCTTAGACGCAGAAACAAATGACCATCATCGGACATCTGGAAACGATCGAAGAGATTATTCGATTTGTTTCGATGATCACGCCCTACATTCAGAAACAATCGTAAGCTTTAAATTCTTGGTGTTTCTTATAGAAAAATACCAAGATACAATAAGGAGATATAATGTTTCGCAAAGAAGAGTATAGTGATACTGGTGGAATGATCACGTCTATATGGGGACCAGGGATGTGGCATTTTCTACACACAATGTCGTTTAATTATCCTGTGAAGCCTACAAAAAAAGACAAGGATCAATATGAGTCGTTCATACAGTCTCTGTAGCACGTGCTCCCTTGTCGTTATTGTAGGGATAATTATGGGAAGAATTTAAAATCTGCCAAGTGGAAGCGGGGAGTGCTCAAAAATCGTGATACGTTTAGTCGGTTTGTATATAGACTTCACAACGAGGTAAACCGTCAATTGGGAAAGCGTTGCGATCTAAGCTATGAGACGGTGCGAGACCGTTACGAGGGGTATCGGAGTCGGTGTATGACTCCAAAGGAAATCGCGACGCTGATGTCTAAAAAAACTGAAACGGGTTGTATTCACCCTGTATTCGGTGAGAGTCGAAGGGCTATCATAGTGGTGAAACGTAAGAGCGAATGTCGAGGCACTCGTTCTAGCATATAGGATCACTGCGGTAGACGTCGCCGTCGCAGTCAACGAAAGTGAGTTTTTCAATCTGAACCACTATCTTCAAGATTTAATTGCCCGCCATCGGCGGCGACCGCGCCGCCGGCTGCGCGGTCGCCGCGACACCCCCGGACGACGCCCCATGGGCACGCCCCACGGGCACGCCATTTCTCACCCTAAGATCAGACCCACCGCTGCTGCTGAGGGAAGAAGCGGCCGCACCGCGCCACGCCCCCCCGCGCAACTAGCGATCCCGCTCCTCCGCCTCCGTTCTCAGTTGATTGCGAATTTTCACTAACAATTCTTTGAGATTTATATAAAATTCTGCATCTAGGGCAGTTATAGATCCAGGATTCTGTAAATCATTTAATTTTCGAATCATTCTTTTTCCAAAACCCCCTCCTATAGTGTATGCCAACTGATACAGTGCTTTCATCATTGCTTGGATGGAAGGAACATTTAGAAAAACAAAAGACGCATACGTATTTAACTATTCTTTTATCTTACTAGGACAATATTCCTATGTTTTATGAATCAAACACTCATATAATTCATTTGCTGCATCTACATAGGGATTATCATCACCCCTTGTCCATACAACCGAACCTCCACCGGCACCAGAAGCTGCTTCTAGTGGTTGTTCTGTTGTAAATGCCGCACTACCACCACCACTACCACCATCACCATGCCAGCTCCCGCTCCCTTGAGAATCACCATCACCATACCAGCTCCCGCTCCCTTGAGAATCACTAGAAGCAAGACCACCACCTTCACCACCACGAATACAATAACAATTCACTAATTTATCGTCGATACATTTTTCTTTGTCAATTGCTACGCAATGCTATATAAAATCTACGAGAGCTTTCTCTGGTAAATACATAGGTTCTGCTACTGGACTAATTCCTCCTCCATCCATTCCAACTGATGCTGCTGATGCTGCTGCCATTCTAATTATAATAGTCTTACATAAAACTTAATGATAGGTGTCGCATACACACATGCATCACGGAAATTAGCTACGTAAGAATTGTTTTATGTTTAAACACAAAATAGTCTATCTATCCATTTGCGCCATCTATAATGATGCCCAATGCATTTTTAAGCCTCAATAATACATCGCCACCTTGTCCAGCACCACTCGCTGGTCCAATACCATCATCCTATCCAAACAACATCACACTGATTTCAAGATCGTGATACTCAAGCTAGGAATATAGTGCAAGCAAGTCTTCCAGAAGTTTGGAACATTTGTCGGTGTAGGGTATGGAATCGAAATACGTTGATATAATTTCGAATATAGCGGGAAATGGATTCGTAAGGCGCTCGTCTCCATCTAGACTCATTGTGGATATCGCTTGAGTCATCGCGAGCGCCATTGCTTGTTGGCACGCCATTATGACTTCTGCTTCTGGTTCTGCTTCTGGTTCTGCTTCTGGTACTGCTTCTGGTCTTTCTGGTACTGCTGCTGCTGCTCCCTATTGAACTTCTGAATCTTCTACTGTATTAACACTCCCTGGACTTGAACTTGGACTAGTGCTATCCTAAGAATCATCCAAAGATAGTGTTGCGGAGTTCATTTGTCCGTTTGCAACTTCATTCCCAATATTGTGAACAAATATCTCCCCCCCCCGCTCTTTTGCTCCACTCGAATCTATCTCCTAGGCACTGCTAGATTGAGCCATGGTAACAATATTAGTATACTATAAGAGATATACCATGGCCGCTGCACGTGAACCTGAGCCGTCATTAGGGAGGGATTTAACCGGAATCGATGGAAATCGACTGGGTCATAGAATTCACTATAAAGGATTTTATGAAGCAATTACAATGAAATTTAAACTATTAGGAGACGCAAGTTTGTTTTGTACAAGTGTCGCCCAGAATCAATTAAATTTCACTGAATTACAAATTATAATTAGAGAGTTTCCAGAGTATATTCATCAGCTAATGCTAGGAAATGATACTTACATAAATGAAGATAAAAGATTTAAATATCTAAACATTCTTTTTGTCTTGAATTTGATGTATAACATATGGGATTCTGTTCACGACTTTGAAAAAAAATTAGAAGATATTTGTAAAAGTTTCTTATTAGATGAATCGTTCCAAACGCATATAAAAGAGTCTGTAAAAAAAATTCTAAATGGAACACCCGCAAACCAATGTTTGATTGGAATGTATTCCCCTCAAGAAATGAAAAAACGGTTTAAAGAAGCCCTCAATACTAGTCTGGGCCCACTGTATCCTGAAGGTGCCGATACTCTGGCGAATTCATATCTCTTTTATTTTATTATGCTAACGACCCTTTTGACTCGATCCCACGAAATGCTCGGCGACCCAGTGAGTCACGTAAAATATATAACTTCACAAGAGCAGTCTCCAGAAGACAAATATATGACAATTCTCAGTATTCAATATGATATTCTGTCCAAAATCGCCCATATGTGTCCAACCATCATCACCGATCAAAAATTCAAAGGATATGAGTATTAGAAACAATTATTATTGAATGCGGCAGGAGCAGAAGGAGCAGACGCAAGAATCCTGGACACATTTCGCCGAATGGGTTAGGCAGAACTGATTGTGAAATTCTCAGACATTTATAGAATCGAAGATAAACGAAATAAATGGGGATTATATACTTTACCAAATCTTAGAGCATTCTGTATGGCAAACGATTCGGGTAACTTGGCAGAGTATATCGAACATTCCTTGACTCCAAATTTATTAGAAATCACTGATTCATTTACTGATAAGATACAGGGACTGTTGTAGGGATATGTGTATAAAACTGTTGATTGCTGCGTTCCTTTAGTTATATCCGAGATGCTTCGTCAGGCAGGTATTTAGGAAGCATTTACAGGTGCTACCTTAGTAGATGGACGTGCTTCATCGACTGGAGTAGATCAGAAACGGTATTACAAGAGCGCCCCCTCCATTCTATTCGCGTATCTTGCGACGGCAATCCAACATCGAAATTCGTAGTGGACATTTTAGTATAATATAGATGATTCAGTAACACATACTTTAAACGTTTTCTATCCGAACCAAGCTGAAGACGATACACTTAGATTTAACATTCAATTAATAGAAGATACTGACAACAAAGATTATCATGTGTTTTTTAACATAGGAAATGCCATTAACATTAATCTTATTGGCAACTCTCTCTATGGCTTACTGTCGAATCTCGCATCGATTACCAATATGAAACGAATGTATTCGAAGTTACTATCTTTGTCTGATGCGAGAGATCAACCTACAGAAATATAGGTATTATCGTCTCTTCCCCCATTTCTTGGAAAATTTATTGAAATTATCTTCAAAAGGATATTGATTGCGGAACATACCATAGCAGAAGGGGAGTTTCAATGGAATACTTATAAAGATCGAATATTATCGATTGTTCCGTTCATTCGTTATTGTAAGTGTTTAACCGATTTGCTCTAGTAGAATTCTGAATCAAAAGACCGATTATCCGCATTTGGAGAATTAATGAATGTGAATAAAATTTGGGGGGCTTAGAAGGGGAATAAAGCAAAAATTGGTAATGTAAACAGTAGATTCTATGTGGGGCTCATCCTTGGAGACGGATTCACTTCAATATAGGAAAACAGAAATCCGGGTCCACCCGATAATCCACCTTTTCGCAATTCTATGTCAGATCTGTTAGTGGATGAAGCCGCATTATTAAGAGCAAGGTTAGGTCGTATCAGAGAAGACCTTAGAAAGTTAATAGAAAGATATCCTATTTTAGCCGGAACAACGGTGGATGAAATTACTGCATTGGATATAAAAATTCAGTAGGATATAAATGCTCCATCTAAAATTTTATCTGAATAGTATATTGCCGGGATGGTGTAGACCCGCTTTATACAGTTCAAAGAAGATAAAGAAAAAAAATTCTTCAAAGATAAAGGAGGCACCATAGTTAATATAATCAATCAAATGTGCATAAAAAGAATCTTACGATACTTTTAGGACAACCCCTTGATTGAAAAACGAATTAAAAAATTAGTGGATAATGCAGAATTACCGATTGATAATGTAGATGGAATGACATAGGAAGTATTAGATAAATTATTATCTAAATATTATGAGGATATAGAAGTAAAAGTTAGAGCAGAATACCCAAAAATGATTGATGGAGCAAATGAAGAGGCAGAAAGATTGAAAAATGGAATAAGGAGAGGAGACATAAGAGACAAAATACGAAGTTTGAGAGTTAGTAAAAAGAAAGGATCTGTTCCAGAACAAATTGATCCGGATGTTGAAACGATTCAATCGATATATAAGAAGGGCATAGCAAGTTTGGCCGCGAGTAGTAGTAGACTGCGATTGCCTATTGAAGATGACGTCGTATCGACCTTAGAAGGATTATAGTAGACTTCTAAGGGGTATGAAGGTAGTTTCCCGCCATCACCTGATTTTGAAGAAGTATATAAAAATGTTTGAAAAGCAAGTGATGAGTAATCAATAAAATCCCATTCTATACCAAAGATATGGTCGATTGTAAACGGGCATTAAAAGCGGTGGAAGATTGTATTCGTAAGGATACTACAGGTAAAAAACTTTAGTATCTGGAACAACAATAGAAAAGGTTGAACAAACAACAGTAGAATATAACTAGAACAGACGCAGCGAGGGGATTGTTAAGACTCGCACGTAATGCTCATGCCTCAGCCCATATATTGGAGGAAGGTAAAGGCGGACGACGCAGTTATAAAAAGCGAAGTAACACGCGTAAACGTAAGATCACTCTTTTGTCTCGGAAGAAGTCCGGTGCTTCTTGAGTCCACTCATCATAAGGTTCATCCTCGGATTTTTTTTAAATAGTTTCTTGTGTTTCGCAAGGAAACTATAATACTTAGAATCCCAATCCTCTGTCCAGTTAGGATAGACTTCATAGTGAGTCATCTTTCGGATATAATTCGAAGATGAAATATATGGTTTCGTAAAAGCAGTCCCTTTGTCCGCATAAGACGCCATCGCAAACACATTGAGGATCATCACCCAATCATAGGAGTCCATTGCGAACTCCATAAACCATCGATACATTTCTTTTGGATGAATTCCCGATAGGGTCATATAGTTACCCACGATCATTAACCGCTCGATGTGATGGAGGTAGCCGGTATCGAATGCTTTCCGAATCGACTCATCGACCGGTTTGATCCCTGTTGTTCCGTCATACCAATTCTGATTCAGACGTTTGCGAGCACGAAGACCGTTTGAATTCCAGAGAACATCGCGGTATTTCCAGGCAGCTAAACGACAAAACTCGCGCCACCCGATGACCTGACGGAGAAACCCTTCGACCTGTGCTAGAGCGTTTGTGCGGTCGCGATGTTTCGTCTTGTCAAACCAATGTTCTATTTTTTGCACTAGATCGGAAACATCCAAAAGACCGTTGTTGAGACAATGGGAGAGATTGCTGTGATACAGAAAGATAGAATTGGGATTTGATTCAGATCCTACGGCGTCCTAAAATGTTCCAAACTTATCTAGTTTGTGTTTTATATATTCGTTCCTTAGAGTCAACGCCTATGTATGAGTAAGCGCAAACCACTTGAGTCGCTTCTCGGTGGCTTTCCAGTCTTTTACCGACCCCCCGGGGTGATCGCCAAATCGTTTGTTCACCCAGGCACACGCATCACGGATCGCCGCAGCACGCCGGGAACTTCTCGTGTGGAGAAATCTGTGAGATCGGGGAACATCTTGTTCGTCGTTGGATCGTAACGGCTGGCGGTTGCTGGTGTCGAAACTGAGTTTTCCACCTTCCAATGTATGATCCTTCGTCATCAACACCTATAACTGCTTGCGACTCCAGGAATAAAACGATGAGTGATGAAGAACTTTTCGCATCGTATCCTGTTTCGAATCAACATATTCCTATAATTGATTTCGATTAAAAAGAAACAGGGGAGACTCTATGATTTGGATGGTTGCTTTAGGCGCGGCTGTGTGGATGGCCTGTCTGACCTGATCAAGTAACTCGTCATCCACCGGATCCATAATTTGAATGTTGGAATCGGATGAAAACCAAGAGGAGGGGATAGGGTTCGATGCGTCGTGCCATCGGATCGAATGTTTGCGTTCCATATGCTACACCCACAGAGACTGTGTGACTCTTGTATACACACATCGAAGCTAATTAAACTTCACCTGTTTCCTTTGATAGAAAAATGGATGTTCTAATAGGATTACTTTGTCGACGGACGAAGGTAAGGATTGAATCAGTTGATTCGGAAAAACAATAAGTATCATTTTTATAGATACGTATAGTAATATACAATATGTATCAACCTCAAAGCACTGAAAGTGGAAAAATAGAAGCAAGAGAACAACCAGCAGGAGAACAACCAGCAGCAAAAAGAAGAAGAACTGGAGAAGGAGCAGGAGCAGCAATAACAGGAGCAGCAGCAGGAGCAGCAGAAGCAGCAGGAGCAGGAGCAAGAACAGGAGAAGCAAAAGCAGGAAAAAAAAGAAACAGAACTGAACAAGGAGGAGAAGGAGAAGAAGCAGGAGAAGCAGAAGCAGAAGCAGGAGCAGCAGAAGCAGGAGCAGGAGCAGGAGCAGCAAGAACAGATGATGAAGATGAAGATGAAGAAGATAGTGATGGTGCTGCTCCTGCTCCTGCTCCTGGCTTCGGATCGCGCTTCGCATCGAGCTCCGCGCCAGGAGCAGCAGGAGCAAAAGAATTTTATCCGTTGAGTCAATAGGATCTCGATCCAGAGGGTTTAACCATAGGTGCTTTTATCGGTGTATTACCCACAGAATCGAGAGAAGTATAGGAGTTGAAACAACAAATCAAAACTGATATGATAAAAAAAATGATAGAGACTGGAGGAATGGAACAAGAAGTAATAGATAAGTTAGACTAGTTGATAGGTAGTGAATTGTTTCATGTAGATTTTA
>Ga0222632_1000264_pt1 | contig 32638 bp, 49 predicted proteins | sample AntAcemetageno46_FD_179828 | JGI IMG/M metagenome (GOLD analysis project Ga0222632, IMG submission 179828) | Saline water microbial communities from Ace Lake, Antarctica - #46 | ecosystem: Environmental > Aquatic > Non-marine Saline and Alkaline > Saline | place: Antarctica: Ace Lake | collected...
CTTCTACTTTTTCTACAGTATCTAAACCTGTAGGAGCATCTCTTAATGCTTGTCTATATGTAGCCATAGCACTAGACATTGTTAAATCTGAATTAGCTGTCCAATCTGTTTTAGCTAATAGATAATTTCTTGTTTGTCTTAATTCTTTAATTTTTCTATCGTAAGCACCATTAGTCCAAGCTATTTCTTCAGCATCTCTTAATGTTTCTTCCTCTGCTGTTAAATTAACAACAACCCCATTAATAATTTGATTTCTTGCCATGTTAATTTAATACTCCATATAATGAATAAATGCCTTTTATATTTCCTGTACTTGGTATTAATTTAAGATAGTTAATTACAGCTGTATTTTGTAATTCAAAACTACCATTATAAGTATAAGGGTAACCAGCACCCATATGAGTATAAACAAAATTAATATATTTATATCCTATATAACCTAGAGAGTTTAAAAATATATTTCCACTTCCTCCAACATCTGCCGCACTACTATGTGACGAGCCTAGTTCTACAGAACCTGTTGCATTTGCTTGGTTTTTTCCAGTACTACCACCACTCAACTGTTGAAAAATTTGTGTTTTTCTTGTAGTACCAGTAAAAGAACTTCCATTATCATGGGAGAAATATAAACTTACTGTTGCTCCACCAGTTGTCACAGTATTTTTATGACAGATAAGATAAAAATGTTTGTATGTGCTTGTTACTACGGAACTATCAAATACTACTGCTGTAGTTCCAGCACCTGCATCTATTGTACTTAATAAAACCATATTACTTGTACCAGTTACTGTACCTGTAAATGCAAAGGCATCTGCTAGATTAATTCCTTCTGCTTGTATTTTATCTATTGCCATTAGATTCCAAATGCCTCCTTGATTTCATCTACTGTTAATCCTAAGTCTAAAAGTTTTTGTTTGCCAGATTTTGCTTTTTTTAATTTATTGATTATTTCAACTTCTACATTTAATTCTTTTAATTTTGTTTCATCAACATTATCCCAAGCTATTTGAAATTCATCAGCTTTATTTCTAGCATTTGTTAATTCATTTTGTTCAGCAGTTGTCATATTAACTATTATGCCATTAACTAATTTTTTCATTATTTAATCCCCCATACTGTATATTTTCCAGCATCAAAAGTTCCTGTTGATGGATAAATTCTAAGTCCATTTATTATGCTAAAACTTTGATAGCATAATCCCCCAAAAACAGATGCATAATTTCCACTATTATCTTGATAAACTGCTGTCATTGTTATCATTGGTATACCAGTTTCAGAACCTATATTAATTAACATATCTGCACTCCAATTTTCATTGGTAGCTCCACCTATATTATGTGTTAGATACCAATATGCTTGATTTTGTCCACCATAAACACCTGAATCTAAACCACCAGAATGTTTTTTTAAAGTTGAACTATTATAATTAGATGCTGTAATTATTGAACCACCTACCTTTGCTCTTGCATACATATTAAAATCTGATGTTGCTTGAATACCTTCGTAAAAAATTCTAAATTGATTATATGTTGAGGTATCAAAATCAATATCAATTTCTGATGGTGTTCCTGTAACTGTTGTTGTTCCAATATTTACAATGTTACCACCAGTTTCTGCAAAAGTATTATCTCCTCTTAAAAAAGTTGTAGCATCTTTAGTTCCTGTAGCTGAAAGTTTAGCAAGAGTAACATTACCATCAACAAGTTGAGAAGTTCCTACTCCATCAACAGGAACACCTATTGTGCCAACACTCTTACCTAAGAATACTGCATACATAACATCAGTACCTGTTGTTGCACTTGTTAGCGTAAGAGTAGTACCTGATACAGTATAAGAACTGTTTGGATTTTGCCTTACATTATTAATGAAAAGAGCAATGTCTTGTGGACTACTGACTGAATATGATAAAGTATAGCCTGTCGTTGCAGAAGTTGTAAAACTCTGCTTCTCTAAAGTCTGATACTTATCAGCTGGTGTGTTACCTATATAAGACAACTTATGAAATCTCCATTATTGAAAGTGATGAATCAATAGTTGCTGAATCACTACAATCAATTTTTAAAACATCAGATGCTTGTAATACAACTTTAGATCCAGTAAGAACTTCTAATGTTCCACCAACTGAAATAGGAGCATTACGAATTGCATAAACTGTTTCATTTGTTTCAGTATCACTTGTACTAGATACAATTTGAACACTAACAGTAATAGCAGATGTATGAACATTACATAATAATAATCCTAAGACTACAGCTGTTTCACCAGATTGTACTGTGTACAATGTTAATGGTGTACCAGCACTTGTTGGCATTGCAGCTTTTGTTTTTATTTTAAATGTATTTGCCATTTTATCCTTTCTAGCCTAAAGCTATTGCTAAAGCTGTAGCATCATCTAATGAAGCTCCAGAACCAGCTATTGTTAAAGTTTCATTACCACCATCACTACCTTCTGTAAAGGTAATATTAGATCCAGCTACTAGTTTACCATCAAGATAACCAGCAGTTGTATCATTACTAGATACTTTTACTAAAGAATCTGTATCAGCAGATATAGCTGCCCAAGCACTACCATTATAAAATTTCATTACATTGCTTGTAGTATTATAAAATAAATCACCTTCATCTAATGATGATACTGGATCACTTGATCCTATGCGATATTGATTAGCAAATGTATTTACATCTACAATATTAGTAGCAACAGTTGTTACATTAGTATCATTATCAGATACTGTAGTTACATTACCAGATATACCAGCAACAGTAGTTACATCTCCTGATATACCAGCTACTGTAGCAATATTTGCAACAACACCTGATGCTCCAAGAATTGCCATATCATCTACTACATCAGAAGTTCCCAGAGTATTCATATCAGAAACTACGTCAGCAGTTCCTAGAACATTCATGTCAGATACAACATCTGCTGTACCTAAAGTATTCATATCTGCAACCACATCAGCAGTAGCTAAAGTATTCATATCAGCCACTACATCTGAAGTAGCTAGTGTATTCATATCACTAACAATGTCAGCAGTAGCCAGTGTGTTCATATCAGCCACTACATCAGCAGTAGCTAAGATAGCCATATCAGCTACTGCATCAGCAGTACCAAGTCTACCTATCTCTGTAGCTTTACCAGCAACAGCACCAATGTCGGTTGCATCTCCAGCCACAGCAGTTACATCAGAAGCTATTCCACTAACTGTTGTAACTTCAGTATCTATTCCAGCTACAGTTACTATTTCAGCTGCTATTGCAGCAACTGCAGATACATCTGTAATTGATTGATCGAACTCTAAAGCATCACCAGCACTATTAACTGATAGTATTTTGTCAGCTACTAATTCAGGAAAGATTAATCCATAAGCTGTAGAAGTAGTAGAAGATGCTCTTGGTGATAGATTAATATCTACACCTTGTTGTTGCATCATTGCAATAATTTTGTCTAATTCTGTATTTAAAGAATCAATAGGAAATATACCAGTTGTTGCAAAATCAGTAGTTCTTGCTATTGGCAAGTTTCTACTAATAGTATATTTATCATTAACAGTAGCACCACCACCAAGAGTAATAGAACCACCCCCAGTTACACCAGCACCACTTACACTATATTGTGCAGCATTAGCTGGACTAGCAGATAAAGTTAATGTAGTAACAGCACCATCAGATATAGCTGTTTTCTGTACTATTAAGTTAGAATCTGCAAAAAATTCAAATGGAACACTAAACGAAGTTTGAGCAGCAGTTGCTGTATATTGTATTCTAGGTGATACATCTGATATTGTTATTGCCATTTTATCTTAATACATTCTTTTCTAATTTGTCAAATACTGAATCCAAAAACCATACATTTTGAAATGGTACAAGTCTACGCACATTCCGTGCTGTGTGATGGTTGTATTTTCCTGTACCCCACGTCCACATTACATCTGCTATATTAGATAATTGACTAGCAGTTGGACCTAATACATCTGGTATAGGGTTATTTAATATATCTTTATATGTACCATAAGGTTTTTTACCACCTAGTAATGGTCTTAAACCTATTTGATTATTACCTAATCTTTCTATTGCATTATTAATATCAGAAAAAATACCACCTAATCCTGATCTATCAAATCCATCTACAAGTTTATTAGCAAATGGTTTCTTACCATAATCTTTACCAAATTGTTTTTGTCTAAATGCATCTACCATCATACCAGCACCCATTAATAAGAATACACCTTGCATAAAGTTTTGATCTTTTTCTTGTAATCCTCTCATTAACATTCTTTGTGTAGCAGCTGCACCAAATTTTTTAAACTGTGCTATTGCACCACCCATTTCACTATTTGCCCATAATGGTATATCTCCTTTACTTGGAGTAACAATATCTACATTAACTTGTTTACCTAAACCTTGATGATAAATATCAGATGCTTTTAATGCTTCTGGAGTATTATCCCAAGCATCACTATTAGCAACACGCATATGTTTAAAATCATTACCATCTGCTTTTTTAGATATTTTACCATTCTTACCTACACCATGTTTTTGATATTGCTTGTAAATTTCTCTAGCTGTTGCATCATCAATTCCAATACTATTTAATCTAGCTCTATTAAGCTTAGATATTTTTTTACCTAATGCTATTTTTTCTACATTCTCAATAATTCTTGTACCATTATAAAAACCAGCCATAGTTTTTACTGAAGCGTTCCAAGGGTTACTTGCATTAAGAAATGTAAAATAAATATTACCTACTTTACTCATACCTCTTTCCATTTTATTAAACACACCAAAAGCATCTTCCATACCATACATACCCATAGCTCTTGAGCTATCAATCATATCTAATGCTTCACCACCTAATTGTGTTGAGTTTTTAGACATTTTAATTAATTCTTTAGTCATACCACTTTGAAACATTTCTAATTGAACTTGAAAAGTTTTAGTCATTCCATTAATCATAACTAGTCTAGCAGTATCTACTACTTGAGCTATACCAGTAAGCATTGTAGTAGCATTATATAGTTTAACCATTCTAAGACCTCTACTAAAAGTACGATTAGGATTATTTGCTAATCCATAAGTACCTCTAACTAAATGAATACTTGCATCTAAATCTTTAAGATTTGAAAGTTGTTGTTTAGTTAAATAATTTCCAATAGGTAAAGCATCTTCAGTTAAATGTTGATCGTAATATTTACGATAATTACCATTTTTTACTAACATATCATCTGCTATCTGTAGTATTCCTTGTTGATAAGGATTGTCAGGTGACCATCTAGTTCCATATCCCATAGGATCACCAAACACTTTAGTTAATTCAATATCAGGAACTACTTGATTAAAGTAATGTCTTTGTAATAACATTATATCATCTTCCATAAAACCATCTTCCATTAATCTTGCATAATTAATATCTAAATCTCTACCTAAAAACCTACTTGATATTTTAGTTACTTCTCCTATTGCTTCATCTGGCATTTTACTTAAAATGTCATCTATGTTTCTTAATGCTATTGTTGGTTGATACTGCATAAATGAAACAATAATGTCATCTATAATTGCTGGTGTCATTGTAGGTGTTTTACCAGCTATTATATCTAATTCTTCTCTCATAATTTTAATAAAATCTTGAGGACGAGCATCAATAACATCTCTTTTAAATAAAGGATTTATATAATTAGTTTTTAATTGTATTCCTTTTTCTTCAATAATAGCTATTTTAGATTCTAGTTTTCTTTTCTCTACTATTAAATCTGCAAGTCTTTGTACTTTATCTGGATCTTTAACTTTATTTCTTCCTTTAATACTTCCGTCCATTCGTGTAATAGATAATTTAACTTTCTCTAATTCTTGTTTATGCCAAGCAAGAGGTATACCAGAATCTTTATATTCTTTACCTAATGGACCATAAAATAAATCTTGTGTATGTTTAGCTGCTGCTAATACTTCAGGTGGAAATTCTCCATCAGGATTCATTCTAGCTCTAGTTACTTTAGAAGAAAATTCTCTAGGAGATAAAATTCCATATTTTTTTTCACCAGTTCCTAGTTTAATATTAACAATTTTTTCTGCCATATTTTGTTCTCGTTTACCAGCATTTTTGAGATATGCATTGTATTCACCCATAATTGCATTATCTACAGTTTTAATCATTACATGACGAGATTTAATTTTTCTTTCAATAGTAATACCAGTAGTAACTCCTTCAAAATTACCTCTAGTTAATAAAGGACTTTCTAATACTGAAGTAATAAAATCTTGTTCTTCTAATCCACCAGTTTTAAGAATCCTAAATATAGGAGTAAATCCAGATCCTTCACCAAATATTCCTAAACCAGTAGGTTGTATTTGATTTGATTTAATCCAATCTGCTTCTGTTTTTAATCCATCGCTAATATCTGAAGCACCAACAGATTTATTTTTATAAACACCATCACCAATATACTGTGTACCATAATGGTTATCAAGATTGTCTAATTTAGCAGCTGTATCATCAAATGATTTTCCACCGATTTTATTATTAATAGCTGGAAATAAAGCTGGTAATATAAATCCACCAGCTGTAATTAATGTACTTTCTAAAGCAGATCTATCTTCATTAAACATTCTTTTAATTTGTTCTTCTCCTCCAACTAAAGTTCCTACTTTTTTACCTCTAGCTATTCTACTACCAGTAAATAAAAATCTACCAGCTTTAGTAAACATAAATAAACTTGACGGATCTGTTAGTCCACCTATTACTCTACCTATAATGTATTCAGGAGAACCATTTGAATTTTTAGAATCTTTTTTAAAATCTTGAATTAATCTATAAGTTTGTTTAGCACTTTTACTATGCATAAAATTACCAACATAACTTTCTAATCCTTTTATTTGAGGATCAATAAATATATCATAATTTTTATCTACAACAAATTCAGTATCATTTTCATTTACAGTAGCATCTACTAAATATTTTAAACCTAAACCAAAGATATTTTCATCAGCCCAACCAGCACCTATATTCATTAATCCTTCTCCATAAACTCTTGGAGAAGTAGGAAATGGTCTGCCGTTTATTTTTAAATCATCATTAACAAGTGGTTGATTACTTAAAGATACATTACCCATTATTGACTATCTAATGGAGTTCCAGCTTCAATTTTTTTATTTAGTTCAGGAAAATATGTATATTGACCTTGTGACCATGCTTGTATTAAACCAGCAACATCACCAAATCTAGTTCTAAAACCACCATATCCTTTTTCAGCCATTCCTTCTGCATCATTCCAAAGTTCATTTAATAAAGCTGGTTCATATTTACTGATGTTACTATAGTTGTCACCAGCAAAAACTAATTTACCTGATCCTTCATTGTAAGAATCAAATGTTCCTATATGTGCTAAATCTCCAGTTTCTATAAACTTTTTTAATGCTCTTTTAAATCTTGGTCCAATCCATGTAGGACTATTATAAGCCAAATCTACTAATGCTACTGCTAAGTATGCATTTTTATTTGTTCTTAAATCTTCTATTCCAGTTATTCTTTCTACTAATTGTAATTTATTATCCATAATTTTACTAACTACAGTTACATCATCTTCCCTAGATAATGTTTCTGTACCTTTCATTAAATTATCAATATTATAACCAAGTGATTCTAATTCTTGAATTACATCTTTATCTTTTAAAGATAGTCCAGTTCCAATAGTTGGATCTCCATTTTCACTTTTCATATATTCATATTGTTCTAATGTTACTTTACTACCTTCACTAGCCATTGGTGTAGTCTGTCCTTCTTTTAAACCTTTTATATTTGTTAATCCTGTTATCTGCATATTTTCACCATCATAACCAGTTTGACTTTTATAATTAGTATCGTAAACATTTGGATAATATCCACCTTCATGTTTTTTTGTAAAATCGTAAAATAAATTTGTTCCCACTTGTTTTACTCCCATTGCTGTTTCTACTCCTCCACTATATTTAGCTGCAAAAGAATCATCTAATGCTCCACTTTGTTTACTTTTTTGATAAGCCAAAAAATCTAATTGATTTTCTTGCGTTAATCTTTCTATTGTATTCATATCTATAGGTGCAATATTTGGCAACCATTCAATGTCATTAAACATTCTACCTAAATCTTCAACACCGTTTTTACCTTTATTAATTGCACCAAGAGTTAAATCAAATAAACCTTTTAATGTACTATTAAATTTTGGTTGATCTTTAGGTTCAATTCCATATCTTTCATAATAAGGATTTGGATTATTTTGCATATATTCTTTTTTTTTAACATTATTACCAAACCACTCAATCCATTTTTTATTATTATATTCTCCTCTAGTTTGTTCTAAACTTAAACTTTCTTTAAATATTCTATTACTTTGTGGTTGAAATGCATTGCTAGGATTATTTGGATCAGCAATATTTACAAACATTCCAGATCCGTCTGGATCTATAGATATATTATAAGTAGGATTGTTTTTTTTACTTTGATTATTCCAATTAAATTTAATTTGTTTATTATCCCACATTGCATATAAATTTTCATAAGTTAAAAAATCTGTTCCTATACCTGAAGCTACTCTTTCTGAATCTGACATATTCATAACATTTTCTTGGATTGTCATAACTGCATCTGTCATAATATCATCTTTACTCATTCCTTTAGAAAGGTATGTTTGCATCATTGGAAATTTAACTAATTCGGTCATTCTGCAAATCCATAATTTAAATTTTTTAATGCTTGAAAAATAAATTGTTTTTGTGTTCTGATAGTTTTTAACATTTGTTGTTTAGTTATTGTTTGTGGATTGTCAAATTCTGATAATAAATATCTAATTACTATTGGCTCTATTTCTTGCATTGCAAAATTAAATTCTGGTATTAATTGATTATCTTTACCTTTAATATTAAATTCAACTTCTTCAGTAATAACACCTTTATCTGCAAAGAACAATGCCCACCATGGAGCATCTTCTTCTTCATCTGTTAACATATCACTCATTATACTTTGAACAGTATCACCATCAGTATCTAAAATTTCATAAACTTTTTTTTCTTTTTCATCATACAAAGTTTTATCAGGCTGTACTCTACCATACCATCTTTCAATTTCTTGATTTCTTTGTATATTATTTTTGTCATTTAATTCATCAATTTTTTTTTGTGTTAAAGTACTTAAAAATTCTTCTGATGGATTTCCTATTTTCATAAGTGCATTATCTAAATTAACAAGATGCATAAAATTTTCACTAGTTGTTTCAGAAAATGCTAGAGGATTTAATGTTTTTTGATTATTAATAATTCTTGCAAATTCTGCTCTTTGGATTAATTCTTTATAATCTTCACTTCCAGCAACTGTATTTCCACCAAATGCTTGTAAAGTGTCCATTTGTCCAAAATAATTTTCTAACACAGAAGGAACTGTATTAAAATCTTTACTCAAACTTACTAATACATCTACTAAAGGATTTGCAATTTGCACACCTTCTTCATTAAAATATTGATTTAAATCTAAACCTGTATAATCAGCATATAGTAAATTAGGATTTATAATTTTCATTGCATTAAACATTTGTTTATCTACTACTTTTTGTTTAACTTCATCAAAATTAACAGCAATACCAAAATATTCTAAAGATTCTATTACTTTATTAGTTTCAATATTAATATTTAAATTACTATAATTAACAGCTAAATTCTCATCAAGATAAACTAAACTATTAGATAAATCATCTATTGCAGAACTTGTGTACCATTGATCTTTTATTACTTTAGCTTCCTCTACAGTAAAATTATTTTTAGATATTATAGCATTAACTTCTGCTTCAGTATCAGGTAACACAAAATTTTCAAAACCTTTTACAATATTATTGTATGTTTCTTGTTTATCAGTTTTTATTCTTATTCCTAATTTAGTTTGTTCTGCAATAATTTCATTATTAAAACCTTTTACAAATTCATTTACAATTTTTATTATTGTTGTTCTATCAGTAACATCTGTGTCCATAAATACTTCTTGATTATCATTACTATCTGAATCAGGAGATTCAATATATTTTCTTGCCCATAAAGTTTGTTTTTGTACTTCTTTTTGAACAAAAGTTAATCCATCTTCATAATCTTCACCATTTAGTAACATTTCTCTATCTTTAGATGCAGCTATTTCTAAATCTAGTCTTGATTTTCCTATTATTCTTTCAGTTTCAAATCCTAAATATAAACCTCTTTCATAATTTTCTGGAGTGTCCATCTGTGATTGCACATATGCTGGTACACTTTTATAAATATTAGTATAACTTACTATTTTTTCTGACAATTCAGGTAATAAATTCTGCAACCAATATTGTTCATAATCTGCTGGATTAGTATTTGTAATTTCATTTATTCTTGAATTTACAAATGCTACTGATTCTTTTTTATTTGTTTCTAACAAATTTAATATTCTTTTATTTTCAGATTCATTCCATATTGTTTCACCTTTTTGTAAAGCTAATGATCCAGCATATTGTTTTGTATATGCTTTATACCTATCTGGTGATTGTTCTACTAATGAAGCTATATAACTATCAGTTTTTTTTGTAAAAGCATCAGGATCATCATAATGATCTTTTGAGAATTGACTTATTGTTTCTCTTGTAGCTAAACTAAAATCAGTTTTCCATTGTTCTTCTTCTTGTACCCTTCTTCTATCAGCTTCTATATTTAATACTCCAGAAACAGCTTTAGCTGCTTCTCCAATACCACTACCACTATATGCATCAACAACACCTAGTCTACTTTGTATCGAAGATACTGTAACTGGATTTCTTTTTTCTCCTGTAGTTAACGCCATTAAGAATTACCTTTTGGATTTTTAAAAGGATTATTTTTATAATATTTGTAATTAGAATAACCATTTACTAATGAATTAAGAGAATCAGCATATCCACCGAATGTTAAATCTTTTGATTCAGCATTAAGCTCATAAAGTTGTTGTCTATATTTTGTTTGTACTGATTTTCCCATTAGTCTTATATCTGATATATCTTTAATTCTTGTAGATTCTACTTGTTTATTAATATTAAGAAAAGACATACTGTCATCTGCATAACCAGCAATAGATTGATATGCTGAATTATTAGCTCTTTCTTTTAAAGCTATTTGATTTCTTGCATTTTCTTCTTGAACAGCTGCAAGTGCTGCCATTTTAGATTCTGTTTCAATTCTATAAGCTTCTCTATTTGCTGCTGCTTGTGCAGATCTTACTTGAGCTATACTTCCTATAGCTGATATACCAGCTGATGCCATCATTAATTGAGAAGAAGTTACTCCTTTTATAGCCATCATTGCTGCTGAAGCACCCATTATGCGAATTGTATCTCCATTGCTAGACCTAATACCTTTAATGGTAGAGGTTCGTTTTGTGAAATAGTAATAGTTGGTGATTTACTATAACCCAAAAAGTTAAATTCTTTCTTTCCACTTTCTGCACTTAGATCAGAACCTAATGTAAAATTAGATTGTTGAATAACTAGTTCTTTTGCACCTATATCTGAAGCCTTCATAGTAATATCTAATCCTCCTGAAATATCTATAATAGCTTTATTAATCCTTCTTGGCTGTCCTGTCAATGGTCCAGTATCTATTTCTTTATCAATAGGCATAGTTTCTAATATTGGAGTAAAGTTATAACCAACTCTTACACCAGTAGGTTGTGGAGCATTAGTCAATGTAATCCTTGAATTAGCATCTATTGTATAAGTACCCAAAGCACCATTCCCATAAACTGCTTCTACCACATTTGTGGCTTCATAGATAGCATTAACTGTATGTGTGAATCCTTTTACAATAGTTACTACAGCATTATCAGCTGGTGATGCAGCTAAACTTTGATCTAATTGTAAACTGTATTCATTAGTATCTGTATTAGTTACAGCTTGTATAGTATATATTGTAGCATTTCCAGCTATTGAAAATGTTTCTAATATTTTTGGAGCAGTAGTAATTCCATCAATTAATAATGTTGCTCCTGATTGACTTGCTCCTTTAACAACAGGACTTCCTTTTTGATAAACAGTTGTTAATGTTGAGCAATCTACAGTTATAGAATCATCATTACCAAACTTTTCTAACAAATATTTATTACCTGAAGGTAATACTCTTAGAGTAATTACGAATAAAAACTCATTAATAGATGTAATACTATGAAACTTATCGTTTGTTTTAGTATTCCATATTGTCCAACCAGCTATTTTCTCATCTCTAATACTATGAAACACAGCTATTTGTCCATCTAATGTAGATCCACTATTTAAAAAATAAGCAAATTGTTCTGGTCTTTCTTCATTACCTGTCATCATAGTTAATTGTTTAGGATTATTAATAACTTGACTAGATAGAACTGATATACTGTTAGACTTATAAGCTTGTTCTAAATCTGAATATACATACTCTCTAATTGATTTACCATTTTTAGAAGTAAATATAGTAGCACCATCAAAAGGAACTGGGTTAGCTCTATTACAACCATAAGGTGTTTGTCTAAGAAAAGCTATTGTTGCTGGAGTAATTGCTTGATCTGCTGTTTGTGGTACAAAGAACTCACCAGCATCAGTAAATATCTGTAAGTTTCTACCAGATAATAAATGTCTAATTTCATTAACACTATCAGAAGTTATTGATACATTAATTGCTTCATTAGCTAATCCTGTACCAGTATCAAAATTAAAATATCCACCTATCTGTGAAGCTACTACTACTGAAGGTGCATCTCTACCACCAGCAAAAAATAATCTATTATCGTGAAATGAAACTGCTTGAGGATATCCTCTTGGTGCAGAGAATAATTCTTCTTGCCAATCGTTATGAGGTCCAGCACCACCATCTACTGTTACTATAATAGTTCCTTCAACAACTGTTGCACTTGTATATGCTGTAATTTTTATTTGTGATCCATCAACTCTTATATAATGACCTACATAATCAGCAGTCCAAACATCAGAAGAAGCTGTAATAGTTCTTCCTGTTCCTGTAGCAGCACTAGATAAAGTAACTGTTACAGTTGGTGATTCATATTTGTAAAAAGGTGCGTGTGTTTTATAAGCACCAGAAACAACTACATCTTCATCTAATTCAAAAGCATATAAACTTACTGCAAAACTAGAAGCACTATTTCTTTTAATTTGTATAATAGCATTATTTCTATTAGTAAGAAATACAGTATCTCCAAATTGAGCATAATTTAATTCAAATAATTGAGCTGTAGTCCAGTTACAATTAGCTGTTATATTACTTTCAATTACTACTCCATCAGAATCATAAACATCTAATCTATTATTAGATAAAACAAAAAGAGCTGTCTCATCTTCAGAAAATATAAAAGGAATTATTCTTGATTCAGCTGGTAATTCAGCTGTAAACTGTGTAGCTGGTCTACGCATAACACCACCTTCATCTAATAGATACCAATTCTTACATTGTCTAGCACCTTCAAAATATGCTTTAGCATCTGTTCTAGCGTTTAATAATGGATTGAGTTCTCCAGCAGAGAAGTTAGTAAATACTTGTCTTACTTTTCTTGGCATTAGTAATTAACAAGTCCACTTCGACTGCTCCTTCTTTCAGCTATAAATCTTGTTGTATTTAGTTTTTTGGTAGTTGTTTCTTGAGAAGCAATATTTCTAGCTTTAATTAATTGTCTTTCAGCTTTTACTTCGTAAGATTGTAAGATATCTGCATCTCTACCTATAGCTGCACCAAATACACTAGCTAGTCTATAAGCTAAAGCTAATCTAAAATATGTAGGAAATAATGATTCATCTTGTCTAAATACATAATCCATATAAATTTTACTTTCAGATCCATAACCATTTAGATATATTTTATCTCCATATCTTGAATAAGGAATAGGGTGATCGTTATTAGTAACTGTCATAATAGTTATAACTGCTGGATCAGTAGGCATTTGATATGCATACTCATATCTAGTAGTAGGAGCATCAGCTAATAAAGATAATTCTTTTTGTCCCATTGCAAATCTCCAATGAGATTCTGATAATAAGGATTCTACATTTTCTTCGTATAGTGTACTTGCTACTTGTGCTTCAGTAGAGTTATCATCAAATGATGAAATCTTATTAGCACCAATCAGGACTAGTCCTTGTGAAGCAATATCTACTTTAGTTACTGCCATTTATCTTAATGTTCTATTATTCCCCATAACAGTAGGCATCATAATAGATAAATTTTTTCCAGTAATGTGAGAAATTCCATATTTACCTCCTAGTAATTGAGCAGTTTCTGTAAACTCTACTCTTCTTTTACTTGGATCTTCTGATAATATAATACTATCTAAAATAGCAACTAATGATCTAACTTCATCAGTTTCTTTAGATGATAATTGGTTTTGAGAGTACACACTATTTTTATAAGCGTCTGAATATCCTGTTACAAATCTACCATCTGGTAATTTTTCTTGTTTAAATTGAGCTTCTTTAGGAGTAGATGATTTTACCATAGAAGCAGTTAAAGATCCAGCTAAAACTCCAGCTCCAGCAACACCAGTTATACCACCAATAGCAGCACCAGCAGCCATACCAGCAAAAGTATTATCAACTTTACGATTTAAAGCTTCTGCTTTTCCTATATTTCTATCTGCAGTTCCACCTAATTTTGTTGGTTTACCTCTTGCTTTAGCAATAGCATCTTTAGATGCTCTTAAAGCTTTACCACCTAATCTTGCTGTTGTACCTCCTATTACAGCACCTGTACCAGCACCAATTCCACCACCAACTGCAGCAATACCACCAGCTACACCAGCAGCACCTTTACCAACTGTTTTTGCAACTTTCTTTACACCTTCTGGTGTTTTACTTGCAATCGCACTTCCAGCTTTACTTCCAACTTCTTTTGCTTTTTGAGTAACTTTTTTAGCTAATGGTTTTGCTTTAGTTATTGCACTAGAAGCTTTTCCACCAAGATCTGCTTTTCCTACAGCAGTTTTTAATTTGTTTGTTTGTGTTGTAGTTACATTAATTGCTTTTTGTAAACCTTTATTTTTAAGTAATTGTTTTGCTAGTTTTAGACCAGCTCCTATAATTGCCATTTTTTTTTATCCTTTATGTTTAGTAGGGGGATTTCTCCCCCCACATATTAAATGTTAATTAAGCTAATATTACAGTTGTAACAGTAGAAGCACTTGAAGCAGATACAATTAAGATATCTACTACAGCGTTTGAGCCACCACTATTTACAATTATAACATCTCCAGCAGTTAAATCAGCGTTAGATAACAAAAAGTAATCAGCATCATCTATTGCAGTAATTGCGTCTCCATCTGTGTAATACCATAAAGAATTAGTATCACCCATTTGGGTTGCTTTCTTAACAGGGTTGTTTATTGCATATGCCATATATAACTCCTATTCTGCACATTTCTGGATCTTAATACCATTGGTGTCAATCAAGATTGAACCCATTGATAAATAAGAAGTTAATAAATTAGCTACTTTTTCAGGAATGTAATTTACTTCTGTTCTTACTTCTGAACCTACACCTAATCCCATAGATGACTTGTGCCATGCGATTGTGTGTCTGTCAGTTGAACCTGAAGTCTCAAGACCTGAATGAACAAATGTTAAGAAACCTAAAAATCTCTTAGCAGTATAGTTCATACCAGCAAAAGGTAATTGGCTTGGACCTATATAATCTAGGTTAGACCAGTTATCTTCTGCAAGAAGATCACCCCATTGTTCTGGACCAATAGCCCAGTATCTTTGGTCATCATCAGGAACATCATCTGTTCCAAATTTTGCTTGCATATCTTTGAATTTAGCTACATTCATATCTGTTGCTAGTGAAGTTGTACCATTAGCTCCAGCATTGTTAGCAACCTTAGTTGCTGATTCCATTGCTGTTGTAATAATACTGTCTGTTTTACGACCTAGAGCGTAAGCTGCGTTATTCGCAATTACTGCTCTTTCGTCAATGTTTGTCTTAAGCTCATCTAATTTATCTACATAGTCTGATGCATAGTAATCTGCTAAAGTAGCTGTTACATTTGTGTGAGAAATGTTCATTGCTACAACCTCTGCGTGTCTCGCTTTAGTTGTTGCTTCACCAGTTCCAACTTTTTGGAACTTAACAGATTCACCTGATACACCATTAACTACACGGATTAAATTTTTGAGTTTGCTTCCTTGTCTTTGGTAAGCCATATGCACTTCAGCTTCAAACTGTGTGATAAAGGCTTGGTCGATAGATGCACTCATTTTATCTCCTTTGAGTTTATGTTATTAATAGTAAAAAAGATTATCTCTTTTGGAAGCAATCGTTATCCAATACAGGGCGATCCTAATGCCATTCGAGGTCTTATTGATTTATTTAATAACTATTTAGAGAAATAATTCAACGCACAAATTTAAGTGATTGTATGTTTTCTGTAGGAATTACAGTTGTATCGCCTATATCCGTATCATTATAGGACATAAAGACGATACAAGAATCTTTATTTTTGCACAGTAAATAACCTTCAGTTACATTAATTGCTGGTACAAACTTTATAGCTTCATCAGGATCTAGCCATATTGCATGGCTAATAGCATCTCTCCAATGAACTCTTACTTTTTTTAACTTTCTTTTTTTAACTACTGTATTTTTGGTATAAGTCTGTAACTTTTTTAATATATGCTTGATCTTTTGCTCCATCTTTCCAATACCTTTCGTCATTCATCATTGATCTTAGATCTAATTTAGAAGGAGATACATCTATCTTTGTTTCTGTACTAGGAATAGGTGCATCTTTATTGAGCGCCATAAGTTCTTCTATAGCTTTAATACCATCAGCAGTAGTAGCTACATTAGATAAAGCATCATAACTTGATTCACTTAAATTTTTCTTAGCCCATAAATCAGCAGCTTCAATTCTTGTATTAGCATTTTCACCTAACAAATTCATTTGAGATTCTCTATCAGGTAATGCCGCTACTTCATTATTAACAAAAGCTTCAATACCTTTATTGAAATCTTCATTAGACAATCCTTTTGATCTAGCTGTTTGTTCCCACCATTGTAGTAAAGGTTGTTCAGGATCAACATCTATATTAACACCTTCAGGTAATTCAGGTAATTGTATTTCATAAGATTCAGGAGCAGTACCTTTAATATCTGCTAATACTTCTTCTCTAATAGTACCAGCTAATTCTTCTGTTCTTTGACCTAATCTTTTTTCTAGTGCTTTATAAGATGCACCCATTTCTTCTACATTAACTTCATTTAAATCTTTATTCCAAAATTTTTCTGGAATATACTCTGGCATATTATTTTCTTCTTCTGTAGTTTCTGTAGTTTCGTTTAATTGATCTTCACTCATTTGTTAGTACCCTTCTTTATTTTATTTTTTATAATGTGTAATAAATATCTCTGTCCTTCTAAATGCCATAGGGTTGAATCTGTAGCTTGTGGAGAACATACACTATTTATAGTTATAGATTCTAAATACTCAATAACTTTCTTTCCGTCTATTTGATTAAATACTGAAGCAAATACTTGATCTACTTCATTAACTTCACCCTTGAGGGATTTCTTGTTCTGGAGGTCCTGCCAACTCATTTTGTGGCATATTAGCTTGTTGTTGTGCAGATTGCAACTGTGAAACCATTTCTTGTTGTTCTTCAGGACTTCTGACTAGCTTTTCAGGTAGATTCATTTTATCCACTAGGTATCTAGCTACTTCATCTTGTTTAACAACCATGTTCAATACTTCTGGTCCAAATGTACCACCAAGTATTTCAGAGAATCTCATAACATCAGCTATATCTTGTTGGTGTTGTGCTTGAGATAATGGTGAAGTAGAAACAACTTTAACTTCTCTATCATTAACTTTAGGTATATTAATCCTACCTTGTTTAGTTAATATTCTAATAACCCTTCTTAATAAGGGAGTAACAAATTCAGATTGTAATCGACCAAACGAAGAACCAATTTGTCTTGATAGGTCTGACATTCTTTCTGCTACTTCAGTAGCTGACATAGGTGTACCTTCAGGTCTACCTAATGATTCCATAAATAAAGCTTTCTTAATATTAGCTCTCATATCAGTTAAAATTAATTGAGCTACATCAAATCTTCCAGCTGCTGGAAGTGCTTGTAGTCCTCTACTATTAGGTGCTACAGGAATTAAAGCCCCCGGAACTAAAGATATATTTTCAGGATTAATAACACCATCATCTTCAAATGTATAGATACCACTAATAGCCATTTGAGCATTTTGTAAAATAAGTTCTACTGTTAAGTTTGTAGTTTTAATGGCAGCCATTGCATTGAATACTGGTCCACGACCATACACTTCACCTGATGCTTTGTTCCATCTGTAAACTATATATGGATTAGAACCAACTCCTTCTAGTTCAGTTTCAAAAATCATTTCTTGCATATCCATACATACTACACAATACTTATATCTTTCTTCGTTTGGTTTATCATATAGTCTAAACACACCTTCAACTATTTTAGTTTTAGCATCTCCATCTTTTGCAATTTTCTTTAACATATCAGATGACATAGTAGCTTTAGGATAAGCAATAGAAATTCTATTATAGTTCATTGATCTTTTTCTAAAGATTGTATCAACTTTATTACTTGGTCCATTGTTAAGCATTACTCTTGGTAGAGGAATAGCTTGGAAATTAATTGGGTTTAAACTATCTCCTTCTTCTACTAACAACACAGCAGTACCAATAGCTAAGTCCATAAATGATTCATGTACTTCTTGATTAAAATTAGATCCACCTAGTATCTCAAATACATATTGAGTAATAGCATCTAGTTGTTCATTAACTTCAGGAATTGCTTCTGTTGGTATTTCAGAACCAGCTTCAAAGTTTGCCCAACGACCATAGGTCGGAACTATTCCAGCTTGTAGTCTTGATGCAAATTCTTGTATACCTACTACAGCTGTTTCATCAAATATCTTATCTGTTCTTCTTTCTGCAATCGTTTCATCATAGAACGATTCTCTTTGTGGCATTGTGTATTCATAAGCTTCTTCATATTTATCTTTCCAGTTGTCAAAGATATATTCTGAATCTTTATATTTTTTAAGAAATGAAGCTACTCTATTATCTGTTCCTCCATAAGAAGCATTGTCTGAACTAGGTGTTGGTATGTACATTATTACATATCTCCTTTTATAAGTTTATTACTAGAAGCATATAATGCTCTACCTTGTTGACTAGCTTTTGTTGCACCAGTTCTAGCTCGTCTTGAATTATATCTAGTTTTAGCTGTAGTTTGAGAATAACTTGATTGTTGTCCGTCACTTGAAGCAATAGTTTTTATATCTCTATTATCTCTAGTATTAGTTTGTGTAGATGTTGTTCTAGATTTATTATAAAAATTATTTGCTGCTTCAGCATATGGTTTTTTTGATGCATAGTATAATGCAGTAAACGCAAGTGGCATACCTGACATTATTCCACCTAGTGCCATTAAACCTTTTTTAACTTGCTGTTGTGAATCATACATTTCTTCAGATAAAGGAGTTCCCCTATCTCTAGCATTTTGTGCAGCACCTCTACTTACATTCGTATAAGCACCATCAGAATTTACTGGATCGTAAACAGTTCTTGTTCTGCCCATAGCATCAGTTACTTGTCTTGCTTTAGCTTGACCTTTTGATGATAAGTATTCTCCTCTTGCTTCATTGTAATCAGCACCATACATTTGATTTTTATTTGATGAGCTATATCCAACAGCATTTCTATCTTGGAATCCACCCATAGTGGTTTTTATTCCTAATTTATTTCTTGCATATGCATCTGCACCACTACCTAATTTTTGAATAGCATTGTTTTGTCTAGCTAATTTTTGTTGAGTAGTTTCATTCCTCATTGATGGAGGAACATTAGTTTGACTACTTTTATCTCTAGTAGGATTATTACCTCCCATTATATCTCTTTACCATTTTGAAAAAATCCTTTTTGACCTGATTTACTAAACAATGATCTTTGACCAGTTAATCCCTTTGCATATCTTTTTTTTTGTTTGACTCTGTTAGCTTCTTGTTTTGCAACTTCATCTGCTTCTTCTTTACGCTTTCGTTCAATATCTTCTCGTAAAGCTCTATCAGCTTCAGTTTCTTTGTAAGATGTCGATCCAAATATACTACCCATAATTAATGCTGTTATAAATCTATTTCACTATACCCACGTTTTTTCAACGCACAATATAACTGATAGGGTGAAAAGATCCACCATTTATTTAATCCTATTAGTCTTTGTACATAACTAACACAGCTATGTTCTTTAATCCATGAACCCATAAAGCTAGGAAACCCAGTTCTTTCTGAAGTATTATCACCTTTAAGGACTACTCCATTTCTTATTCTTACTAATCTAAAGAAGGCATCTGCTTCCTTATCTGATATAGTTTCCACTAATATCTGCCCAAAGATATATTCTATAATGATCCAATGCTTGGTATCTGTATCATAACTGATAACCCCACAATGTTTAAAGCCATCTTTGAAATACTTTGTTTGCCAATGTCCATCTTCATTATGAACGAAGTAAACTAGAAACTCATTTTGTTTTGCCATATGGATTTTTTCTTTTTCTTATTATCAAATATATTCCAAGTTCTAGTTTTAGCAACAGTAGAATTTGTAGCTGTGCCTATAGTTAATTGTTTTCCTTCTCCAGCACCCATTAATAAATACTGTAAAGCATCATGCACATGAGAATATTTATTCTTATTAGGCTTTTCATCATAACGATCACCAGATGTTTGTATTCTTCTGTAGTGATATCCTCCATTAAAACCTTTTTTAAGATTCACACAGTTAGAATTTAAAATAAAACCAGCCTTTCCCTCTACCAATCTACCAAGAGCTGTCTCTACAGCTTCTATACGTAGAGAAACATCATTACTTGGAGCTGGTCTAGCCTTAACTCCTTGCGCTCTCATAATTTGGAAGGGAGTAGCTTCATCTGTCTGCACTCTAAAGTCTCCAGCTGGATCACCATAGATATCTATAGGTAGACCTTTGTATGTTTTAGCTATTTCATGTTTAAGTAATTCAGTAAACCTAACAACACCCATATCAAAACAGACTAACTCTTGTAGAATAACCCATCTACCACTAGTTAATTTCTGTGCAAAGACTGCTGCTGGTGTTAATCCAAAGTCAATTCCAATAAATACTTGTGTAGGAAATGGAGTAATAAGCTTTTCACTAAGATGCATTTTCTCTGACCAGCTTGGATAAACTGGCTTACCTTCTTCTAATGAACCAAGTTTATTCATAACATAAACATCAATCCACCCTTTAGTTTTACCTTTAACTATATTAGTATAGTAAAGATCTGTAATATTTTTCTTATTTTCACATAGGGGATTCCTATCATATCCTACTAATTCTCCTTTATTATCTTTCTTTTCTAGTAATGCTGGAGGTTGTGTGTGGAAACTCCAGTTGTCAGGCTTGACTAACATGATTGCTTCTTCTCTTGATATGTGATCTGGTACTGGTACATCACCAGCCATGACTGCCCACCAATGATCTTCTTCAGGAGCATTAGTATCTGCGATAACTCCATACCATGAAGCACCACCATCACGCATAGAAGGGTATCTACCTACTCTCATAGTACAAGCATCTATAATTGACTTAGGTAATTCTCTAGCTTCATTAACCCAGACACCAGTAAGCTCTAATGATAGTAGCTTCTTAACATCTTCAGGTCTATCAAGAGCTAGGAATATAACTTCTAGATCTACATCACCTATAGTCATTTGATGAGTATAAGGAACTGACCATCTGAATGGTCCGAACTGATTTTCTGGAAACCAATCCAGCCATGTTTTAATAGTAGTAGTTTTTAATTGAGGGTTCGTGTTTCTAATAACAGCCCAGCGAGACTTTCTTCGTCCATCAGCGCCTTTTTGTTGTTGTAATGCTCTTCTAAATAACTCAATACAACAAGCAACTGATTTGCCAGATCCAACTGGACCTCTAAGTCCTCTGAAGAAGTTATCTGATTTAAGAAAGCTTTTAAGTGTTTGTCCATCTGGTTTATAATTGAAATCCATTACTTAACATTTTCAATATACATTACGATAAGCTTTTCTCTTGTTGCTGGACCTAAAGCTTCTATCATTTTATCAGCTTCTTTATCTGTTAGGTGTGATTGAGGTAGATGTTTTAAGTGTACATTCTTAACTATCTTTCGAAGTCTTTGTCTATCTATATAAGATAGAGGAAATTGTTTTCTTACTTCAAGATCTACTTGAGCATCAATAGGATCAAAGTCAGGTGGTCTAATTATTTCACTCATTAACACTTCCACTTTCTAAGAGCCAAAGCTTTCCTTGTAGGTTTGCCATTAGGATTCTTCATTGGTCCTTTTACTCCACCCATTCTAGCACAGAAGCTTTTCTTTCTGCCTTTAGCCTTATCTGTCTTAGGACTAGGTGCTGGTGCTTTAAGATTAGAGCCATCTTTGTTGTTGAAGTACGCCCTACCAGCAGCATTTAAACCACCACTAGGATTTTGATACTTCTTTGCAACCATTACTTAGGTTTCTTTTTAGGAAACCCAGCTTTCATATTTTTAAAAGCTTTATTAGAAACAGTTGATTCTTTTTTAGGACGAGAAGTACCAGCCTTTTTTCTAGCATTAATATTTGCGTACAATCCTTTACTTGGCATTATGACTTAGCTTTCTTCTTAGCAGTAGCACTAAGATCTTTAAAATGTACTACTGGTTTACTACTTGCACTATGTGTTTTACCACTATGCATAGAACCATTAGGCATTTTATGCATTGATCCATTATGAGCAGTACCATTTTTCAAAAAATGTTTTACCCCTTTAGCCATTATTTCTTTTTAGCTTTCTTAGGCATAGCTTTTTTAGTTGCTTCTTTTTTACCAGCTTTCATTGGCTTGGCTTTCATCATTGGTTTTTTCATTCCATACATACTATATATTTCCTTTCGTTATATTGTTTGAAAGAGTTTCTTTGAACTTAATAAATTGATCTACTGAAGTATTGAGTAGTTTAGTTTGTAGATTAAACACTCTATCTGTTCTTTGGTCTAATCTATCTGTAAGAAACTGTACTTGTAGTTTAAGTTCAGCGTTATCTTTCGTTAATTCTTTGACTTCTTTACGAGAATCAGAGAGTTTTCTTTCCGTTGGTGTCATAGACATAATTCCTTCCTATATTAATTTTAAATAAACTGCAAGTTAAAATGAACTGGGTATCATATAGGAGTTTATATATAAAAAACAATTCACATAAACTGTACCTTGACAGCTGTTACAATTTAACATAGGAGTTTTGCAAATATAACACTAGTTATGTACGGAACTATCCATTAATTATCTATATATAATGCTTAATTTAATAAAAAATATATTTAAGAAGCCATCTTCTCATTTGAATGATGGTGTCATACAGTTCTGTAAAGCTGAATATGGTAATGATTGGCAGTATGCCTATCTATGCTACACAAAGGATAAGAGATTCCCTTTATCAGTACCTATCAGAACCTAAAAATATTTCATGTTCGTCTTGAACTGACTTCTTTTGCCTCGTTATAATGCTTATAACAACTGAAATAATATATACTATTCTCTTTAACACCTAATACTCCCCATTCTTTACAACCTTCCTTACAACAAATACTATTAACCTTTGTCTTTTCATGAGACCAGTTAAGGATTTCTACTATGTTGAAGTACCTTTTTGACATCTGTAGTTTGTTTAAGTCCTATCACTACCGAGGATCACTGGTTTTTAAACCCCCCCCCCTCGTGTTGTGATCTAGCAGTGACTTGGCTGAATCATAGACTATGACAGATCAATGTTGATCTTCAACTGTCCTTCTACACTGTGTTGCACCTTGTCTGGGGTACGTAGCCCAACCCTATCTAGTACATCTCTTGATGCTTCTAGCTGTACGTACTCTGACTTCGCACTACCAGCCAGATGGACAAGTCTATTACTGGCAACCACTGCGCCTAGCCCTAGAGTTCTAGCACACTGATCCATCATGTACTTCTGTACCTTTGCTGATCGTAGTGTTCTTGACGCCTGTACTCTACCACCATCTTTCTTTGAATAACCTGCCTTTATGGACGCTTCTTTGATACTACACCCAGACGCTACAAGTGTATCTACTAATCTTATTTGTTTGCTTGTCAAACCATACTTCGTTTGTGCTGACTGCTCTTTATCTGTTAACGCTTTCTCTTCCGTATCCATCTCTTGCTAAGATATAGATATAGAAAAAGTGTTGTCAAGATAATAATTACGACATTCAATAACATACTGATTTAACTGTATATATTAGACATGATATAAATAGATAAATAAGAATATATATTATATTAGTTAATAATAATTAGATTCGCATAGCCATGCGTTTCCATAATGTATCTAAGACTGCACAGCTGACATAGATCATTGACGTTAGTTAGTCTGTTATAGATATCTATAATAAGATGATCCATAATGGTATATTAAATATAAAGAATAAAGTTCGATATATAGAATATGATACAAAATGACGCATTAAACATTATTATATATACATAAGATAATAGATGAAATAGAGTAAATATTAATTAATCTTTAATAAGGAGAAAACAAAGATGACAACACTAGAACAAAAAGAGACTGAAATACTAGGTACTATTAAAACTCAAACAATGTCAGGATTAAATACAATGTATTCTGATTTAGTTAAATTTGATGATATCTTTAATCTTCAATGCGAGTTAGGTGCAGACCTTAGAAGGTTAGCATATACTATTAAGGGCTTTGATATGAAGCTTGACGAAGTCAGACTTCAATATTTAGCATTAAGAGATGCTTGCGCTTCTGGTGATATCAATAGCGCTAAAGCTTCAATGAATGGTCAAGAGGTTTTATCAAAGCAACTTAGTTCATTAGAGTGGAAAGCTGAAAGATTAGCTTATAGCCAAGAGTTAATCAAAGCTAAAGAGGAAGCTTATATTGATTTCTATTCAATTAAGGTAGGTAAAAAATATGTTCCTTATTCTTCAAATGCTTTTAAATCAGATAAGCACTTAGAGAAAATCAACAAGGAAAGTAAAATTACCAAAGCTTGGTTATTAGATCATAGCAATGAGATTGAGCCAATCTTAGAAGGATCAGAAATGATCCCAGCAATCATTGAATAAATAAGCATTAACATCTGGGTAGTTGGTTATATATCAGCTACCCTTGTAATAAATTATTACAAAATCTCAAAAAAAAATCGCTCACTTCGTGAGCGTTATACACATATTCGCGCGATTAAGTGCGCGAAAAAAGGGCTCACTTCGTTCGCCCCATAATAAACCGAATACGATATATAATATAAAATAGAATATATCAATTCATTAACAATTAACAATAAGGAGAAAACAAATGACAACATTATTAATCACACTAGCTTGTATAGTACTAACTATATACATAGTAAGCTTTGTAGCTTCTATATTTATAGGAGTAAAAGTATTTAAACACTTTGAAAACGAACAAGATAATTAATAGGAGAACACATGGACATGATTTATATTATGGTAATAATATTTCTACTAGTTGTATATGCATATGGTAGATTTTATCTAGCTCTCATAGAAGATGATAAGTTAGAAGAACTAAACGAAGATATATCTGTAGACATTGATAAACAATGGTTAAAAGATAAACAATGGGAATGGAACGATAGAGACAGAAAGGATTAATATGAACGAAAGAGAAAAACTATTAATACAGAAAGCTGTATTTCAAGAAGTATCTTATAAGTTACAGGAAATAGCTACCGAAGATGCTATGGACGTTGTAACATTAGATAGATTACATATATGGTCACAGGAATGTCATGTTAAAATACATAACAAGATTTCCTCAATAGATTCTTATGAAGAAATTAAGAATAACTTAATAAATAAACATGGCTGGGATAAAATACCAGCTATATCAACCGAAAGGAACTAATATGCTTAAATGGACTATAAGACTATTACCAAAAGTTGCTAAAGGATTAGCTACTACAATAGTATATAAATATGCTAAAGACCGAGCAGTATGGTATTATCATAATGCAATCAATCCTAAATACTCTGAAACCATGTTAAATCTATATAGAGTTAATAAAATGGAAAGAGAAATCAATCGACCATCATTTGGTGGCATTGAGAAAAGAGTATTTAATATATCAAGAGAAGGTGATGTGTATGATGTCAAAACTGGTGCAGTTTATGGCAATGTAACAGAGCCTGTTCGTAATAAGTATGAACATGACAGACAATTTCATGATGAAATCAATAAAGAAAAAGCAGTAACTTCATGAAAAACAATATGGAATCAGCAATGGAAAATTATGTTTCAAAACTAATTGATCTTATGTCAAAAAGATTAGATCATTTAGAAAAAGAATCAGAGTTCTGTGCTAAAAATCTAAATATAGTAGTAGATAGATTAATAGTATTAGAAGCTATTGTAGCAAATGATAAAGATTTACTAAATCAAACCGAATTAGATTCTTTTAAACGCTTAAACAAAAAACATTAAGGAGTAGATTATGGGTAAAGTAAACGAATACACTAGATCAACGATAGAAGAAACCGAAAATTTTATTGATGATTTAGAAAATCAAAAGAATGTTCTTAAAGAATTGTATGTTCAATGCCAGAGTATCAAAGATGGTAATTTAGTATACAAACCGAAGGTATATTTATTTATACAAGAACTAGACAAAATGATTAAAGACCATGAAGTCTATATCGACAGTTATTATATGGAATTAGAAGATCCACCAAGTCCTATCTAATTCTTAAATAACAGAGAAAGTAAAAAGAGAAAGGTAACTATGCTTAATATAATACAAAACGAAATGGAACACAACTCACACTTGTTTTTTCCAGTTCAAGAAATGCCTATTTATAACCAGCAAGGTGAACTCATCAAAGGTTATAAACAATTAAGAAATGGTAATAGTGACCAACTGTTATCCATTCAAAAGAAAACCTATCAATTACTAACCAACGAAGAATGTTTAGTAAAAACCGTAGAATACTTAGACAAAAACTTTGATACAGAAGGTATGATAGTAAATCCTGTATCATCTCCAGATGGAAATGTTATTCGTTATGACTTTACATTACCAGCTCATAATAAGCCTTACAAAAACAGTAAGCTTATTCTAAAAGCTTCAATGTTTAATAGTTATAATGGTACAAAATCATTTGTATTAAGGATTAGCTTTGTATATGAAATATGTACTAATGGTATGACTAGTCAGCTTTGGGATATTTATATTCAAAGACGACATAATACTACAAAAGAATTAGTATTAGAACATACAGCTAGTCCTATATCTATACACGAAGTTGGTAATTATTTAGATCAATGGTCATCTACTAAAATAACAAGAGAAGAATACCAAAATCAAACTAATACTTTATGTTATCAACCAAGTCAAAAAGATAAAAGTCATGTTAATCAAGCAATGTATAATTACTTACTAGATCAATATGCATCTTATTCTAGACGATATGGTGAGAATAAATTTAGTGCCTATCAAGCATTTACTCATTGGTCAACGCACTATCCGAGTGCATCAATCAATACAGTATATGATAGACAAAGGAAAGTAGCTAATAATAGCTGGTTTCATTAACAGTTTTAGGGTTATAATTCCTCCGCATTAACAGCCCTAAATAGAACTGAAGGCAAGGTAATGTATATAACACCCTTGCCTTTGGTTCAAAAAAAGAATACGAATTGTATATGGATTATGCATTAGGCAAAATATTTTTTAGCCAGATCATTCCTCAATTCGTAAAAGCAAGAAACAACAAAGGTATAACACAAGCTAACCTAGATGATATTCTAGGAGTAGCTAAAGGTTTAGTATCTAAATGGGAAGTCGGTATTAGAAAACCGAGTGGCTATTTATTCTGTTGTTGGGCAGATGCACTAGACTGTGACATCAAATTAGAAATGAGGAAAGATGAGACTACTATTAAATCATAGAAACGAACTAACATTATCAATTACTAAAAGAGAACATAAGAAACTACAAGTAGGTTTAAACACTCTACATGGTGGTTTGATTAAAGTATTGTTTCAAGATATGTTAACAGTATATATTAATCACCAGAAAGAAATGGCTGTAATAGATTATATACAAGAAGAATATGATAAAAAACACAAGTTGTAATGAATAACTTAGATCAATTATTACAAAAACTAGCTAATACATTAAACGATAATAGACTCTCACCACAAGAAAAAAAACAAAAGAAAAAAGAGTTTGTTACCAAACTAGCATACAAATATTTAGAATATGAGAAGGCAAGTCTTTTTGATGAGCTTTACAACTCACAAAGAGTAGCTCATAACAAGCTTGTTTACTATCAAGCCGAACAATTATATGCAAAATATAGACAGGAGATAGACAAATGGAAGGACTACACAGAGAACAAGAGAAACCGAAGTTTGAGGTACTCAAGACAATAGGTGGAAGTGATGCAAATAAACTAGTAAATGGTACATTTAATTCATGGTCATCAATAGTAGTATCTAAAAGAGAAGGCAAATCAAAAGATTTATCAGATGTCCTAGCAGTACAAATGGGATTAACAACCGAAGATCTTAACCGAAGATGGTTTGAAAAAACCACAGAATTAAAAGTATCAGTAGTTGAAGATCCTTTAACTAATGCTAAATACGATTTTGCTCATGCAAGATTAGATGGAATTATCTATGATGAAAATTTAGCTGTATTTGAAGCTAAACATACTAATCCATTTAAACCACCAGAAGAACAGATAGCAAAATATTATGGTCAACTACAACATTATATGATGGTAATAGAATCTGAAACTTCATACTTATCTATCCTATCTGGTAATATGGCACACCATATCTTTAAAGTAGATAGAGATGATAAATATATATCTAAGTTAGAATATATTGAAAAGTATCTTTATCAATGTATAATTGGAAAAGAGAAATTAGATGACGAATTTTATCATGATTATAAAGAGGAATACAACATCTACAAGACTTAATAACTAAACTATTTATGTTAGGAGATAAAAATGACATATCCAAATAATGCTGGTTATACTAATGAATCCACTAGTAAAGAAGCAGCAAAACAAATTGAGCCAGTAAGACAATCCTTACTAAGCCAATCACTAAAAGCCATACAAGATACCGAGTGTGGTTTAACAGCTGACCAAGTCGCTAGAGTATTAAACAAAAGCGTCTTGTCAATAAGACCTAGAGTTAGTGAATTATTCAAACAAGGTTTAATTTACGATTCAGGTATAAGACAATTAATAGGTCGTAAAAGACACATTGTCTGGAGAAAAATATGAAAGGAATAATATGACAGTTAAAAATAGTGTAGAAGAACTTACATCAGTAAGAATAAAAAACAAAAATATATGGGATCAAGTAAAACAAACCGATCCAAGATTTACTAAAAAAGTAGACTTTGGTCGTGGCTTTACAAGCATTGATCCTATGTATCAAATAGGTAAAATGACAGAAATCTTTGGTCCAGTTGGACAAGGCTGGGGTTATGTAGTAAACTATCATTATACTGACAAGTATATATCAGCAGAAGTATCTGTCTGGACAGAAGATAGAAAGAATTTTTTTGGTCCAGTATGTTCATTAATGCCTTTACAAAATAGTAAAGGTAAGTTTGATGACGAAGCTGGTAAAAAAGTTATGACCGATGCATTAACTAAAGCCTTCAGTCACTTAGGTATGTCAGCAGATGTATTCTTAGGACTGTTCGACAGTAGTAAATATGTAGAACAAGTCAAAAAAGATTTAGGTATCGACCAAGATAAAGTCACTAAGATATCTTAAACAGTTGGGTATGGAGGTGTTTTCTCACGCTTAAAGGGGGAATGGTAGTCCTCCGATACCCTAATAGTCTTTCTACTATTCCCCCACTAGAGGAAACATGAGCCACTACACACCACCGAAACAAGATTCACTTACAAAAGTTAAATGTAGTAAGTGCTATAGAGAATACACTAAATCAATGATGATGCAGATTAACGAATATGCTCAAAGATATTTATGTATTAGATGTTATAACAGAAAGGAATATAATGCGAACAATACCAGAAATGTTATTTCGTGATGTATGCGATTCAACAGTTGCAAACTATGAAGGCGACAGTCACCACGAAATATGCCATAATGTATATATGGGTTTGTCATGGTATAAGAAAATCTTTTACCTGACAACACAAGGACGATCATACTTAGATAGTGTGATTGATGAATGTGTCACTACAAGACATGATGACTACAGATAAATAAACGAAAGGTAATAATATGATTAACAAAGTAATACTACTTGGTAACTTAGGAGCAGATCCTGAAATTAAAATAACAAGTACCGATACTAAATTCGCTAGATTAAATCTTGCTACTAACGAAAGGTTTAAAACTAAAGATGGCAAAGTCAAAGAAAAAACCCAATGGCATAACATTGTTGTGTTTGATCCAATGGTTGCAGACACAGTTGAGAAATACTGTAAGAAAGGTCAGACCTTATATATCGAAGGTCAAATCGAGACTAGAAAGTATGAACAAGATGGTGTGACTAAGTACACAACAGAAATTATCATTGCTAAGTTTAAAGGTATGCTCAAGATGATAGGTAAGTCAGACGATAAACCTCAAGCATCTACAGAAGAAGCACCTAAATCTAAGTTAGATACTGGTCAGGACATTCCGTTTTAATAATCAGTATGTAATCACACAGGTGGTCAGGTAAATGACACCTGTGTGCCTCTTAAAACCTATTTTTGCCAGTTCTGTGCTACCTTTTCAGCAGATCTACCAGCAATATACCCTCCAACACCAATAGTTAACAGATTCCACATAGGATCTGGAATACTTAACTCTATGGAGACACCGAATATAATACTAGCGAAAGGAAGTAGTATGTAATTATTAAAAATAACTATAATACAAATCCACATAAGAGCTGGTCGCCAAGTTGCAGTCAGCCAATGCTGACTACTTGCTTCGGCTTTAATTATAGACGCAGCACTTTGTAACTCCTTACTATTATTATCTAACATCTGTGAAGTTATTTGAGATTTAAGTTTATCTTTTAAATCTTTATCTTCTACAGACTTATCTATTACACCTAACGCTATTTTAGCTATAGGTCCAATCGCACCTAATAAATTTAGCATTAACTAATTACTAATATAGCTACAACTGCAACAGCAATTATAATATACATTTTATAACTAACAATAAATGGTTCGTACTTTAACCATAACTCTTCTAGTTTATTCATATCAATCTCCTTTATAAGTATATATTATTATCCCAAGATCCATCATTATTCAAGACCATAGGTACAATGTACGGAATCCCTTCTGTAATCACCCCACAAGACAATACTGGCTTCGCTAAGTTTACTTTCATATATGCCATAGCTAAAGACTTCTTATCTACTAAACACCCTACACTCATTCCCCAATTCAAATGAAAATCATTAGCTACATATTTAATAGAGCTAACAGTATGATAGTGACCTTGTACACAAGACATTGCCGATTGCTGAACTGCCTTAGATATATCTGCAGAAAATTGATGAGCAAACATTACTCTCCCTTTATCCGTTTCTATAATATGCTTCTCCTTCCATTTCCAACCTGATCCTACATCTAGTATTTCATTATAATCTTTAATAAAATATTTAGACATTCCTTTAGCCATTGCTCTACGCAGTACCATTGATCCATGATTAGATTCTAACAGTACCATCTTAGGAAATATCTTTTCTAATTGTTGACATAAAGAACGACCAACTAACAACTCATCAGCTGGACTAGGTAAGTCTGGATTTATAACATGACTTACATTAATACTATGCCAATCCATCTCATCACCAATATGAATTATTGTATCTGGTCTATATTGTTTATTTAATTTACGAAGAAAGTTAAATGTTGATTCGTGATGATAAGGAAAATGACAATCTGATATTACTAATATTCGTTTATTCATACAAATATAGTATGTGCGTTTTTACTTTAATCCAAGTAATTTAGTAACAAATACAGTTATGGCGATTATAATACCACCAAATATAGCTATAGCCTTTATACCACCAGCACCCATATTCATTTTCTTTTTTAAATCTTCTATATCTTTCTTGTTTGTTTCAAGGTCTTTATGAATACGATCTAGTTTGGTTTCCATACTTGCAAGTTTTTCTAAAATTGTCATCTGTATTTATCTAAACTATCTAAGGTGAATGTATTAACACAACTATATTTAATGTCTCCACCATCTTTAAATACATCATCTATGTCTTGTCTTATCTCATAACCTTCAAACATACATTCATCAAAACTATAATTAGTAGGGTTTCCTATAATTCTTACACAATATTCTTTAAAGTCTTGTGGCAAACAAAGTTGCATAAGTAATACCCACTTAATCATTATAATATCTAACTATTTACCACAGATACATTTTCCACCACAAGAACAAGTACCCATTATTTAGGGTACTTATCTTTGGTTACTTGGATTGTAGTTTTCCAACCATCAATTCCATTATGAAATATGTCATCTAGTTGGTCTGCAATGCTTGGATATTCTAA
>Ga0222632_1000271_pt1 | contig 31808 bp, 38 predicted proteins | sample AntAcemetageno46_FD_179828 | JGI IMG/M metagenome (GOLD analysis project Ga0222632, IMG submission 179828) | Saline water microbial communities from Ace Lake, Antarctica - #46 | ecosystem: Environmental > Aquatic > Non-marine Saline and Alkaline > Saline | place: Antarctica: Ace Lake | collected...
CCTCTGAGCAATCACGAACTGCGCATGGACGATGACGTCTATAAGCCGCGTCAAGACCAATCGGTGACGGTCACGTTCCCTCTGGAGGGAGCGCGTGCCACAGAGCTCGACCTTGACGGGGTTCTCGCTCTCGCCTGGACGACAACACCCTGGACGTTGCCCACCAATGCCGCACTCGCGGTCGGACCAGATGTTTCCTACGGCCTTGTTCCCGCCGGCCCTGACGCTGCCCAGCCGGGAGCGGTTTACCTGCTGGCCCTGGACACCATTGCGAACTACCGCAAAGAGCTTGGGTATGGCGAATCTGAGGACGCTGTCGCAGCGGTGACCAGGGTCCTTCTGGGAAGTGAGCTTGGCGGCATTCACTACCGCCGCGTGTTTGACTACTACGCGGATGTGGAGGAGTGGGGGATGGCCCAGGCGTGGCGCATCCTGGTTGCCGACTATGTGGCCACTGGCGAAGGCACGGGAATCGTGCATCAGGCCCCGGCCTACGGCGAAGAGGACCAAGTGATCTGCGCTGAAGCAGGAATTCCGGTCATCATTTCGGTTGATGATGCCGGGAAGTTCCTAGATCAGGTATCCGATGTTGCGGGATTGCAAGTCTTTGAGGCCAATAAGCCTCTCACCAAGCTGCTGCGGGAATCAGGTCGACTCTTCGCTGAGCGCTCCTATGACCACTCCTACCCACACTGTTGGCGGTGCAGGACACCCCTGATTTACAAGGCTGTCTCCAGCTGGTTCGTCAAAGTGACGGAGATTCGCGACCGCATGGTGGAGCTCAACGCCGATATCACCTGGGTCCCGGCCAATGTCAAAGACGGCCAGTTTGGAAAGTGGCTCTCCAACGCGAGGGACTGGTCAATTTCTCGAAACCGCTATTGGGGCTCTCCCATCCCGGTGTGGAAGAGCGATAACCCCGAATTTCCTCGCATTGATGTCTACGGGTCACTTGAAGACCTTGAGCGCGACTTTGGGGCAAAGCCTGAAGATTTACACCGCCCCGCCATTGACGAGCTCGTGCGGCCCAACCCCGATGATCCCAGCGGGGTCAGCATGATGCGACGCATCCCCGACGTCCTCGATGTCTGGTTTGACTCGGGCTCGATGCCTTTCGCCCAGGTTCACTACCCGTTTGAGAATGAAGAGTGGTTCAACACTCACAACCCCGCGGACTTCATCGTGGAATACATCGGTCAAACCCGTGGCTGGTTTTACACGATGCATGTGCTTTCCACGGCACTCTTTGACCGTCCCGCGTTTTCTCAAGTCATTTCCCACGGCATCGTTTTGGGCTCAGACGGGCAGAAAATGTCCAAGAGTTTGCGAAATTACCCCGATGTGTCCGAGGTTTTTGAACGCGATGGTGCGGACGCGATGCGGTGGTTCCTGATGTCAAGCTCCGTGATTCGCGGAGGCAACCTTGTTGTCACCGAGGAAGGCATTCGCGAAGGTGTGCGCCAATTCTTGTTGCCCCTGTGGAGCACCTATTACTTCCTCAGCCTCTACATCGGCGACCATGAGCCCGTGTGGCGAACGGATTCTTCGCACGTTCTTGACCGGTATATTGTGGCTAAAACTCGGGATCTGATTGAGTCGGCTACCGCCGAATTTGATGCCCTCGATTCGCCCATGGCGGCTCACGCCATCCGAGACTTCGCCGACGTTCTCACCAATTGGTATGTCCGACGCAGTCGTGACCGGTTCTGGGAGGGCACCGACACCGATGCCCTCGACACGCTCTACACGGTGTTGGAAACACTCTGCCGAGTGGCCGCTCCTCTGGCGCCTTTGATTACCGAAGAAATCTGGCGGGGAATTACCGGTGGTGAAAGTGTTCACCTTACCGATTGGCCCGACGCGGACGTCTTCCCCGCTGATGATGCTTTAGTCAACGCCATGGACCGTGTGCGCGAAGTGGCCTCTGCCGGACTGGGGCTCAGAAAAGCGCATTCGCGACGCGTTCGCCTTCCGCTGTCCACCCTCACGATTGTCAGCGAGGGGGCGCAAGACCTGGAGGCGTTAAGCGACATCATTGCCGAGGAGCTCAACGTGTCCGCCGTGGTGTGTGTCCCGCTAGATGATGACGCGATTGATCGCTTCGGCATCGGGCGCAAACTCATTCCCCACGCCAGAGTGTTGGGCCCGCGTGTCCAGGGCGCTATCCAGGGTCTGCTTGCCAGTGCCAAGGCGGGGGACTGGAGCATCGAATCCGGGGTCGTTACCGTGGGGGGCACCGAGCTTTTTGAGGGTGAATATGCTCTCGAGCTCACTTCCTCGAAGGCCGACACCGCGGTGCATTTTCTCGCTGATGGCGGTTTCGTGCTTCTTGACACGACGGTGAGCCCTCGGCAAGAAAGTGAAGGATTGGCACGCGATGCCATCCGCTGGATTCAGCAGCAGCGCAAAGCATCAGGCTTACAGGTCTCCGACCGGATTGACTTGGTCTTAGGTGTGGATGCCGATGCCCGGCAGGCGTTAGAAACCCACCGAGATCTGGTGTGTCACGAGACTCTGGCTCGTTCGGTGAGTTTTGTCGACATCGAAGCCGGGGGAGAAACCCTCCCCGTGGGCAATGGTTCCCAGCTGAGCGTGACAGTCTCGGTGAGTAATGACTGAGCCACAACACTCTGAAGAAGCCGCCGCCGTCATGCAGGCTTTGCTCGCTCGGGGACGCGAATCGCGCCCGCAACCGCGTTTGCATGCCACCAGGCGAGTTACTGATCTACTGGGGGACCCCCAAAACATGTTTGGGGTGATTCATCTTGCGGGAACCAATGGCAAAACGTCCACCGCGCGCATTATTGAAAGCCTGCTGCGGGCATTAGGCCTGCGCACCGGGTTGATGACGTCTCCGCATTTACACGCCCTCAACGAGCGCATTGTGATCGATGGTCAGCCGATTACGGATCGTATGCTCGTCGAAAACTGGGCCGATGTTGAGCCCTTCATCCTCATGGTCGACGCGGAACTGGCAACCACCTCAGAGCCACCCCTGACATTTTTTGAAGCGCTGACGGTGCTGACCTTTGCCGCCTTCGCCGATGCCCCGGTCGACGTGGCCGTCATTGAAGCAGGCATGGGCGGGGAATGGGATTCCACAAACGTCGCGGACGCCGACGTAGCCGTACTAACACCAATAGCACTCGACCACATGGAGTTTTTGGGCGACACCATTTCGGCCATCGCCAGGACGAAGGCGGGAATCATCAAGCCCGCATCGCGCGTAGTGAGCGCGTCGCAATCGCCTGATGCGTGGAGCGAAATCGTCACAGCCTGCGAGAGACAAGAAGCAACGCTCCGGGTTTTTGGAAAAGATTTCTCCCTCACCTCCATTGAGACCGGTGTCGGAGGGCAACTGATCAGCGTCGACGGAGTAGCCGGCCATTACGCAAACTTGGCGTTACCTCTCTCGGGCGACCACCAGGCAGAAAATGCGGCCCTTGCCCTTGCCGCGGTGGAATCTTTTGTGGGAAATGGCGAGCAATTTCTTCCCCGCGACGTCGTGGAGGAGGGCCTCGCTCTTGCGACGAGCCCGGGGCGCCTCCAAGTCATTTCCGCTAACCCGACCGTCATCCTGGATGCCGCTCACAACCCTCATGGGGCTGAAGCGCTGACTCGGGCGTTGATGACCTCTTTTGCGTTTGACCGCCTGGTGTGTGTCATCGGGATACTGCAAGAAAAAGATGTCGCCGGAATTGTGGAGGCGCTTGACCCTGTGGTGGATACTTTTGTGGTGACCCAATCGCAGTCTGATCGCGCCATCGGGGTCGACGATCTGGCCGACACGATTGCCGCCATAGCCGGCCCTGACCGGGTGGACTCTCGCGCCACATCAGAAGAGGCATTGGCCTTTGCCGAGGATCTCGCGGGAGCAGAAGGTGGCGTCATCGTCACCGGCTCCGTAACGTTAATTGCCGAGGTTGCGGAACAGAGAGGTCGATGATGGCGCGGCCAAAACGCACCAAAACCGCTACCGAGTCACTCCTCCAGATTGCCGTGTCCTTAGAAATTGCGGTGGTGTTTTTTGGAGCATTGGCTCTCCGGGGATTGGGTGTGTATACCGCCGGGGTGGTGGCTATTGGCACCGCGGTAGCGCTCATCATTCTTGTGGTGCTGTACCGGCTCCTGCGCTACCGAGCAGGGGTGTATTTTGGCCACCTGGTGCAAGTAGCCCTTCTGGCATCGTTTGTCTGGGATGTCGTGATTGGACTCTCTGCCGTGGTTGTTGTGGGGTTCTGGATCTTTGGAGCAATACGCGGCCCCCAACTCGATCGCGGGCAGGAAACAGCCAGCGACTAGGCTCGGGTGCGACGGCGTATACACAAGGAGATGACCCCCATGGCAGGACTCGAAGAAACACTGGTGCTGATTAAGCCAGATGGCGTAGCGCGCAATCTGACCGGAGAAATCCTGTTGCGCATTGAATCCAAGGGTTATCAACTCGTTGACATTCGCATGGTTCAGCCCGACCGCGACCTTTTGGGAGCACACTATGCCGAGCACGAAGGCAAGCCTTTTTATGAGCCCCTGGTCAACTTCATGGAATCTGGTCCTGTCGTCGCCATCCGGTTTGCGGGCCACAGCGTGATTGAGGGCATTCGTTCGTTATGTGGGGCAACGAATCCCACGGCGGCGCTGCCGGGAACCATTCGAGGCGATTTAGGCCGCGACTGGGGCCTCGCCGTCCAGCAAAATCTCATCCATGCCAGCGACTCGCAGGACTCTTCCCGCCGCGAGCTAGCGCTGTGGTTTAGCTCCTAAATCGAGAACAAAAGCGGGAACTGGATCAAAATTGCCAACCCAATCACGGCGTAGTTGATCACAACCAAGATCCAGGAGTACGGAAGCCAGGCGGCCCCCCACTTCTTGAGACGAGGCGACGAGCTCACAATGCCCTGTTTGAGAGCCCACGGCAGCAGAATCCACCACAGCGGAATGTGGATGGCCCAGACCACCATGCAATACAGGCACAGCAGGCCAATCACATAGACGGCTTCAAAAAACATCCACATCAACCAGATGTAGGAGGCGAAAACCCCGAGCAACATCAGAATCCAAAAAGGCCGCTTAAAGGTGGCGCCTGCGAGCATCGCCGCTCCCACCATGGCTACAGCGATATATCCCGCCACGCCGAATAACTGGTTGGGCGTGTCAAAAAACAGTGTGGCCTGAGCGCTTTGCATGACCCCACCACAGGAAAAAAACGGGTTGACATCGCAGCTCGGTGTTTCGCCTGTCAGCGCGAGCTGGTAGCCCTCACGGGCCAAGGTGAAGGCGGCAAACCAGGCTCCCATGCCACTCACCAAAATGTATAACGCCATGGAAGTGGATCGCCTGGTGGGATAGCTCATCCCCCGATTATGCCACTTCACTCGGTGCACAGAAGGCAGATGTGCGATACTAAAGCTAGCTCTTCGACATGTACTGAAGAAGTGCTCACCAAAATTTCTCGGGTCATGGATCCGAATAAAGGGGATACCCCCACGAAACCCAAGTTTTTTCAGCAAGACTTTATTGTTCTGGCTGCCAAAGCGTGATGGAGTTCCGGCCAATGTCGCCAGGAACTGCGTAAGGAGTACACCAGTAATGGTGACAGAGAAAAAAGACACCACACCAGAGCCCGAAAAAAAGACACCAGCACGAAGAAAAGCCCCGGCACGAGATGCTAAAGCTCTCGCTGGAGATTCCTCCCCACCGGACAACGCGCCGGCAAAGAAGGCGCCCGCTAAGAAGCCTGTCGCGAAGAAGGTTGCTGCGCCCAAGGTTTCTGCTGAAAAGACCGTGGTGAAGCCCAGCGCGCTCAACACACGAGACCTCGTGTTTCATGCCCCTGATCCGTCCTTGCTTCCCGCACTGAGTCCTCGTCCCTCAGAGGCAGAGGAAGAAGACGGGGACCGAACGGTTCGCCGTCGCAGTCGCGCCAACCGCCCCACGCTGAGCCCGGAAGAGAAAAAAGCTAAGGCCGCTGCTGCGGAAGCCGCGACCCCTCAAAAAGTGCGGGGCTCCACCCGTCTCGAAGCGCAGAGACAGCGCCGCCGCGATGGACGCAATGGCGGCGGACGTCGCCAGAGTGTGACGGAATCCGAATTTTTGGCGCGCCGCGAAAGTGTGGACCGCGTCATGGTGATGCGGGAAAGACCAGATCGCACCCAGATTGCGGTCCTGGAAGACAACGTTGTGGTGGAGCACTATGTGGCCCGGGCCGAAGAATCGAGCCTGATTGGCAATGTGTATCTGGGCCGCGTGCAAAACGTGTTGCCCAGTATGGAAGCCGCCTTCGTCGACATTGGTCGGGGCAGAAACGCTGTGCTGTATTCCGGAGAAGTGGACTGGGACGCCGCCAGCGACGGGGAAACCCCCGGTCCCAGGCGCATTGAGTTCGCACTCAAAACCGGCGATAGCGTGCTCGTGCAGGTGACCAAGGACCCCGTCGGGCACAAGGGAGCACGCCTCACTAGTCAAATCAGTTTGCCCGGTCGCTATCTCGTCTATGTTCCCGGCGGAGCGATGAATGGTATTTCTCGCAAGCTTCCCGACACCGAGCGAAGCCGCCTCAAGGCAATTTTGAAGGAGATTCTTCCTGAATCTGCTGGCGTCATCGTGCGCACCGCGTCTGAGGGCGCGACGGAAGAACAACTCACCATGGATGTGGAGCGCTTGCAAAAGCAGTGGGAAACGCTGAGTGCGCAAACAGAAAAAGCGCAAGCTCCGGAACTGCTCCACTCGGAGCCCGATTTGTTGGTCAAAATCATCAGAGATGTGTTCAACGAAGATTTCCAGAAGTTGGTCATCTCTGGTGAGAACGCCCAAAAAACTATCGAGTCCTACCTCGCCGGGGTCGCCCCCGATCTGATTGCTCGTATTGAGAAATACGATCCGGCCGCCGATCCGTTTATTGAATACCGGGTGGGGGAAGGCATCGCCAAGGCACTTGACCGCAAAGTGTGGCTGCCCAGTGGCGGGTCCCTCGTCATTGACCGCACCGAAGCCATGACCGTGGTTGATGTGAATACGGGCAAGTTCGTCGGCTCCGGGGGAAACCTGGAAGAAACGGTCACCAAAAACAACGTGGAAGCTGCAGAAGAAATCGTGCGTCAGCTGAGACTGCGCGACATTGGTGGAATCATCGTGATCGACTTCATCGATATGGTCCTGGAATCTAACCGCGACCTGGTCGTGCAACGCCTGATGGAATGTTTGAGCAGAGACCGCACCAAGCACCAGGTGGCAGAGGTCACCAGCTTGGGCTTGGTGCAAATGACCCGAAAGAAACTGGGTCTGGGCTTACTGGAGACGTTTAGCGAAGCGTGTGAGGCCTGCCAGGGTCGAGGTGCCATCGTTCACGGCGACCCGGTGTCGAAATCGAAGTCTGAGTCCTCTCCTCGGCGTAAAAAGGGATCATCACAGTCCACCCCCAGCGTTGAACCCCACCAAATCACCGATGATGCTCGCAACGCGATCGCTCAGATAGCTCGCAGCACTGTCCAGAGCGCCCTGAATGACAGCGCAACGGAGTCCTCCCCGGCACCCAAGAAGTCTCGGACACGAGCTACGTCGGGGGCAAAGCCGGACATGTTGGACTCCATTTTGGCTGCTTTACCCGAAGCGCCAGCCCCTGGCCAGTCCAAACGCCGGCGCCGCGCAAGCAGTTCCGGGGCTTCCCCGGGGGGCACCCAGGAAACGCCTTAGCCTCAAGTCCGCTCTGCAGTTGCCGAGCAGGCCCCGGATGGTCTATTCTTGAGCCTCGGTGCGGTTTTCCTAACGTTTTTCCAGGGCACCTTCATTTTCTCCAGCAACAAGGCAGGTTTTCATCGTGGTTTATGCGGTCGTGCGCGCAGGTGGGCGTCAAGAAAAAGTCGAAGTGGGCTCCATCATTACGGTCGACCGCATTGCGGGCGACGCTAAGAACTCGGTGAGCCTCGCTCCCGTGCTTCTCGTGGATGGCGATACCGTCACTCACGACAAAAAAGAGCTGGGCAAGGTTACCGTCACAGCGGAAATTATGAACGACCTTCGTGGACCCAAGATTGTTATCCAGAAATACAAGAACAAGACTGGCTACAAGAAGCGTCAGGGTTTCCGTGCGGAACTGACGAAGCTCAAAATCACCGACATCACCAAGAAGTGAGAGAGAAAACTCATGGCTCATAAAAAGGGCGCGTCCTCGACTCGTAACGGTCGTGACTCCAACGCTCAGTATCTCGGCGTGAAGCGCTTCGGCGGTCAGGTCGTCAAAGCCGGCGAAATCATTGTCCGCCAGCGCGGCACTCACTTTCACCCCGGTGTGAACGTGGGACGCGGACACGACGATACGTTGTTTGCTCTTGCAGCAGGGTACGTGGAGTTTGGCTCTAAAGGCCGCCGCAAAACTGTCGGCGTAGTGGACGCTGCTGCCTAAAACTTTCACCACAGTGTGATGCGGGGGCGAGCTTCGGCTCGCCCTTTGCTCGTGGGTAGGGTGGGTAGCGTGAGTAGAGGAGGAAACCATGACAACGTTCGTTGACAATGTCGTGTTGTACCTCCACGCGGGCCACGGTGGGCACGGTTGTGTGTCGATTCACCGCGAGAAGTTCAAGCCCCTGGGCGGCCCTGACGGTGGAAATGGTGGCCATGGCGGTGATGTTGTCCTGGTGACTGACCCCCAGGTGACCACCCTTTTGGAGTATCACCACCGCCCTCACCGGGTCAGCGAGAACGGTTCACCAGGTGCCGGGAATTCTCGAGCTGGGAAGACCGCTCAGGATGTTGTGTTGCCGGTTCCCATTGGCACTGTTGTGTCCCAATCTGATGGCACGGTGTTGGTTGATATGGACCGAGCCGGAATGTCCCTCGTGGTAGCACGAGGCGGCAGGGGTGGGCTGGGTAATGAATCTCTTGCCAGCACCGCCCGGAAAGCCCCAGGTTTTGCGTTGCTGGGAACCCACGGTTTCGAGGGTGAAATCCACCTTGAACTCAAGGTCGTGGCGGATGTGGCACTGGTTGGTTTCCCGAGCGCCGGAAAATCAAGCCTTATCGCCGCGGTGTCCCAGGCCAAACCTAAGATTGCGGATTACCCGTTCACCACGCTTCACCCGAATCTTGGTGTTGTCGAGGCCGGTGGTACGAGACTCACGATGGCTGATGTTCCCGGGCTGATTCCAGGAGCTAGCGAAGGCAAGGGCCTCGGTTTAGAGTTTTTGCGCCATGTGGAGAGGTGCAGTTTGTTGGTCCATGTCCTTGATTGCGCCACTCTGGAGCCGGGACGCGACCCGCTGAGCGATCTTGAGGCGCTTTTGGAGGAGTTGGCGAACTATCCCCTGGATGATGACGTGATTCCGCTTGTCGATCGTCCGCAGGTGGTCGTACTGAACAAAGTGGACGTCCCCGACGGTAAAGAACTTGCGGCGCTGGTCACGGAAGATTTGGAAGCAAAGGGGTATCGCGTCTTCGCTCTCAGTGCGATGAGTGCCGAGGGGATTGGGCCGTTCTTGTATGAGGTGGGGCGCATGGTTCTTGAACACCGCGCCAAGCTCGCCGAAGCGGCGCTTATCCCCGAGAGAATTGTGGTGCGCCCCAAAGCGGTCAATGAGCCAGATTTTGTTGTCGCCGTTGAGGGTGGATCTGATGGGCCACTCTTTCGCATACTGGGGGACAAGCCTCAACGATGGACGGAACAAACAGATTTCACGAACGACGAAGCTTTGGGCTACCTGGCAGACCGGTTGATGAAGCTCGGCATTGATGATGCTCTGTTTGAGGCTGGTGCTACCCCCGGATGCGCGGTCATGATTGGTCCGGGTAAAGGCCAAATCTTTGATTGGGAGCCCACCCTGTCCAGCGCCGCAGAGCTCATGACGGCACCACGCGGTACCGACCCCAGGCTTGATGAGCGTTCTCGCGCCACCAGGTCGCAGCGTAAAGCGTCGTATCACGAGCGGATGGACGCGAAAGCGAGAGCGCGTCAGGAGCTCACGGATGAAGGTGTAGCGGGGTTCTTCCTGGATGATGACTAGAGATTCTCTGGGCGACGCCCGTCGCATTGTCGTCAAGGTCGGATCGTCGTCGATTACGGGCGAGCGGGAACACCAAATGACTGCCCTCGTTGATGCCTTGGCCGCCTGGCATGGCGCGGGAAAAGAACTTGTTCTGGTGTCCTCGGGAGCTATCGCTACCGGTGCGCCTTTTTTGAAACTCAGCGATCGGCCCCAGGACCTTGCGACACAGCAGGCCGCAGCAGCGGTCGGGCAAAACCTTTTGATGGGTCGCTATCAGGGCCTCTTGGACCGGTATTCGGTGATTTCTGGCCAGGTGCTTCTGACCGTAGGCGATGTCGAGAACGACACCCACCGCACCAATGCCCTTCGGACCATCGAGCGTTTGCTGGGGCTCGGAATTTTGCCCATTGTGAACGAAAACGACACGGTGGCAACACAAGAGATTCGCTTTGGCGACAATGACCGTCTTGCAGCACTGGTCGCGGAGTTCATCTCGGCGGATCTTCTGGTGCTCCTCAGTGATGTGGATGCGCTCTACACTCATCCGCCACTGGACCCTCGGGCCATAAAGATTGACACGGTTGCCTATGGAGATCTCCTCGAAGGTGTCGAACTGGGCGAGGCCATGGTCAACAGTGTGGGTACGGGAGGCGCCGTGACAAAGGTCAGTGCAGCCAGGATGGCCACCGCGGCGGGGATTCCCACGTTACTTACCGCCACAACGGCGCTGAATGATGTTGTAGCGGGATCCGTCCAGGGCACATGGTTTGAGCCCGCTCTACACTAGGCATCATGACCGAAGAGCTTAATCCTGGAGCCCTGGCGCTTCTCAAGGACGCCAAGGAAGCCTCCCTTGCGCTGCGCACCGCGAGCGCACAAGTGCGAGACGACGCGTTGGCCGCTATCGCCGAGACGTTGGCCAGCCACGTTGACGACATTGTCGCGGCCAATGCCGAAGATCTTGCGCGCGGTCACGACCGGGGAATGTCTGAGGGGTTACAGGACAGATTGCGGCTCACCCCAGAGCGTATTGGGGCGCTGGTCAACTCTGTATCCGACATTCGAGCGCTTGCTGATCCGGTGGGCGATGTGGTGCGAGGAATGACGTTGCCCAATGGCCTGAAGGTAACCCAGGTGAGGGTTCCTTTCGGAGTGGTGGGGGCCATTTATGAGGCCAGACCGAACGTCACCATCGATATTGCGGCCCTGGCCCTCAAAAGTGGCAACGCTGTGGTGTTGCGGGGAGGATCCGCCGCTGAGTCCAGTAACGGCGCCCTGATTGCTCTCATGCAAGACGCCCTGGTCAGTGTGGGTTTGCCGCCAGCGGCCATCACGTCCGTTGACGAGTTTGGGAGGGAGGGGGCGTTTGCGATGATGAAGGGCCGGGGTCTTATTGACGTGTTGATTCCTCGTGGGTCCGCTGCGTTGATTGACACCGTTGTCAGCACCTCCACTGTTCCCGTGATCGAGACCGGCTCCGGTGTGGTCCATATTTTTGTCGATAACACCGCAGATCTGAGCGAAGCAATTGAGATTATTCACAATGCAAAAGTCCAAAGACCCAGCGTGTGTAACGCGGTAGAGACGGTGCTCGTTCACCGCGGAATTGCCGATGCCCTGCTGCCAGCTCTGGGAGAACGCCTCGGCGCAGCGGGTGTCACTCTTCATGGCGATTCTCTCGTCCAAGCCCTCCTTCCGGATGCGTTGGAAGCAACGGAGGAAGATTGGGCTGCCGAATATCTGTCTCTTGACCTTGCCATCAGGGTGGTGGACTCACTTGAGCAGGCTCTGGGCCACATTGATACGTATTCCACCCATCACACCGAAGCCATTCTCACCGGGACGATGGCCCACGCGGAGCGGTTCCTCCATGAAGTTGATTCCGCATCGGTGATTGTTAATGCCTCCACCCGGTTTACCGACGGTGGCGAATTTGGCTTTGGGGCTGAAGTAGGAATTTCTACACAGAAGCTTCACGCCCGAGGCCCCATGGGGTTGCCGGAATTGACCAGTACGAAGTGGATTGTCAGGGGATCGGGCCAAATCCGCCCTTAACTGCTCATAAGTCCGGTAGATTAGCCCCACATCGAGAGAGTGGGGTTAAATGATTGATGTACTGATTGCGTCTGGGGAAATCGTCAACGAGCTGATTTTCCCCCCCGTGTACTTCGCGCTGATCTTTTTTGGCGGATTTGTCGCTCTGGCGATGATGGTTTTCAGCTACCGCGATGTGGCCAATCGACACCGGCAGAAGACCGGTGGCACCTCGAGCACACCGAGCCCACACTAAATTCTTATGGTTGAGTCTCACCGCCCGAGAATCGGGATAATGGGAGGGACCTTCGACCCTATTCACCACGGCCACTTGGTGGCAGCCAGCGAAGTCCAGGTTGCTCTGCATCTCGATGAGGTTGTTTTTGTCCCCACCGGCCAACCCGCGGACAAGCCTCAGGTTTCGGCCGCGGAGGACCGTTATTTGATGAGCGTCATTGCGACAGCCTCTAACCCTCGTTTTCGGGTGAGCAGGATTGATATCAATCGTCCCGGCATTACCTACACCGTCGACACCCTCGCAGACATTCGCAAGGAGTATCCTGACGCAGATATGTTCTTCATTACCGGGGCCGACGCTATCGCTGCACTGATTGACTGGAAGGATTCAGAAGTTCTGACCTCTTTAGCCCACTTTGTGGGAGTGTCACGCCCGGGGCATGAACTAAGCTCGGGGTCACTACCCGAGAGTCGCGTCACCGTCTTGGAAGTGCCCGCTTTGTCCATTTCTTCCACCGATTGTCGCACCCGCGTCAGGGAAGGCAACTCGGTCTGGTACTTAGTGCCCGATGGTGTGGTCCAATATATTGCTAAACACGGACTCTATAGGGGTGAGAAATGACAAGTATCCTTGACGGCCAGGCCCTCACGAGGCGCGAACGACGTGAGACTGAAGAACACCGCCACCATGCTCCCCCAGCTCCTGCGCCCCAGGCGCCTCCGCTGATTGTCCCCTCGGCCCCTTTCTCCACCTTGGTGATGGAGAAAGAACCTGGCCCAGCGGTGGCCCCACAATCCGCCGCTCCCGTTGTGTTCCCCTCTACCAGCCCTATCGCCCGAGCAGTTTCTCGGTCTTATACAGCGCCCGTTTCTATCCAGCCTTCTGCCCGCAGCTACCCGGCACCTTCACGGGCTCCTGAACGGCCAACCCCTTCACGGGCTCCTGAACGGCCAACCCCTTCACGGGCTCCTGAACGTCCAACCCCTGCCGCCGCTCAGCCGCTCAGCAGGCGTGAGCGAAGACTCCACGAGCAACCCTCTGCTGGGGGACATGGTCTGACCCACTCCTCACCAGCCAGCCTTCCCACCAGTGCTCCACTCAGTGCACCAGTCGTCGCGCCAGGTGGCGCATACCAGGAGGCTGCGCCGCCGGTGTATGCACCCAGTGCGTATGCACCCAGTGCGTATGCACCCAGTGCGTATGCACCGACTGCGTATGCATCCTCTGTGTATGTGCCCCCTGTGGCTCAGAGTTATCCTGCCCCTCCCGCACCACAGGCGCCGCCGGAGCCGACCGTCTCCATGGGGGTAGGCCACGTCACAGGGCCGTCGTCGTTGATTCTTCTCCACAGTCCCAGCGTCGACTTGGCGGGCCCCCTGGGCGATAACGGAGAAATTATTGTCACCGGGCAGATTAGGATTAGCCCGCACGTTGTCGAAAGGGGAACAGCCCCCTTTCAGTACGTTTCTAAGGATGAGGATGACAGTGAAATCGTCTATTCCACCGTTGAGGATGACGCGATGGTAAAACCCGTCCCCGCTTCCCACGCGGTAGCGAGTAAATCTAATAACGCCGAGCTCGCGCTCATGCGCAGCACGCGGTGGGGGACAGGCGCCATTGTGACCGTGCTTTCCATCTCTGTATTCGCGGTTGCAGCCGTCACCTTGTTGGCTTTGTCGCTCACCACTGGTGTGTTGCTCTAAGTGTCGCCGAGGATTGCGCGATGAGCGCCAGTGCCAGGGCGAGAGAGCTTGTGGAGGTCGCAGCACGGGCTGCGAACGAAAAGTTCGGTAGCGAACTTATTGCGTTAGACGTGTCTGAGCACCTGCCGCTCAGTGATGTTTTTCTGGTGTGTAGTGGGCGTAATGAACGCATGGTTGTCTCGATTGCCGATGAGGTGGACAGGCAGCTTTCTGCCCAGGGTGCACCCGCGATTCGCCAAGAAGGTCGCAGAGATGGTCGGTGGGTTTTACTGGATTGCGGCGAAATTATCGTGCACATCTTCCACGAAGAAGAAAGACTTTTCTACCAACTAGAGCGTCTCTGGAGAGACTCTCCGGTGGTGGAGTTACCGGTCTTCGACAGCCCTGGGCCTGATCCCGACGCCTAAGTAGATTCAAAACCCCTGTGAGGGCGGTAGCTGTCCATACCGTCAGGTGAATCGGGCCAAGAGAACTCTGCCACGACATGGGGGAGCCATAGCGTGCCAGGCCCGGGAAGCTCCTCGAATCCCGCGTCCGCGTAGCTTGCGGACGTCATGGGGTAGGAGCTGTTTCTGCTCAGCCTTTTTGGGCCACGCTGTTTTCCTCGAACTTGGACAGGCTGCGAAAGTGCCCCCGCCACATGTTGACCGCCTCTGGCCGAACTACCAGCGATTTCGACGGTTTGCTGGGCTCTGTTTGGAAGGTGACTTGAACACGCGTTCCACAATCGGATGTCCCATGTATCCAGCTCCCTTTCGGTCGGGCGGGTGTAGCGTGAAAGACGTGACACGGGGTTCCCGCTAAAGAGTGGGCTGAGATCAAACCCGTTGAACCTGATCTAGCTCGTACTAGCGAAGGGATGTCGTCTTGGGCGTTGCTCTGACCGAAAATTATTCTGCCCAGCTGCTCGAAGAGCTCCGCCGTCGTGAACCGCTGGTTCAATGTCTGACCAATGTCGTAGTCGCGGGATTCACGGCGAACGTTCTTCTGACATTGGGCGCATCAGCCGCGATGGTGGATGGCGACGAAGAGGCTGGCCCGTTTGCTGGTGTCGAGTCGGGGGTTTTGGTGAATCTCGGCACGCCCTATCGGGAGCAACGTGAGGCTATGCCCCACGCGGTAACGCAGGCGAACGAAGGGGGTACGCCGTGGGTCCTCGACCCGGTCGCAATCGGCGCATTGCCGCTTCGTACTAGGCTCGCGTTCGAGCTTGTCGCTTTTCGTCCCACTGTTGTGCGCGGGAATCCGTCTGAAATCATGGCCCTGGCTGGACTAGGCGGCGGAGGTCGCGGAGTCGATTCACTTTCCGGCGCGGAGGCGGCTGTTGACGCGGCCCACCTCCTTGCTTCGACCCACGGTTGCGTGGTGGCCATCTCTGGGCCGGTCGACATTGTCACCGATGGCACCCGAACGGTTCGTCTGAGCAACGGACATGAGCTACTCACCCGTGTGACTGGTGGCGGATGTGCTCTCGGAGCTGTCATGGCAGCGTTTGTTGGCCTCGGCAAGGACCCGTTTCTCGCTGTCTGTGCCGCGGTCAGCACTTACACAATCGCTGCGGAGATTGCCGCCGCCCGCGCACATGGTCCCGGGTCCTTTGCGGTCGAATTCCTTGACGCACTTGCCGGTATCGACGGGGAGACAGTCGCCTCTGGCGTGGTGGCGGCGTGAACCTCCGGGACTTTGACCCGACGTTGTATCTTGTGACAGATATCGCGCTGTGCGGCGAACGCGGTGTTGTCGAGACTGTCCGCCAGGCGGTTGAGGGCGGGGTAACCTGCGTGCAGGTCAGGGCAAAACCTTGTCGTCGACGGAGGACTCGTCAAAGACTGAGCCACACAGCCAGAGCCGACGAGTAGTCCCTCGCCTGCAAGAGCCTTCTGGGATCTGTGGGCGCAGTTGGACGTCATCGCCCAGCTCAACGACCGCAGTGTCACCGAAGAAATTCGCCTCTCGCTGGAGGACTGGATCGGTAGAACAAGTACATGTCCGGTGCCTCCGTGTTCGGCCTCGTTGATGGCGATGATCTTGCGCTCGAGCATCGCCACGAGGAAGTTGCCGTTGCCGCAGCCGGGCCCCAAAAAGCGAGAGTCAATCCCCTCGAACACGTCAGTGATGAGGTTCAGCTATTCTGAAGCACGCCGCACAAAAGTTATGGCAGTAAGTCGAGCGTCTGTGGCCGGGCTTTCATGGCGTGGATGACGAGTTCATTCCCACTGTCGAAGGTCAGCACGACTGTCTCAAGCAATCGTCCTGGGGTGTCGAACCCCAACCGGAGTTGGCGGGCAGGTGAATCGCGTCGAGATCCTCAATCCAGATTGCCCAGGTCGCTGCTTGAATCGCGTCCTCGGGCAGGATGCCGTGCTTGCGCGCCGCATCGTGGACCTTCACGCGACGTAGGAGGCCAGTGCTTCGCGGATAGCCTCCGATCGGGTCTTGCTTTCGCGCGTTGCCCGAGCGTCGATCGCGGCAAGCTCTTCAGGAGTGAGCCGCAATGCAACAACCTGTGAGGGTTCGGCGCCTCGCCCGGGTCGTCCGCGCCTGCGCTCCTTCAGCTCGTTGACGTTGTATCCCGCTTCGGCCTCAGCCGCCCACGCGGCGATCTGCGCTTCGGTGACGGGCACACCATTTACTGACTCACTCGTACTCATGTGTTTAATGTAATACGAAAATTCACACGTGACAAGCGGCCGTCTATCGTGATTGCCTTCATGCGGCGAATCTTCCGAAACTTTGTGTCTGGGTTCCATCACCGAATGCGAAGTGAAGTGATCGCGGGAGTACGGTTGGGAACGGATTTGCGCCCGAGTCGAGTGCACGCAGGGGGATCGCCTCGGGGCGCGGCGAGCGATGCACAGCTACCCAGAACCCCAGCGCCTGTAGTCGGGCCTCAAACACCTCCACCGTAGCAACCGACATAAATGTGTCTCACAACCCATTCCCCTGTGGGTTAGCGAACGATGGCGGGCAGTAGTTCGGCGACCGGTGAGCCCTCAATATTCGACCACGCGGTGACGGCGGCGGCCACAGCCAGACATGAACCGGCGAGAAGTTGGTGACTACCTTGCCCGATGATCAGCGAGCCCAGAGACCGGAAAGCGCGCCCCTTCCCGGCGAGGGCGAGAACGTTAACCGCTGCGCGTTGCCCGAACCAATGCCCGGCGGGCAGGCGAATCATTGTGGCCAGAGTCATCGGGGCGTCCGGGTGGTGGCCGGCGAGCCAATCGTCGAGTAAACCCAAGGTGAGCCCGATGCAGCTGGAAACTTCCGGTGCGGAGTCGTTTGGCGACTCCGGCTGCGCACTGTCAAGCAACGCACCCGCGAGCTCGGTCTCACCATCCACGATGGCGGTCACGACCAGCTGCACAAGGCTAATTGCTTGGTCGCGACGGGCACCGACAGGGGTGAACAGTTCCATATTTCGGCGCTCAGTCGCCCTCTGCAGGGCCCGATTGAGCGTGTCAATGTCCGGGAGATTGTTGATATCAACCCCGTCCTCTGCCAGCAACGGTGCAAGGTCTCGGAGCATCTCGTCCGCCATCCCGGGCTTCATCTCGACCCTCGGTTGCCCCAAGGGCGGCTCGGGACTGTTTCGCCGAATATCTACCATGACTCCATCTTGCCACCTCGGTTTTCACTACGGATCTCCCAACGGCCGAGTCAAAGAACTGAAGCGAAGCATTGCATCGCGGTGTAGGCCGAGCCGTGTGCACCCGTCCTACGCCCGCAAGTCCATCCGAGTCCCGCCCGCGAGTAATTCGTCCCGCACCGCCTCGATGCTGCAGGCGAGGGCCGGCTTGTGCGTGCGATCGAGCCACGCCCAGAATCCGGGGGCAATATCAAAGGCGCAGTAACTGTTCTTCGCCTGGATGAGCACGTTCGTGTCGAGAAGGTACATCACGCCACCCCGAGCGTGGTCGCAAGATTGCGGAATGTCTCGTGTTTCTTCGTTCCCAGCAAGCGGTAGGCGTCGCGATAGCCGGTGGAGCCTTCGAAGGCGCTCGCGATGACGGCGCGTGCGAACTTGTGGCTCAGCCCTAGGGGATGCGTGTAGTAGTAGTTTCCTCCTTGGCCTTCACTCCTGCGTGCAGCGAGGAAAACCCTCACGCGGTCGAGTTCTTCGTCGTAGCGCTGCTCGAAGGTCTCCCAGGGCACTAGGCGCGTCGTGAGGAGTTGCTTGAGCACGACGAGGGTGCTCACCCGGTATCTGCTGGCGAGCCGGTCGAGCTCGGCCGCCGTGGGATTGCCACGGTAGTCATCGAGAAGAACGGCCTCGGGCACGAGTACCTCTGCGGCGACCCGGTTGCACCACAGCTCGGCGACCTGGCCCTGTCGCGCCTTCATCGCCGCGTCGGAGAGAGCGCTCTCGCCGAGCCAGATGTGCGCAAGCTCGTGGATCATCGTGAAAATCTGTGCGGCCTTAGTGTCGGCGCCATTGATGAAGATCAATGGCGCGAGCGGCTCAGCCAGAGCGAAGCCCCGGAACTCTTTGGCGCGAAGCACCCGATGCGTGTTCGCCCCGACGATGCCGCTGACCATCACGAGCACGCCAGTGTCTTCGATCCTGTCGATGAGGCGACGCAGCGCGTCTTCCCCGTGGCTGAACTCCGCACGGTCAGCAACATCGAACTTCAGCACGTTGCGGATGCGCTCAGCAACCACAGCAGGGCGGTCGCTCTTCGTCGCGGAACCGACGAAGACCAGGGGGGCGAGCCCATGGGAAAGCGCGTAACCGCGGTACCACTCCTGGCGATCCTGGCAGAGGTAGATTGTGTCCAGCATGTCGGCGGAGGGACGTGTGACCGCGGCGTTGCCGATCGTGCGCAGGTCCGGGATCGGTACCTGCTCGTCTGGGGGCTCGGGCAGGAAGAGCAGGCCGAGGGGTGTGTGGGTGTCCCTGGCGAACTTCTCCAGTTGCTTGAGCGTCGGCTGCTGGCCGGAGACCCATTCATCGAGCTTCGGGGCGCGCTTGTCCGCGGTCTCGTCGTCCCACCCGGCTCGTTCTACAGCCCAGTAAAGGAGTTTAGGGGCGACAGCAACACGGGTAGCCACTCTGGTCACCTCCTCGAATCGCCGGCGAGTTCAGCCTAACAACGCGACCTTATCGAATCCTACGGTTCGGCGCCGACATCGGAATAAAGCCCCACCGAAGAGGCAACGACCACACGGTAGCGCACACCGCCGCCCGATGCCGCGCATAGACTTTGTAGCAGAAACGTGCCATACTTTGTATCCAAATACTATTTAGACTGAAAGTATAGTGATTACTGTGGGACGAATAAGAGTAGGAGTCACCCCGGTGGCGGAGAGTGCCCTCGCTGTACTAGGTCACGAAATCCGTTTGTCGCGTAAGGGCAAAAATATGAAGATTGTGGAGCTTGCCGCGCGCACCGGACTGTCGCCACGGACGATATCGGCCATTGAGACAGGATCTCCATCGACGTCGGTTGGCAATGTCTTCACTGTCGCGGTTGCAGTGGGCTTCCCTCTCTTTTCTATGAATGACCCGAGCGAGCTCCTAGCGCACCGCAGACGCGGTGAACAAAAACTTGCACTGATGCCCACGCGGGTCGATCGCCCACGGGTGGAGGGTGACGATGGCGACTTCGACTTCTGACCTCATCTACGTCTGGGTGTGGCTCCCCGGCGCAACCGAACCAGTACCCGCCGGGGTGCTTCGACCCGACGGGAACTCACTGAGCTTCCGCTACGGCGATAAGTACCTGCTTCGAGCTGATGCCATGAGCATCTATGGCCCGACCCTGCCGCTGAGTCCGAGTTTTGTCACACCGCTCGGGAGTCTTCGCGCGCCCGGACCTATTCGCGACGCCGCGCCAGATTCTTGGGGTCGCCGAGTCATTCTCAACCGCTCAAATTTTGGAGGTGATCAGGATGTCGATGACCTGACTGAAGGCGCATACCTGTTGTGTTCCGGCTCCAACCGTCTCGGGGCGATTGATTTCCAGGGGAGAAGCGACACGTATACGCCGCGGAGCGATACCGCAACACTCGACGAGCTGCATCAGGCATCCCGGATGCTGGAGGCCGGCGAAGACCTATCGCCAAAGATCGCCGATGCGTTAATCAATGGCACCGCCATCGGGGGTGCGCGTCCGAAAGCTCTCATCCGCGATGGAGGCGATCAGTACATCGCCAAATTCGAAACCAGCAGCGACATCTTCCCCGTCGTCGGGGCCGAGCAGGCAAGTATGTACCTCGCCCGCAAGGTCGGCATTGACGTGACCGAGTCCAGGATGGTGAGCTCGCTCGGCAGGGACGTCCTGCTGATGAAACGGTTCGATCGACCAGGCCACGGAACGCGGCGCCTGGTCGTATCTGCGCTGACAATGCTGGGGCTCGACGAGAACACATTCAGTCTCGGCAGCTACCCGATGATCCTCGATGTGCTGCGCGACCAGTCAGCAGACCCCGCAAGGGTTGGGCGTGATGTATTCCAGAGAGTGGCGTTCAATATTGCTATTTCCAACACTGACGACCACCTGCGAAACCATGCCGTCTTCTGGGATGGGCAGCACACCACCCTCACGCCGGCATATGACCTGAGTCCCTGTGTGCGCGGTGGCGACACGGCAAACCAGGCAATAGCTTTTGGGCGTTACGGTGAGCGACAAAGCGACTTCGCGAGCCTCGTGAAGGTCTGCCACATCTACGGACTGTCTATCCCGCAGGCCATCGACATCATCGACGAGATGGTCGAGCTGATGGACTCACACTGGGAGGATGCGGCAGACAGCGGGCATCTAACCCAGTCGGCCCGGAAGCAGTTGCGTGGCCGCCAAATCCTGAACCCGGCAACCCGTTACGGGTACAAGGCCGACCCGGTGGATATCCTGCCGAGTTCATGGTTGCCGGGTCAGCGTCGCGACTGAACATGCCCGGCGTCGGTCAATCCGTGTCGACGTGGCCTTCGATCTCTGCCTTCACTCCGGCAGCGGCGTAGAGACGCAGCGGGTGGATGCACGGGTCGGAGTCGTCATATTTTTCTTGCGATAACGCCACACCGTCATAGGTGACAGCAAGATCGCCGGCGACGAGGCGCTACTGCCCGGCACCATACCTCGATATGGAGACCGTGGTCCCAAACGTCCCCGAAATGTTCGACTGGGAGACCGAGCTTCAGCAGTGGGTGATGGAACGAGGCATCGCCGGAGCGGTCTACAGTGACAGGGTCTTCATTGAGGAGCAGACCCTTGAGGTCTCTGAAGTCGTCGAAATGTAGGGTCGCTGCCTCGTCTTCTACTGCTAAACGATGCCATACACGGCATCACAGACAGCGCCTGATCACCTCAAGAAGGTTCTCAACCAAGCTCTCTTCGAAAGAATTCTCATAACCTGCGACGATGATTCTCCAGGCGGCGTTCCAATCCGAGCCGAGCTCCGTGAACCGTTCCACACGCTGCTCGGCACCGAGATGAAACAAGTGGAAAGCCACTGGAGACTCCACTAAAAAGCCAACCACGACAAAGACAAAAAATGCTGCTCAGCACGAAGCCGAACAGCATTTTCTCATGCCAATAGTTTGAGTATCAGCCTTTTGGTGGACCTGAGGGGATTCGAACCCCTGACCCCCTGCATGCCATGCAGGTGCGCTACCAGCTGCGCCACAGGCCCAAAGACGGAAAGCCCCAGCCTACTACAGGGTGTACTTGCCCTTAGCGTCCCCGAAAGCGATTACGACGGGGGTAATTTCCGCAGGGCCGTTCAGGCAGGAGGTCCTGCAGGATGACGTTAGTCGTGAGGGGCCGATTGATTCAAGGATTACTCCGATTTGGTAGCCAGGGCCAGCAAAAATTCTTCGTCGGCATCACTCATCAGCTTGGCGACGGTGAAGCCGGCTCGTTCCACCAGGGAAGAAACCTCGTCAACTCTGAACTTATGGGACGTCTCGACGAGAATTCGATCTCCGGCGGGGAGAGCCAGATTCATGCCCAGGTCATCAATTTTGATGTCGAGGTCTTCCTTGGCTACCAGTGACATTTCAATCCGGGAGTCTGTGTCGTTCCAGTCGACCCGGTAGTCAAACCACTCTTGTTCAATCGTGGCGCCCCATTCGCGTTTCGCCACATCGAGAATGTTGCGAATGAAAGCTTCGGTTATTCCTTGGGAGTCGTGATACGCGCGGATCAAACGCTTCGTATCTTTCACGAGGTCAACCCCGAGCAGCAGAGAGTCTCCGACCTCTAACTGGTCGAATATTCCCGAGAGAAAACCGTCCACCTCGTCGCGCTCAAAGTTGCCGAGAGTACCACCAAGAAATAGCGCAAGACGTGGTCCCTCTCCGTAGTCCAGGGTTAGGTTGTCGCTGAAATCTGCGCGAACCGGTGCCACCTTCAGTCCGGGAAATAGCTCGCTGAGGGAGGCTTTCGCAGAGTCGAGGTAAACCTGGGAAATGTCGATGGGGACGAAAAGTTTGCCAGCGTTTATCTCTCGCAAGGCTCGCAGCACCAGCGGCACTTTCTTGGACGACCCGGCGCCGATTTCGACGACGGTGTGGGCGGGAGCAATCTCGGCGATGGTCTCGGCGTTGTGAGCCAGGATGCTTTCTTCTGCGCGGGTCGGGTAATACTCCTCCAGCATGGTGATGTCCTCAAAAAGATCCGCACCCTTGGTGTCATAGAGCCAGCGCGCGGGAATTTGTGGGGGAAATCGGCGCAGAAAGGTGCGCAGTTGCGCGCGTTCTAAGGCATTAACGGACAAGGCGCACCCCGGAGTACACCCAGCGGCTATCGGGAGGGAAAAAGTTTCGGTAGCTCACTCGGGTGTGACCAAGCGGTGTGATGGCGGAGCCACCGCGGAGCACCATCTGGTTGGACATGAATTTGCCGTTGTATTCGCCTAAAGCCCCGCCTTCGGCCTGAAAACCTGGGTAAGGCAAGTAGGCCGATGATGTCCACTGCCAGGCAGAGTCGAATACCGAGTCAAGGCCACTGCTGGCAGCGGTGGCCGGCGGCAGAAGCCCACTGATGCCAAAGGGGTGAGCACCAAATTCTTCAGCGGGTGGGGTGGCGCCTTCGTGGCGGACGGCGTGCTCCCATTCGGCTTCGGTGGGCAGGCGAGCGAGTGACCACCGGGCATACGCATCGGCTTCGTAGTGGCTGACGTGGAGGACGGGTGCGTGCGGGTCGACGGGCACTAATCCGTAGTGGCTGTAGGTCGACCACTGGGAATCGTTCCAGAGCCAATACAACGGGCTTTGCCAGCCCTCTGATGTGACCTTCGACCACCCATCGGAAAGCCAGAGCTCATGGCGGGTGTAGCCGCCGTCGTTGATGAAGTCAGTCCACTGTGCGTTCGTGACCAGGGTGTTGGAAATCTCGAAATCGGTGAGAAACGCTTGGTGTTCAGGGCGTTCATTGTCAAAGGAGAAGGCGTCGCCGGCCGGGGGTTGCTCCGAGGCCGGGGCTCCGATCGTGACGAGGCCACCGGGAATACTCCTCCACTCCTGTCGGCGCAGCGGATGGGGCTGGGGTGAGTCGGTGGAGGGATCGTAGATGACCGGCCACAGCGGGTTAAGGGACATTGCGTGTTTGATGTCCATCAGGAGTAACTCGAGGTGTTGTTGCTCATGTTGCAGACCGATGCGGACCATCTGGGCTTCGTGGTCTGAGGGGTTGGCCTGAAGGCGTGCGGATACCGCGCGGTCTACTTCTTCGCGGTAGCGAGACACATCTTCGCTCCCCGGTCGAGTAATCAACCCGCGATCTCCGCGGGGGTGCAGGGGCCCCACAGATTCGTAGTAGCTGTTGAACAGCGCCGAAAAGCCAGGAAAACGCTCGCGAAACGCATAGGGGTGATCGCCCAGCACGAACGTGTCAAAAAACCAGGTGGTGTGCGCCCGGTGCCATTTTGAGGGGCTCGCATCAGCCATGGACTGGACGGTCTGGTCGGATTCACTCAGTTTCGCCGCAGCGGCTTCGGTGTACTGACGAATTCGCTCGAAGGTGCTGGTGAGCGGCGTCGTGTGTGGGACAACCATAGTTCTCCTAATTTAGTCGAGCCAGGCGGCGCACTGCGCCGCCTGGCTCATACTCGGGAATTGCTTCGATTCGTGCGCCTCTTCGGGATGGGGATTCGAAGGGGGAGGGTGCGGTGCTGTTCTGGCTGTTGTGCGCGATGTACCTCGGCCTAGCGGGTGTCGGATTCGAGGTAGGTCTTGAGGTTGCTCGAGGCACCTGTTCCCGCCGTCAGCATCGCGTCGACCGCCTTTGTTACCTGTTCGTTGGTCGACATCGCCTCGGCGACAGTAATCGTCACCATGGCTTCGAGTGTGGAGGAGTTTGGTCCATCGGGGGTAACGGTCCAGGTGTTCGTGAGTTTCTCGACGAAGGGGGGATGTTCTCTGCTTCGACGGTGTAACTCAAGGTGAGTGTGTCAAAGTCATAGGCGGTGATGCGTACGTCCGTGTGCCCGAGTCCTTCAATGTCGGCCACGCGGCCTCCATAGCGGCTTCCGTTGACGCCCTGGGGCGTTGCGGGGTTGGGTCCGGATGATTTCACGCCGGGGCTCCATGCGGCGATGTCGACGAACTCGTCTGCGAGTACAGTCCACACCGCGGCTGCGCTGGCGTCGATGGTGATGGCTGAGCTTCTGGTGTTGGGTTCCATGAGGTTCTCCTTTGGTTGTGCAACGGATGTTGTAGAACAGTTCTATCACGCATACAGGAGAAATGCAACACGTGTTGTATAATGGGAGGTAGTGCTTGTCCAAAAACAGAAAGGAAACGTTAATGGCTCGCCCTCGATCCTTTGAAGAGTCAGAGATTCTGGACGCAGTGATGATGGCCTTTTGGCGTAACGGCCACACCGCCACCACCTACCGGAGCCTGGAAACACTCTCCGGGGTAGGAATCAAGAGCCTTGCGAATACTTTTGGTGACAAGGACGAACTCTTTAGCAAAGCCCTTGCTCGCTACCGCACCATGGTGGAGGGCAACCTTGCCGCGATGTTTGACCCGCCGTCACTTGACTCCATTGTGGCCATCTTCGAAAGGGCCAGCTCTCCCGCGGAGGGTAACGACCCTCGCCGCGGGGGGTGCCTTATGGTCAACACGGTTTTTGAAATCGGAGAACCAGGCGCTCCCGTGGCACACGAAATCGCCCAATACCGCGAACTCTTTCGATCCAATTTCCAGCGAGGCCTTGACGCTGAAGGTATTCCCGACTCCGAGACACGAGCGGGGTTCCTCCTGGGGGCACTGTGGGGCGCTCTCAGCCAAATCCGTCTCGCCGGCAACACCGCAGCCGCCCGACCTATGACAACGATTGTGATCGAGACAATTCGCACCTGGGCGCCGGGCGCCCAGGCGGCAGCCGTGGGAGATTAATCTGCGTGGTGACTACTTCTGCCGGCGGCTGACCACCACCTCGCTTCGGCAGTGGTCCCTCCTGCTCCCGAACTTGTCCATGCAAAAAACACCCCACGGGCATCGGGCGTCTAAGAAGCCACAGCGTCGCGTGTGGGCACAAGGACATGACATATGTCGGCGTCCATGCACTGGGCGGGATCAAGCTGCTGACTGCGAATGATGAGCCCCTCCAGTTCTCTTTCCAGGGTGGCGAGTTCGTGTTGTCGGATCTGGACCTCGAGGAGCTTGGTGGAAAGCAGCTCGCGGACGTGGGTACACGGCGTGACACCTTCACCGCGCAGATCGAGAATGGTGCGGATTTCTAACAGAGTGAGCCCGGCCCCTTGCCCGCTGCGGATGAACTGGAGCCGGTGGAGAATCTCGGCGTCATAGGTGCGATAGCCGTTCGAGTCGCGGTGTGGCTGAGGAATCAGACCACGGCGCTCGTAAAAACGAAGGGTCTGCGGGGGAAGCCCCACTGCTGACGCTACCTCTCCGATTCGCATGCCCCATATCTTACGCGCTTGACCTTATACCGAGGATGAAGGTTTATGCTGTCTCTTATGGACCTAACACTTCTCTACTTCGATGGGTGTCCGAACGCGAAGGTCGCGGACGAAAGAGTGACCCTGCTTGCGAGCGAGCGTCCCGATATCACGGTCACCTATCAGTTAGTCGAAACACCCGAACAGGCTGACCTCGTGGGCTTTTTTGGCTCCCCCAGCATTCATGTTGACGGTCGTGATTTGTTCGCCGAGCCTGATTCGCAACCAGGCTTGGCCTGTCGTCGATACCTGACACCGCACGGGTATGAGGGCGCACCGACACTTCAGCAACTACGCACGGTCCTCGCCCATGAATAACCGGGTCGCCACCGGCGACGCGGGGTCTCCCGCAGAACCCGCCGCGGGCGAGACGTACGACTTGATCGTTATTGGCGCGGGCATGGCGGGAATCAGCGCTGCACAAAAGGGTGCTGCCCATGGCTGGCGAGTCGCCATCGTTGACTCCCTTCCCTACGGCGGAACGTGTGCATTGCGCGGATGTGACCCTAAGAAGATTTTGCGTCGCGGTGCTGAAATTATCGATAGCGCCCGGCTCATGAAAGGAAAGGGCATCGATGCGGCGGGGCTGGCATTGAACTGGTCAGACCTGATGACGCACAAGCACGCCTTTACCGACCCGATTCCCCACAGCATGGAGTCGAACCTCGCCGGCGAGGGCGTCGAGACACTCCACGGCAACGCCCGGTTCGTCGGGTCAGACCAGATTGATATCGACGGCACCCGGTATCAGGCCACACGCTTCCTGATTGCGACCGGAGCGCGACCGCGACCACTGAATTTCTCGGGTTGCGAGCACCTCATTGATAGCACCGAGTTTCTTGATCTCGGTGCCCTCCCGCCGCGCATATTGTTCGTGGGTGGTGGCTTCATTTCCTTCGAGTTTGCCCACCTCGTCGCCCGCGCGGGAAGCACTGCCATGGTCGTCGACCGCGGGGCACGCCCGCTCAAGGCCTTCGACCCGGATCTGGTGGAATTACTGGTTGACCGCGGTCGTGAGGTCGGTATTGACCTGCGCCGAAACACGGACATCACCGCGGTCGAGCGCACCCAAGACGTCTTCCAGGTCACCCTCGAACACGCCGGTGAAAAAGAAATAGTCGAAGTTGACCTTGTGGTCCACGGTGCGGGGCGCGTTTCGGACCTTGCCGCACTTGGCCTAGAAGAAGCCGGTGTGGAATGGAGCGAGCGGGGCGTGCGTGTGGAGGGACATCTTCAAAGCACGTCGAACCCCGCAGTGTGGGCTGCGGGTGACTCCGCGGACACCGCCGGAGTGCCCATAACTCCCGTCGCGATCTCTGAAGCCAAAGTTGCCGCGTCAAATATGATCAAGGGCACCACCGTCACCCCTGACTACACCGGGATTCCGACCGCTGTCTTCACCATTCCCGAACTTGTCCGCGTCGGCATGCTCGAATCCGAAGCCATCGAGCAGGGCATCGACCTGGATGTGCGCTACTCCGACACCAGCAAGTGGTTCTCCAATTTCCGGATTGGGGAGACCACGGCCGCGGCCAAAATCCTTATCGACAAGGAACATGACCGCATTGTCGGGGCTCATCTGCTGGGACCCGAATACGCCGAACTGGTCAACACTTTGGGCCTGGCAATCAAGCTGGGGCTCACTACGCGCCAACTCAAGTCCGCCACAGCCGCGTACCCGACTGTGGGGTCTGATCTCGGCTCCATGCTCTAGAACGTTTCCCCAGGTGATCAATTCTGGTGCTCAGCCCCCCGCTCGCGGCTTTTAAACACTCCACTGTCCACGGCATCAACACGCCTCACCAGTGAGCACACCAAAACCGCTGGCTCCACGGCGACGCCTGGGTGGGGCAGGAGGAACCAAGGCATGGGGAGTTCCTCACACGCGCTGGAAGTCCCCGGAGATGCTGTCGCGCACAGTGGTGGGAACACGGGCCGCAGAGGCGAACGTGGCCCAAGAATCAGCGGCATCGTTGACGTCGCTAAGAATACGTGCGGCACAGGGGATGCTGTGGCGTTCAGCGAACACCATAAGGTCCGCATGCGTCACGCCGTGAAACTTCCCGCCAATGCTCATCAGGTGCTGAAACGTCCACTGGCCGGCGGGGTTGAATGCATAGGTGACGTCGTAGGCCGGGGCGAGGGACCATTTCCCCGCAGAGTCCATAAGAAACGAGAAGTTTTTGGTGTGGTCATCGCAGTTGGCAGACGCGACGTTGAACGCCATCCGCCGGAATCCCTCGGCCGCAGCATCTTCCCCCAGGCCAAGAGCGGTAATCGCGTTTTGATACTGGGCATAGTCGTGAACGCCGATGGCGTTGTAGTCCAGCTCGCTCAAGGCGCACAGCGACTGCATGTGCACCTTCGTCTCTCCCGACAGCGTGCCTGGTAGTTCATCGAGTCGGTCGAAGCGACGGGTCATGAAGTGGGCTCGTGTGTTCTCTTCGAGGAGACGTGTCTCTGCCATAGATATACCTGCAGCGCGCGCCATAAGGGAATACGCGTACTCAATACGCCCATACACCTGCGTGCGGCCGAGCTGCTTGTCTTCACCGACGCCGTCGAACTTGAGAAGCCAGGATTCTAAACCGGGCACGGTTCGCTGGCCCGGGTAGAGAGCTCCGGTGTTCGGATCAAGATTGACCACTGCTTTAGCGCGGGCTCCTCCGGCGCTGGTGCCCACAGCGAGGATCTGTTGCAACGCGGTCTGGGATTCGCGCTCGGTGCCGAGTGTGCCGGCGATGACGGTGCGGGCGGCAGTTACCAGCTCTCCTATATCGAGCATCGATGCTTCGGGCGCGCCCGGTCCGGCATCAGGGACAAATTCGAGAGCTCCCATGCCGCGTGCACCGGTGTACGCGAGGCGATCCAGCGTGCTCACGCTGCCAAGGCCGGCTCCCTGGCGCTCCAGCTCCGCACTCACGATGCTGTTGCCGAACCGGTCGGGGAGAGCATCAGCGATTGCTGACGGTAGGCCGTGGAACGTCTCCGCGGCAAGCCCCGGAAAGGTGTACGTTCGCTCCCGAGCGGGCATCGTGAGCGGCGCGAACTCCATCCCCGTCCGCACCCACTCTGGTGTGTACTCGAAGACATACGCCCGGGATCGGGTGCCCCGGGCGAGTGCACCGACATAGGTGCCCCAGAGGTAGACCTTGATGAGCTGTGTTGGTTCAAACGCCATGGGGACTCGCCTGCTTTCTCGGCGCGCGTTGGCGCTTGGCTGGCTGACGGGAGAGCTCTCGCGCCAAAGCCAGAGGGCTGACCTCGCCGCCCGTCTCGTCAAGCAGCTCGAACCAGTCGGTGCGCCCCAGCGCCCGGACCACCTTGATGAGCGCAGCCACGGTGGTGGGCGCGCCATTTTCTAGCTTGCTGAGAGTGGCTCGACTGATGGACGCTCTCTCTGCCAAGCTTTGCTGGTCAATCTCGCGCGCAAGCCGCGAATCACGAAGCGACTGACCGATTAAGGCCTGCCATTCTGCTGTCGTGCGAGTAATGTCGCTCATACTGGTCATTATAGGGATAATGTTCGCTAATGAGTAGGATAAGGGTCATTAGGCTGAGGTTCTCTGCACGCAACACCGAACCACCAGGTGCGACCTGTGGGACGTTTGTGTTCCACGCGGGTAGAGGGACCTCTGAGTGATGTTCGTCAGGTACGAGCAATCCTGAGAGGTCCCCGGAGTAGGCCTCTGCGCCCCGGTGTAGCCTCAGATTTCAGAGGCCAGGGGAGAATTTTTCTGTGGCGTATTCGGGAAGGAAAGCGGTCTGATGGTGGAGAAAACTCCAGAAGCTTTGAGTAAGCGCCAGGATTACGGTTCCGTGTCTTTAGAGGACGGCACTCTGTCCGCTGATCCTCTGGAACAGATTGCCACCTGGGTGCAGCAGGCTGATGACGCAGACGTGTACGAACCCAACGGGATGGTCATTTCCACGATTGACCCCGATGGGGAACCCTCCTCTCGCACCGTGCTGTTGCGGGGCATCGACGATCACGGGTTGTATTTTTATACTGATTACACCTCTCGCAAGGGCCTAGCGCTCGTGGCTCATCCGTCGATTTCTGTCGTGTTCCCCTGGTATATCCAGCACCGCCAGATTAAAATCTTCGGTCACGCCACCCCCACTACCCGCGAGGTATCTGACGCCTACTTCTCCTCGCGTCCCCGCGGGTCTCAACTGAGCGCCTGGGCGAGTGATCAATCCCAGCCGATTGAGTCCCGGGAAGCCTTGGAAGCCAAGGTTGTCGCCATGGAGGAACGTTTTGATGCCGACGCCGAGATTCCTCGACCCGACAGATGGGGTGGATTTCTGATTGTGCCCCAGCGCATTGAATTTTGGGCCGGTCGCACCTCGCGACTGCATGACCGCATCCGCTTTGACCGGACTGATTCTGGATGGGAATCCCGTCGCCTGCAGCCCTAGGGCCTTTCTCATTTCCCCCTGTTAGTCTTTCGTCCCAGAACCAAAGGGGAAGCAATGATGGACGTCGCGTTCGGTATTGACACTTTTGGAGACGTCACCCATTCTGCCCACGGAATCCCGCTTCCCTATGCCGAAGTTATTCGCAACGTCGTTGCCGAAGCGGTCTTAGCGGATGAAGTAGGCGTTGACGCCATCACGCTGGGGGAGCACCACCGCGATGACTTTGCCGTGTCCACCCCGGAAACGGTGTTGGCGGCAATCGCTGCGAAAACGTCGCGGATTCTTTTGAGTTCCGGGGTGACGGTCTTGAGCTCGGATGACCCGATTCGAGTCTTCCAACGCTTTGCCACCCTCGATGCCCTGTCCATGGGTCGTGCAGAGATTATTATGGGCCGGGGCTCTTTCACCGAATCTTTCCCGCTGTTTGGATATCAGCTGGGGGACTACCAAGTCTTGTTCGAAGAGAAACTTAATCTTTTTGCTGAACTTCTGAAAGAAAAACCTGTTACCTGGTCAGGCACGACGAGGCCCGCTTTAGACAACCAAGAGGTGTATCCCAAATCGCATTCAGGAGCGATCAGAACCTGGGTGGGGGTGGGCGGAAGTCCCGAATCTGTCGTCCGGGCGGCGAGCTATGGATTCCCCCTGATGTTGGCCATTATTGGGGGCGCACCGGATCGATTCGCCCCCTATGTTGATCTCTATCACCGCGCACTAGACCAGGCGGGTAAGCCGAGCCAGCCTGTCGGGGTGCATTCTCCTGGACACATCGCCGCCACTGATGAAGAAGCCATTGAAGGTATGTGGCCTGCATATGAGGCAATGTTTGGTCGCATCGGTCGCGAACGCGGATGGGCTCCGATGACGAAGGAAAATTACCTCAACGAGGTGCACCACGGTGCGTTGTTCGTAGGGTCCCCCGAAACGGTTGCCACAAAAATCGCCCACACGATTTCCGCCCTGGGGATTCAGCGGTTTGACTTCAAATACTCCACAGGACCTTTGGCCCACGAGACACTGATGGACAGCATTGAGCTCTACGGGACCACAGTCATTCCGATGGTTCGAGACATGCTCTGCCACACGAAAGCGACGATAAGCGCCTAGTCGATGACGATGGGGATGCCGCTGATGGAACTGGCGTCTTCCAGGCCACCTCCATTCGTCAGGGAGCTAAAGCCCATGTCTGACATCAAGGCGAGTGCTTGGCCTGAACGATTCCCGGTGCGGCAGTAGATAAAGTACTCTGCATCCACGTCAAGCTCGAGTACCTGAGCGGCAAAGTCTGGCGATTGGACGTCGATGTTGAGCGCACCCTCAAGGTGGCCGGCGGAGAATTCTGCCGGGGTGCGAACGTCAATGATGACGGTGTCGGCGCTCACTTCGATGCTCTCGCTGGCGGCGCACGCACTCACACCGACGGCTAAGGGAATGATCAACAAGAGGATGGCGATGAGTTTTGTGAGCACGGCGTTCTCCTTGGGGTGGTGTACACCGAGGGCAGCACATACCCTCGCGGTCAGC
>Ga0222632_1000274_pt1 | contig 31605 bp, 27 predicted proteins | sample AntAcemetageno46_FD_179828 | JGI IMG/M metagenome (GOLD analysis project Ga0222632, IMG submission 179828) | Saline water microbial communities from Ace Lake, Antarctica - #46 | ecosystem: Environmental > Aquatic > Non-marine Saline and Alkaline > Saline | place: Antarctica: Ace Lake | collected...
ATCATCGAGACACCATACGTGAAAGTAGAAAAAGGAGTATTGACTGGTGAAATTGTATATTTCAACGCCCACGAAGAAGAGTCATACAACATGGCGCATGCAGCAGTTGTAGTAAGCGATAAGGGAAAGATTGAACGAGAATTTGTCGAGGTTCGACGAAATGGTGAACCACGGCTGGTTCCTCGTGAAGAAGTAGACTATATGGATATTGCAACCAACCAGGCATTTTCGGTTGCAACATCAATGATTCCTTTCTTGAACCATGATGATGCGAACCGTACACTTATGGGTTCAAACATGCAGAAGCAGGCGACACCTTGTGTGATCCCTGAAGCTCCTATTGTTGGAACTGGTATTGAAGGTATGGCAGCACGTGATACTGGACGAGTACTTATCACTAAAGAAGGAGGTGAAGTGGTTGAGTGTGATGCAAATCACATCGTGGTAAAGCGAAAGGATGGGAAAAAGGATGAATATCCACTGACAACTATCCAACGGACAAACGACTTCTCCGCGTTTTATCATCGACCAGCAGTTACTGTTGGTGACAAACTTAAGCGAGGTGACTTGCTGGCAGACACTACTTCAACTGACCAAGGTCAGATGGCAGTAGGACAAAATGCACTGGTTGGATTCATGAGTTGGTCCGGTGCAAACTACGAGGATGCGATTATTATTTCAGAACGACTAGTAAAGCAAAGTAAGTTTGCGTCTATTCACCTGGACGAGCTTGATGTGTCAGTTCGTGATACCAAGCTAGGGCCTGAAGTAACCACTCCAGACATCCCGAACGTATCAGAAATGAAGCTTCGAAACCTCGACGAAAACGGAATTATCCGAGTTGGTGCAGAAGTACGCCCAGGAGATATCTTGGTTGGTAAAGTAACCCCTAAGGGTGAAGCACAACTTACTCCTGAAGAACGATTACTACGATCAATCTTTGGTGAAAAAGCGAAGGATGTAAAAGATACTTCACTACGTCTGGCAGCTGGAAAGCGAGGACGAGTGATTGGTGTGAAAATCTTCTCTCGAGAAAACGGAGACAACCTAGATAGTGGCGTAATTAAGAAGATTCTTATTACTGTTGGTCAGGTACGAAACGTATCTGTCGGTGACAAGCTGGCAGGACGTCACGGTAACAAGGGAGTTATCTCACGTATTCTTCCAGAAGAAGATATGCCCTACACAGAAGATGGACGACCTATCGACTTGCTACTGACACCACTTGGTGTACCAAGTCGTATGAACCTGGGACAGATTCTAGAGCTACACCTTGGTATGGCTGCGAACTCACTTGGGTATCAGGCTATCGTACCTCCATTTGCTTCTGCAACTGAGGAGGAAATTAAGGCTGAATTGGTAAAGGCGGGTATCCCCGAGGACGGTAAACTACAGCTTCGTGATGGACGAACTGGTGAAGAGTTTGCTCAGCGAACAGCAGTTGGATACATGTATATCCTGAAACTACACCACATGGTGGAAGACAAAATCCATATGCGCTCAATTGGACCCTACTCTCTTATTACCCAGCAGCCGCTTGGTGGTAAGGCGCAGATTGGAGGACAGCGATTTGGAGAAATGGAGGTGTGGGCACTTCTTGGATATGGAGCTGCGTATACACTCCGTGAAATGCTTACTATTAAGTCTGACGATATCGTTGGACGAAGTGCAGCCTTTGACTCGATTGTTCGAGGAGAGAAAATTGGACATCCATACACACCAGCAGCATTCAACGTTCTGGTGAATCAGCTTCGAGGACTGTCTCTGGATGTTGATCTTAAACGAGAAGAAAGTTAATAGCCCTCAATAATATATTTGTCTATGAATCCAAATAAACAAAGACGAGGAGCCCCAGCTCCATTCAGCGAGGTGAGTCTAAAGCTTGCATCTCCAGATAAAATTCTTGAATGGTCACATGGTGAAATCACCAAGCCTGAGACTATTAACTATCGAACCCAACGTCCTGAGAAGTACGGTCTATTCGACGAACGTATCTTTGGTCCCGTTGAGGACTTTGAGTGTTCTTGTAAGAAGTACCGAGGTATCCGATACAAAGGTATCGAATGTGAAAAGTGTGGAGTAGAAGTTACTCGAGCTATCGTTCGACGTGAACGAATGGGACATATTGAATTATGTGTACCAGTTTCTCACATCTGGTTCTTACGTGGAGTACCAAGTCGAATTGCCCTTATTCTAGGATTGACTGCATCATCAGTAGAGAAAGTTATATACTTTGCAGGATATATCATTATTAAAGTAGCTGAAGAGGAGCGAACACGTCTGCTTAAAGAGCTTGATACCGAGTATAAAACAAAACTTGCTGAACTACAAAACGAAGATGCACGTACAGCCCTAAAAGAACGAATGACCGATACGAAGAAGGAAATTGAGTCAGTTAAGCAAGGAACAATCCTTGATGAAACAAACTTCCATAAATTCTCTGTAAAGTATTCAACTTTGTTTGAAGCTCGGATTGGTGCTGAGTCTATCTTTGAACTCTTTAAAAATATTGACCTTGAAGTATTGCGCGCAAAGTTAGAACTGGCTCGAGAAACTGCCGGTGTAGCAGAGCGAACGAAGCTTGATAAACGATTGAATCTTATTCGAGGTTTAATTCACGCTGAAGTACGTCCTGAATGGATGTTCCTGCAGCGTATCCCGGTAATCCCTCCAGCATTGCGACCAATGGTTGCGCTTGAAGGTGGACGGCATGCATCATCTGACCTAAACGACCTGTACCGACGTGTAATCAACCGAAACAACCGACTGAAGAAGCTGATTGATATCATGGCACCCGACGTTATCTTGCGTAACGAAAAGCGAATCATGCAGGAGGCGGTTGATGCACTTATCGACAACTCTATCCGTCATGGAAACGCAGCCTACTCATCAATGAGTCAAGCACAGCGTCGACCACTAAAGTCACTTTCTGATTACCTCAAGAGTAAGCAGGGATATTTCCGACAGAACTTGCTTGGAAAGCGAGTAGACTACTCTGGACGTTCAGTAATTGTTATTGGTCCAGAACTTGATCTTGATCAGTGTGGTCTGCCAAAGCATATGGCACTGGAACTTTTCCGACCATTTGTTATTTCTGAACTACTCCGACAGGAACTTGCCTACAACATTCGTGGAGCCGGACGACTGATTGAGGACGGTGTCCCAGAAGTATGGGAAATCCTTGAAGATGTTATCGAGGACCGACACGTGCTGCTTAACCGAGCACCAACCCTTCACCGACAAGGTATCCAGGCGTTCCGTCCGGTGCTGATTGAAGGTAATGCGATTCAGATTCATCCATTAGTATGTAAGGCGTTTAACGCTGACTTCGATGGTGACCAGATGGCGGTACACGTACCTCTATCAGAAGAAGCTCAGACTGAGGCACGAGAAATTATCTCTGCAAACCGAAACGTACTTAAGCCAGGTTCAGGTGAACCGGTAGTATCTGAGTCACTTATGGATATGGCACTTGGTGTCTTCTGGATGACCAAAGAAATGGCAGGAGGTAAAGGTGAAGGGAAATGGTTCTCATCACCAAATGACGCAATCAATGCGTACGACTACGGTGTGGTTGACTTCCGAGCAAAGATTAAGGTACTTGCAACCGACACGGCAAAGTATGCCCAGTATGAAGGAAAGATATTTGAAACGACAGTCGGACGACTCTTGTTCAACTCAGTACTACCAAGCGATCACTCCTATGTGAACGAAATTGTGTCACAGCGAGACTTGTTCGCAGTAGTACTTGACCTGATTGATGACCGAGGAATCGACATTGTCCCAGGGGTGGTAAACAAGATTAAGAAATTTGGTTTCAAGTACGCAACTATGTCAGGTACAACCTGGGGAATCGATGAAGTAGTGATTCCACCAGAGAAAGATGACATTATTGCTAAAGCCCGAGCTGAAGAACAGGTAGTGCTTGAAGCATTCGACAATGGTCTCCTAGCACGAGAAGAACGACGACGAATGATTATTGAGATTTGGCACCGAACGAAGGCTGATCTTGAGGAAGTAATTCCTAATCACATGGATCATAACGGTTCTGCATTTGACCTCTGGAAGTCTGGTGCTCGTGGATCTATGCGACAGATCGCACAGATGGTTGGTATGAAGGGTCTGATTGTGAACACACGAGGTGAAACACTTGAGTTCCCGGTAGTGTCTTCTATGAAGGAAGGTATGTCACCAATTGAATACTTTACTACTACTCACGGTTCACGAAAGGGACTAGCCGACACGGCACTTCAGACTGCAAAGGCTGGGTACCTGACTCGACGACTCTTTGTGGTTGCGCAAGACGCAATTATTACTGAAGCGAATTGTAAGACAAAGGAAAGTACAAACGTGGGACGACTATCATCTTCAGGAATTGAGATTTCTTTTGCAAAGGCACTAAAGGGACGAGTGCTGGCAGAGGCGATTACCGATGCTGAAGGAACAGTACTCTTTAAGAAGGGACACATGCTTACTCGACGAGATTCAATCCTAGTTGAAGAATCAACCTGTGAATCAGTAGAAGTACGTTCACCGATGACTTGTGCAACTCTACGAGGTGTCTGTCAGAAGTGTTACGGGGTTGACCTGACAACTAATAACTTAGTAGATATCGGTGAAGCAGTAGGAACGATTGCTGCCCAAGCTATTGGAGAGCCAGGTACACAGCTTACGATGAACACAAAGCACGCCGGTGGTACGGCATCAGCTGGTGGAGACGTAACACAAGGTCTTCCTCGAGTAGAGGAAGTGTTTGAGAAGCGACTACCGAAGATTCCTTGTGTTATTTCTAAGACCGGAGGTTTTGTTACAGAAATCCGAGTGGATGGGAAAGATAAAACAATCGTTGTCGCAGTAGATAAGACATCACCATTTGCACCAAAGAAATCAGATGTCATTGAATATCCAGTTGACTGGCGACGAGTAGTAAATGTGTCTAAGGGAGATACAGTAGTAGGTGGTCAGATGATGACTGACGGTTCTGCCTTCTTACCTGATCTATTCAAGTACGGTACAAAAGTTCAGACCCAGGATTACATCATTTCTGAAGTAAACAAGATTTATGAACTCCAAGGTGTGATTATTTCACGAAAGCACATTGAGCTTATCGTTAAGCAAATGATGTCACGAGTGAAAGTCAACGATTCAGGCGATAGTCACTTTACACCAGGTGAAGTTATTGAAGAATGGATCTTTGCACTGGAAAATGCAAAACTTAAGGAAGCAGGTAAGGCACCAGCTAAGGGAGATAAGCTCATCATGGGTATTACAGAAAGTTCACTTTCACGTAAATCATTCCTTTCAGCCGCTTCATTCCAGAACACAACTCGAATCCTTATTAACTCTGCAGTGAAAGGGTCGAAAGACAATCTAGCCGGTCTGATGGAAAACGTAATCATCGGGAAATTGATTCCAGCCGGGTCTGGGTTTGAAGGGTCGCAGAAGTATGACATGATTCAAGCCGTCATAAAGTCACAAGAATAGTAAAATCCACAGAATCACCGCATCTACGTCGTTGAATGAAGAAAGGAGCACAAGCGACTATTCTGAATTTATGTCCCGATTTGTTCTGCCCTTGGGCAAATCGCTGGACCGAAACTTCTAGTAGCTGCACCAATTCTCTGAATTTTGGGAAAACGACTAGCTCACCTGACCTGCTTCGTTGAAACTTCAATTTTGACGCTCACCGTACCCCAAGTACGGCTCGCGCCAAAACTTTGTTTCGCCTCGCATCTCAGGCAACCTACTCATTTTCTAATTGAGTAGGGGAGTGATTACAAAAGACCGCAGGCTAAGCCTGCGGTCTTTTGTAATGCATACTAAATAAATAAAAAGAAACTTCGCAACGAATTACGAAGAATTCTTTGCGAAGTATTAGTTCGTCGTATCATGCGTACAGTCAGTGCGTTGCCTAATAAGACATAAGGCAACGAAGAGCAGGGAAGAAAATCCTACGGGCCCTAGCAACGTATAGAGAATGACGGCTCGCCATTTCCCAGCTAGGGACGTCTTTACCATCATATGTGTGGTAATAACAGAGGCAACTCCTGTCATGAATGAGAACGTGACCCACAGAGCTGCAAACGTAGAAAAGAAAATAGTCCAGTCCATCGTAGGTCCTTTCAGGAACAGTAATTTTGCTAATAATTATACATAAAAAAACTGATAAGTCAATATTCATGGCTGAACCCACCTCCTAAAAGCACAAACCAGTGTAATGAGTAGTAATGCAATACCCCCCACTTACTATCATATATGATAGTAAGGATAGAGAGGTTATTTGTCTTTTGGGGTGGGGAAGAGGAGGAAGTGGAGTGGGTATTTCTTTTTTAGAGCTTTAAAACCAAATGGGTTTTGAGATATGTCACGTTTGTCAGACCGTACTTTCATTTCTTTTTCTAGCCCTTTCAGGGCATCCCTGTAGCCAGGCATTTGTTTCTTAAGCCAGTGGTCAACTTTGACGATGGTATTTGGTCCTACTTCTAATTGTTCTCCGATGTCTGCGTGGGTATGTCCTTCTAGTAACAAACGTGCAATCCAAATTCGTCTACCAAGCATGATTCGTTCACTAGGAGTCAGGAGCTCTTTTAAAAACGCTTTGGTAGCATCTCTGCCCTTAACGGCACCCGCTGCAGTGTACAACATGTCCAACGTCTCCATTTGCTGTTGACCACTAAGTTGATTCATCATCTTTTTCATCTAAATATACTATCATATATGATAGTATGATAATTCAGAACTGAAGAGTGCGATTAAAGTTCCCACACTATCATATATGATAGTGTGGGAGTGGGGTGTTGTTTTAAAATACTACAATTAATTGTGGTATTTCTAGTATGGAGGTAAAACGAAGCCCGCAAACGAAGTGATGTTTGCGGGAGGGATTTATGTATTGTGACTCTGTTCCTGGTTACTCTGTAGGACAGAGCTCATTGACTATCTTTTTTGCCGTTTCTCTTTTTGTACCAGGATTTTTAATTAAGATCTGTACGAGGTCTCTTTTGTGCCCTATATTAAGGCTAGACTCATGGGGGCTATTTTCCCCTGCTACATTCTCGTGGTGCCACGCTATCTTTTTTTGTAGTGCATCAACGATTTCGACGAGACGTGATTTAGCACGAAGAGTTTGGTCCGCCTTACTTTCTCCTTCATGCTGTTGAAGTGACCTGCGTACTTGGGATAGTCCACTTGTAAGTAGTCTCTCTAAAACTTCCATGGTATGTCTCCTTGTAGGTTCCATCTGATCGTATACAAACATGTATGCTGCATAATTACAAGGAAATGCACCGTTTTGAGTTTTGTTGTAGAATAGGGTACTTATGGCTTCAGGTGACTCAGTATCTCAGATAAAAGAACGACTTACGATAGTTGATGTGGTGTCTTCGTATGTGGAGCTTTCCCCGGCCGGCAAACACATGAAAGCCCGGTGTCCGTTTCATAGTGAGAAAACACCTTCGTTTACACTGTCTCCTGACCGAGGCATGTACTACTGTTACGGATGTCAGGCTGGAGGAGATATTTTTACCTTTATTCAGGAGATAGAAGGCGTTGATTTTAAAGGAGCGTTGCAGATACTGGCTGAAAAAGCCGGAGTGGAGCTTACTCGTGAGGATCCAAAGAAGCGAACTGAGCGGGATAAGCAGTACGACGTACTTGATACTGCTACCAAATACTTTGAAGAGTACCTGCAAAAGAAGCCGGGAGCGCTTAGTTATCTCAAAGATAGGGGAGTGACCAGTGAAACTATTGCCAAGTGGCGGATTGGGTATGCACCAGGTCCCTCTGAGCATGGTTGGAGAGAGCTTAAAAACGCTCTAGAAGCCCAAAAATTCACCATTGAAGAGCTTTTACAGGCAGGATTGATCAAAGGGGTGGATGCCGGCAAAGAGCCGTACGATCTCTTCAGGGACCGCGTCATGTTCCCAATTTTTGACCCGCAAGGAAAGGTGGTTGCCTACTCAGGTCGTATTCTGACCAAGGACTCTGAAGCACCGAAGTATGTCAATTCACCTGACACTGAACTGTTTAGCAAGTCAGATATTCTGTACGGGTATGACAAAGCCAAGCAGGGTATCCGTTCTATGGATTTCTCTTTGATTGTAGAGGGGCAGTTCGATGTAGTAATGGCACATCAAGCCGGCTACGCAAATACTGTAGCGGTGTCAGGTACCGCACTTACTGAGCATCATGTAATGTTGCTACAGCGACTAAGTAATCGCTGTGTGCTGGCACTGGATTCTGACCGGGCTGGTATTGCTGCTGTGAAGCGTTCAGCAGACATCATGTTGGCTCGAGGAATGGATGTGAAAGTTGCTCATATGCCAGATGGAGAAGATCCAGCAGACATGATTCAGAAAGACCCGGCATCGTTTAAGCAAGCAATTGGTGCAGCGACACATGTAATTGAATTCTTGCTTGATGTGCTCGAAGGCCAAAAGCTTGAAGAGCGAACCTTTAAGCTTAAGGCTCGCGAAGAAATACTTCCATATGTAATAAAGATTCCTAACCGAATTGATCAGGAACACTTTGAGAGTATTATCGCTCAGCGACTAGACACTACTAAAGACGCAATCCGGTTTGAAACTGCGCGACTGATGCAGAAAGCAGAACTTGAAAAAGAACGTGAGAAAAACCGGGCGGCTACGCCGCAATACCAGTCAACTGAAAAGAGACAAGTTTCTGAAGACCCTGCAATGCAATTTCAACGAAAAACAGAATTACGACAATATTTAGCAGTGCTCGCTGAAGTCTTCCCAGAAGAACAAAGAGCACACCTGCGACATGCACTTGAAAAAACTGTTTCTCAAACTCTGGCAGAAATTAAGCAGACACTTGATGCAAGTAAGACAAGCGGGCTTTCGTTCAGGTTAGAAACGTACATTGAGAAAACTCCTATTAAGCAAGTGTATGAAGAGACAGTTGATAAACTCAATGAACTCGTGCTGTTACTTACTAAAGAACAGATGCGAACTCTCACACAGACACTGCATGCTGCCGAAGCGTCAGGTGATGACGAGTTAGTGATGAAGACACTTGGTGCTGTATCAGAGCTAAAAAAGAAGCAAGAAGAACTTCTTTTTACGCCAGAATTGTTTGATATCATGCCGGTGAAAAAGCTTAACTAATCAACAGCCCATTTTGATACCCTGTATATATTAAGGATGGTTAAATAGACATGGAAACACTGGACTAATTCCATAAATAGAGTATAGTAGTCGAAATATGGCGGTCAAAAAAGCAATCAAAAAAATCGCCCCAGAAGTTTCAAAGAAACTAAAGGGACAAGTAGAAAAAGCGACTAAAAAAGTCGTAAAAAAGGCAATAAAACCAGTAGCTAAAAAGCCAGTCAAAAAGACTGCAACAGCTAAAAAAACAACTGCCAAAAAACCAGTAGCAAAGAAAGTAGTAAAGAAGCCGGTAAAAACCGTAGTCAAAAAAGCGCCAGCCAAAAAAGCCCCAGAAGTTTCAAAGAAACTAAAGGGACAAGCTGTCACTAAAAAAGCTTCTAAAAAAGCTTCTAAAAAAGCGCCAGTTGTAAAGGTTGAAAAAAAGAAATTAACCAAAACTGAAAAACTACAACGAGCAAAAGCATCAGAACTGATGAAGAAAGGTCGTGAGCGTGGGTATGTAACGTACGATGAGATTCTTAAGTATTTCCCACAGATTGAAAAAGATATTCCTTTACTTGAGCAGATGTACGAAAACTTCTCGGTAGCCGGTATTGATGTACTGCAAAGTGGCGGTATGCTTGGAGCTGATCCATCGGTAGAAATTCTGGCTCAGAAGAATTCATATAAGCGAAACGATAGTGGTTATGATTCTATTCAGATGTACCTACGAGAAATTGGACAATATCCACTACTTACTGCGCAAGAAGAGCGTGACTTAGCGCAGCGTATTCTTGATGAGGATGAAGAAGCACGTAATCTGCTAGCTCGAGCAAACCTTCGACTAGTGGTTTCTATTGCCAAGAAGTACGTAGGACGGTCACCAGACCTTACTCTTCTCGACCTGATTCAGGAAGGAAACCTAGGACTCTTTAAGGCTGTAGACAAGTTTGACCACCTCAAAGGATTTAAGTTTTCTACCTATGCCACTTGGTGGATTCGACAAGCGATTACTCGGGCTCTAGCTGACCAGTCGCGAACGATTCGTATTCCCGTACACATGGTTGAAACCATGGCAAAGTACAAGCAGGTGTCTCGACGTCTGGCACAGGACTTTGGACGAGATCCCGTACCAGAAGAAATCGCTACTGAGATGGGTATTGAAGTTGAAAAAGTCTACCAGATTGAGAAAATTAGTCAGGATACAATTTCACTTGAGCTACCTATTGGTGATGATGACGACCGGTCACGACTCTCAGACTTTATCTCAGACGAGAAAATGATTTCACCTGACCAGGAAGTGTCGCACAGCATTCTTACTGACCAGATTCAAGAGATTCTTGGTACCCTTTCTGATAAGGAGCGACGTATCCTTGAGATGCGACATGGACTGCTTGACGGCACGTATCATACGCTTGAAGAGGTTGGACGAGAGTTTGGAGTGACTCGAGAACGTATTCGACAGATTGAAGCAAAAGCGCTTGAAAAAATACGACAACACGAAAAAGCCCGACGACTTAAGTCATACTAAAAATCGAAGACCCCTCATCACGAGGGGTCTTTTGGTTTTTCAAAACTAGGTAAGCCTAGCTCCTGCCGTTTTTGGTTCACGTCTTTCATGAAGTCCTCTTTGGTACCCGCGGTGTGTGTGAACCGGCGAGCATCTCTTTTCGGGTCAGCATCAGTGAATATTTCAAGTAATCTCGAGAACATTTTCATCTCCAGGTGTGTCGTTACTTGTTCAGTGTAGTATGGGTATGTATAAAAGTCTGAAAAACATTCAGTTCCCAGTTTATCATCTGGTATAATATAGGGAACATGCACAGAAAACTTATTTTGTTCTCTATTATGGCGTTGTACTATGCGCTTGGTACCTATGGGCTGTATAGTTTTGATGCCGGACTACTGGTGAGTACACTCGTATTGTTTGGTATTCCAGCATTAGTATTGTCTCACTTTACCCTTGCACCGCCCGCAGTACTTATCTCAATTGCCCTTTTGGGTAGTGGTATTGCTATCTTGTTTGAAGGTATCGCTCATATATATGGGCTTTGGTACAGTGTTGGCATTATGGAAGCTCGTCTATTTGGTCTGGTCCCGGTTGAGATGCTGATTGCAACCACACTCCAAGTGCTATTTCTTGGTCTACTGTACGAAGTATTGTTTGATGATGGTGTCTACACACCACGAAGTGCCTGGGAGAGGATGACATTCTTTGGTGTATTTGCGGTTGCGGTGATTGTGCTAGTTGGTCTCCATCAGTACGTGTTCTCAGACGTCTTTCTCTCGTATTCGTACCTGTGGATTGTTGGGGTGGTAGTGGCCTCGGCACTGGCTTCACTGGCATTGCACAGGGACCTCAGTGTGACTTTCTTTGATAAAATAATTGACTTCTCACTGGTTGCATCAATCCCCTTAGCGCTTTCACTCTGGATTGCATCAACTAACGTACATAAAGTGTTTGCAAACACTTCTGAGTATATTGGAACATTTTCATTGTACGGACAAACAGTACCCTTAGAAGAAATAGCTCTTTTATTTGCGTTACCATTTTTTGTGGGGACTATATATGAAATCTATCTAGACGACAAATCCTAGACGCTTTGTGGTGGCATATTTCTTCGTTATGCTGCGGTAATTTGAAACGCGCCGTACCACAAGTACGACTTGTTTCAAATTCCTTGCATGCCTTGAACTATACTCACCACAAAGCGTCTAGGTTATCTAAATGATTGTGGTGTTATATTTCTTCGTTATGCTGCGGTAATTTGAAAAGCACTGTACCAATGTACGCCCCATTTCCAATTTCTTGTGTTCCTCCAGCTGCACTCACCACAAAGCTTCTAGGGTACCTAAATGCCTGTCAGGGCAATTTTTTTTGATATACTACTATTATGAATACTCAACAGAATACAGAAGCAGCCTTCAAAGAAGCATACGCTGGTCTGAACCCGGCTCAGAAAGAAGCAGTCGATACCATTGAAGGTCCAGTGATGGTGATTGCGGGACCAGGAACGGGTAAAACTCAAATTTTGACCCTCCGGATTGCTAATATTTTGTTGCTAACTGATACTGCCCCAGAAAGTATCCTGGCCCTGACGTTTACTGAGTCGGGGGCTAAAGCCATGCGGGAACGGTTACGTCGGTATATTGGAGCACGCGCCTATCAGGTGCCTATCTACACCTTTCATGGGTTCGCTCAGAAACTTATCAGAGACTACCCTGATGCCTATGACCGGGTCATTGGTGGCAGACCAGCCAGTGACTTAGAGAAAATTACCATGGTGGAGTCTATTCTAGATAGTGGGGAAGTGAAGTTGTTGCGTCCGATGGGTGCACCCACCTACTATGTATCGCATATCTTGCGCATGTTTGGTCAGATGAAACAGGAGTACATTACCCCTGATGATTTTGCCAAAATTATTGCTGACCAAGAGAAGGAATTACTTGGTATTGAGAAGACTCATGAGAAAGGAGCACATAAAGGGAAGGTGCGCGGTGAGTACACCAAGAAAGAAAAATCAGTTGCGAAGAACTTTGAGTTACTGCATGTCTATAGACAGTATGAAGCGTTGCTAATTGACACCAAGCTCTATGACTTTGAAGATATGATTGTAGAAACGGTGAAAGCACTTTCTTCTCAAGAAGATATGCTCCGTGACCTGCAGGAGACATATCAGTATGTACTGGCTGATGAGCATCAGGATGTAAACGGCTCACAAAATAAAATACTGGAACTCCTATGTGCGTATCATCAGTCACCAAACATTTTTGTTGTTGGCGATGAGAAACAGGCTATCTACCGCTTCCAAGGTGCGTCACTTGAAAATTTTCTATACTTCGGAGATATATTTATTGGAACAAAGACAATTTCTCTGACCCAAAATTACCGTTCCGGACAGATGGTGCTTGATGCTGCTCATAGTCTGGTGGAAGTTGCCGATGGACCACTGGCAGAATTACGAGTGCCATTATCTGCAGAGCTGGTAGAGCAGTCAGAAGTGACCCAGCGATGTTTCTCGCATCAAGCAGTTGAAGACTCTTGGATAATCACTGAGATCAAAAAAGAGATTGCTAACGGAGTAGCCCCAGAAGAGATTACGGTGATAGTGCGTACCAACAGAGAAGTTGAGTCATACGCTGCTTCATTGCGTAAGGAAGGTGTGGCAGTGACCGCTTCAGCCGATGGAGATATCCTTAAGCATCCCATGACCCACGCAGTGCAAGGGCTGATTAACGCAGTGATTGCAGATAAGGATGAAGGTGCCTTGTTTGCTGTCATGCATGGTACGTATTGGGGTATTTCGATTAATGATTTGATAAAGATTGCGTCATCACGGAATTGTGGAACAACCCTAGTAAGTATTCTTTCAGATAAAGAAAAGTTGGCAGAATTACAGGTGGCAGACATTGATGCTGCACATCGTGTATTTGAAGTCATCCAAGAAGCGCGAAAAAAAGAGGTGCACGAAGCACCGCACAGAGTGCTTGAGTACCTGTTGCAAGAAAGTGGATTCCTTGATCATCTTTTAGCCGAAGATATGTTTGAGGGTGCGCGAATTGTTAGGCGTCTGTATGATGAGGTCGAAGAGTTGGTACTTCGAGATGGAGTTGCTTCCTTGTCAGAAGTAAGTGCTATGTTTACTACGCGACTGGAGTACCATCTTCCTCTGAATGCCCCATACATCGCTACAGATGCCCATGCAGTGCAGGTGATGACTGCTCATAAGTCAAAAGGTTTAGAGTTTACTACCGTGTTTGTTCCACACCTGGGCGACGGATTATGGGGAGGAGCAATAAAACGTTCCTACTTTGATATCCCTCTGACAAAACACATCAATGAAAATGAATTTGATTCAGTTGATGATGAACGTCGCTTATTGTATGTCGCCATGACCCGTGCAAAGACGACATTACATCTTTCTTGCTCTGATACAAATGCCGATGGGAAAGAGCTTATTCCAACCCGACTGTTTGATGATATGGATAGTCAGTATCTACTACCACAAGAAACTCAGGCTGAAGACGCAGCGTTTGACCCGATTGCTACCTTATTACAAAAGAAAGGAGATTTGGTAGTTGATGCACAGCTGTTGACGCACTTACTGACTGAACGTGGTTTCTCTGCAACATCATTGAACAATTACTTACGAAGCCCTTGGGATTATTTTTATAGGAATGTACTGCGTATCCCCGAGACACAGGCGGTACATATGCAGTTTGGTACTGCAGTCCATAATGTAATGGAGAAATCAACCAAGTATCATACTCAAAATGGTACGTTACCGAGTGATACAGACATTAAAAAAATGCTTGAAAATGAACTGGAACGATTACCAGTAACTAAGGAAGAGTATGTTCGGTTGCTCGAAAAAGGCTTAGAATCTTTATACCCGTACCTGGCACACACAAAAGAGACTCTGCCTACAAAGACAAAAGAAGAGTTGAGTATACGTGTGGTGTTGCAAACTGGCATCCCAGAGCTTCCAGAACTCCCGCTTACCGGGAAGCTCGATCGGCTTGATATCGGGGATGACGGCGTTGCGTATCAAGTTGTAGACTACAAAACTGGAAAGCCAAAAACCCGCAATGTGATTGAAGGGAAGACAGCCAGCTCAGATGGTGGCTATAAGCGGCAGCTGGTCTTCTACGCGCTCTTGCTGTCTCTCTACGATGATGATCGCTACACGTGTAACACAGGCGTCCTTTCGTTTGTTGAGCCTGATGCGAAAGGGGTCATCCATGAAGAAGTCTTTACTATTAGCACAGAAGAAGTAGATACTCTTAAAGAGGAAATTATTGCATCGGCAAAAGATATTGTCTCTGGTGCGTTTCTTGCATCATCTTGTGAAGAAGGTGAGAGTGACTACTGTCATTTGGTTGCGTTGCTTAAACGATAGGGCATTGCAGATACAAAAAGAGCAGTACCTAGCGGGTACTGCTCTTTTTGTGAAGCATACTAATAGCTTATGTTATTCACTTCCTCCTTCAATCTGAGTGAGAAGAGTTTCAATAATTTGCTTAACTGATTGGTATGGTTGTGCTCCATTGATGACTCCTTGTTGCCCTCCCACCAGTATCAGTGAGTATGGAGTTCCTTGTGCACCAGCGTTTGCTGCATCAGTCAGGTCTTCACGTACTTTTGCTGTGAACCGTTCTTCTGCTACACACGTGTCAAATGCCGTCTGATCAACACCAGAGCGTTCAGCGTACTCACTAAGCTTGGTGACGTTTGTTTGGGCATTTATTTCACGTTCTCCAAACACCAGGTCTGAGAAGGTCCAGAAAGCATCGTTTCCTCCCAAGTCAGCCACACACTCAGCGGCTAAGGCAATACCTGGTGCATTTGGATGTAGTTGTTCAATCGGGAAGTGTCGGTACACCCATGCAACTTGACCGGTAGCGCCATACTCATCCATGACGGTATTCATGGTCTCGTGGAAACTTTTACAAAACGGGCAGTCATAGTCTGAGTACTCTACGATGACAATTGGTGCGTTAGGATTACCACGGATGTGGTCATCTTCATCAACCGGACGAACGGGTCCTTCTTGAATTTGTCTTTCATTTAGATTTCCAACTACATCAGTCGGTGCAGCAGTTCCTCCACCACTAAAAAATAGGGCTGCTGCAATCAGACCAAAACCAGTAACAATTGCTGCTGGAATAATAAAAGGATTTGATTGTGTCTGTACTGGCACTGGTGTTGGTGCCTCATTTTTTGTCTCAACTGTATCCATACGATTGCAATTTTATGTATATAGAAAAAGTATACCACGCAGAAAAATGATTTATACAGCTGTCTGTGCTGGAATCTTGTCTATAAAGCGCTACAATAGGCATATGACTATACTTGAATCTATTATTTTGGGAGTGGTGCAAGGGGTGACCGAATTTTTACCCGTATCATCTACCGGGCATTTAATACTTACCCGATCACTATTTGATATTGCTGATAGTAATGCGCTGGCATTTGATGCGGTACTCCATTTGGCAACGGCTGCTGCAGTCATTGTCTACTTCTCTCCCGATATATGGCTCCTCATGCAGGCAGGTTTACGTAAGTTACGAAAGCTCCCTGTAAATAACCGTGATGAGACTCTTTTGTACTCACTACTGATTGCAACAGTTCCGGCAGTCATATTGGGTCTTTCCCTAGAGTCACTTATGGAGTCAACATTTAGGTCACCATTATTGGTTGCAGCTGTACTGATAGCTGGATCGATATTGTTTATGTATGCAGAGTGGGTGTATCAAAATAAGCCCAGAACAAATACTATAACGGTACGTAAAGGATTCAAGATTGGTTTATTTCAGTGTCTGGCTCTCATCCCAGGTATGTCACGTTCAGGAGCAACTATTGCGGGAGGTATGCTACTTGGGCTCTCACGGGTAGAGGCAGCCCGATTTGCGTTTCTCCTGGCAGTCCCCGTTATTACTGGAGCAGGACTGAAGAAGTTTATTGAGATGCTTGGAAGTGATCAGGCAGTAGCTTGGTTACCAGTACTTATTGGTGCTGGTGTTTCATTCTTCGTAGGACTGACCGCTATTCATTTTATGTTGCAGTTTGTACGTACGCATACGCTCTGGCCGTTTATTTGGTATAGACTCATACTAGCCTCATTCGTCATTTTCATAACGGTGTTTGGATAAATGAGCGAACTACTGCGTTCTCGTTCGAAAAATAACATTCACCGTACCCCAAGTACGGCTCATGGTATTTTTCTCCAAGGCCTTGTATTTCATCTCAGGTATCCAAACACTGGTCTTCGGCTAAATAGCTGAAAAGCAAGCAACTTACTTCGTTACACTACATATAATAAAACTCACCGTACCAACAAGTACGGCTCGTTTTATTATATTTGTGTGCCTCGTACCTTACTCACTTTTCAGCTATTTAGTAACTGTGCGGTTCTTCATTTTATGTATCCAAACACGGATGGGATTCTGTCTAGAAAAGAAGAGAGTGGGTCATAGAGATGTCTTCTTTTTCTTCCCAGGTGGAAGTATCTAAGGGGATTTCTTTCTTTCTATAGCCGTCTTTGAATTTTACAAATTGATTCTCAAGCGCGAAGTCAAAAAGTTTTTTGGTTACTTTTACATCTTGTTCACAGTATTTCATAATTTCTTTTACCTTGCCTTCACGCCACCAACGTACTGCTTGTAGTCCGTCAGCACTTTTCTTGGTATTGAGCGTCGCAGACGCTACTGAATCTAGGCGGAGTCGTCGCCCTAACGAGTCTCGGATTGAAACTAGTAGGTCGATACTTTTTATTTGGGTTAAGTCGCCGGGGTAGTACTTGTTTAGCAACGGGATGTCGAAGTGGTTACCGTTATAGGTTACTAACGCATCAGCTCGCTCGAGAATTGGCCAGGCTTGCTGGAGATCATCAATGTGGAGTGTGGTGTAAGTATCGGTATCACTCTCGTAGAACGTAGCAACTGATATATCAAGGTCAGCCGCATTATTTGAACCAACCTCTTCAAAAAGATTTTGAGTTTCAAGGTCGTAAATAACGTAGTTAATTGCGTATTCAGGAGTAGCCATTAGGGGTATGTTTTTTAACCTAGGACATCGGATGTCCTAGGTATGTGTTGTTAATTTTTCGATAAGTTCGTCAATGGTACCCGTCATCTCACTTTGTTCCATCAGGTCTTTGACGATATACGTTTTGTTCTTGATTTCATCTTCACCCAGGACCAGTACATAGTCTACGAAGTTGTCTCCGGCAAGAGAAATTTTCTTACCAACTTTTTTAGCACTTAAGTCTACTGACGTAGCAACCCCGGCTTCTCGAAAGGCTTGCGCTACTTTTTGGGCTGCAATGTTGTGCGATGGGTCCGTTGGGAGTACTGCTAAAGTGACAGAGTTGATGTCTGTAGTCATTAAATCATGGCTGATAAGGAAGTCTTTAAGAGTAACATCTCCAAACCCGAATCCAATCCCAGAGATTGGCTCACCACCAAACATCTCTGTTAGGTTGTCATAGCGGCCACCTCCCATCATTGCTCGATTATTTTCAGGGTCAAGGTCAACTACCTCAAACACAACTCCGGTGTAGTAGTCAAACCCACGGATGATCGTTGGATCAAACACGATAGGGCAATGCAAATCGTTCATGGTAGTGATAAGAGTCTTAAGGTCAGTGTACGCAGGGGACTTTTTGAGCATGTCAGGAACAACATTGATATTGTCTGCATTTAAAAACTTTAGTACGTCAGAAGTTTTTTCTCCCACTGCTTCAGTCATCTGTTTCTTAAATTCATCAACTTCTATTTTGTTTTTGCGGTCCGCCAGACGAGTGGCAGTCAGTCGGGCTTCTTCATCTAGCTCCAGAGTGTCATACAGTGCATCAAGCAATCGTCGACTTGAAACTCGTATTTCGTACTGCTTTCCATTGATGGCACCAAAGTTTTTGAAGATTTCATTTGCCAGAAGGATAATTTCCACATCAGCCGAAACATCGTCAACTCCAAAAATATCGCAGTTTAACTGCCAGTGTTCACGCAGTCGTCCGCGTTGCATGCGTTCATACCGGAACAGGTTAGGGATGGAATACCATCGCACAGGGAAGGTGAGGTCACGCCGCTTGCCAGCAACCATCCGGGCTACCGTGGGCGTCATCTCTGGGCGTAGTGTCACTTCTCTATCTCCACGGTCAGTAAACGTATACGTCTGTTCGTTAACCATCTCTGCGTTTACCGCCCCCTTACTTCGGTATAATTCTGAAGGTTCAAGGATGGAAGCATCATAGTGCTCAAAACCAAAGTGCTCAGCCGTCATACGCCATACGTCAAACATATAGCTTTGCACAGCCATATCTTCTGGATAAAAGTCACGAACTCCTTTATATGCGTCAGTTGATAGTTTCATAGTCATGTATATATGTGTATGCGCTCGATTGTAGCATACAACACATAAGAAAAAGATACTGTCATAGCTCTCGTGTGCTATTGCAAATATATAATTAGTGTGGTATGTTGCTGATATTGATTACCGTCACGAATTTGTGGCACAACTGAAGGAGTTAATCATGACCATTAATACAGTTCTTAAGAATCTTTTCGGCCTCATCGTTGGCGGTTTCATACTCACTGCATGTGAGAATGGCACTGTCGAGGCACAAAATGTCCAGACGCCGACAGAAGTTGTGTCAGCAGTACCACTGCAGCTGACGGGTGACTATTCGGCGCTCTGCACAGACCAGCTGATTGACCACGGAGCTACGACCTACGTCGCATACGATGGTGATTGGAGCGGCCTTCAACAGACGGCACTTGTCGAAGTCGGAATGTTCACAGCCTCAGGTGGTGCAGAAGCGATGGTCTTCACCGCAACGCCAGGCAAGTCCGACTGGGGTGTTCCCGCAGGTTGCACTGTGTATATCGGCACAATCGCCGACAACATCTTTACTGCTACTTCCGGGCAACGTCCTGGTGAGTCGGTCACATACTCACTCTCTGGCAACGTGCTTTCTGGCACTGTCGACGGGAATGGTATCTCCAACTCAGCTGAAATGCAGCGAGCTGCTGGACTCACTCATGTTCGGTAAGCACTAATTCTAGACTAGCCTATAGTCCGCGCAGATTACTACATTATGTAGTTGCGCGGGCTTTTCTTTTGAATTTTGTATATACTGTGAGGACATGAAGGAATCAAAAGTGACATTACAAAAAATTATTGATGAAGAAGTGCTGTTGAGAGACTACAAGGGGCTGGAAAATGGAGATGATTGGATTTTTGATTTTCGGAATATTCTTCTGCAACCAAAATATTTAGAGCAACTTGCTCAGCAGCTATATGCACGTATCCCATACCAATCGTTCCAGATAGGGGGACTTGAGTCAGCAGCTATTCCTCTGATAACTGCTATTGCCCTTAAGGCACATGCAGACGGGAAGAAGGTAAATGGTTTTTATATACGAAAGTCAAGAAAAAAAAGTGGGCTCCATAGAGTGATTGAAGGTAACCTGAATAATGATCCTATTATATTGGTTGATGATCTTATTAATTCAGGATCAAGTTTTATGAAGCAAGTAGTTGTGCTTGCCGAACATAAGCAGTGTGTTGCGATGATTCTTTCTGTTGTCCAGTTTCGTCCTTGCTCATATTATAATTTTCTACAAAAACAAAATATAGTGCTGTGTTCTTTGTTTACATTGCATGATTTTGGTGTGCGCTTGGCAGGTAGTGATGCGTTTGCTCGGACAAAAATGCATCAACACAGGACACTGTGGAGCTTCCATGCAGAAAAATCATCTCATGCCAATGTATTTCCACGATCAACTCCTGTACTTACTCAAGCGTTAGTCTTGTTTGGTAGTGATGATGGATATTTTTATGCACTCCATAAAGACACTGGAGTAATACACTGGAAGATTGCTGTTGGATATAGTACACAGGGCAAAAGTATACTTTCATCGCCTGTGTTACATGATGGGGTCGTCTATTTTGGTGCGTACGATGGGAAAGTGTATGCAGTAGAGGCTGATACTGGTGAGGTTGTTTGGATAAATTGTGCTGCTGATTGGGTTGGTTCATCACCTGCAGTCATCGCTACTAAAAATATGCTGGTGATCGGTTTAGAATACTCCTTAGCAGCGCATAGAGGTGCAACTGTGGCGCTTGATTTAACAACAGGGGAGATACTCTGGGAGTATAAAATGCAAGCATTTACACATGCATCACCGCTTTATATTGAGGAGTCTGACAGTATTGTCATTGGGGGTAATGAAGGAAAGCTGTACTGTTTAGATGCAAGTACTGGTACATTACACTGGAGTTATGAAACTGAAGGAGGACAAAAATATGTTGGAAACGCTGGTTTTAGTGCTGGTGATATTAAACTCTCACCAGCATACGATGTAAAAACCGATACTATTGCATTCAGTTCCTATGATGGTCATATGTATATGGTGCAGGCTAAGAATGGAGCTTATATTCGACGTTTTCAGACAGAGCGCTCACCTACATCAGTCCCAATTAGTATTTATGGTAAACCAATTTTTACAAGTACGTATGTTGTCTTCGCAGCACTGGATCGTCATGTGTATTGTTATGACAAATATACAGGTGATGCCTGCTGGAAATTCGAAACCTCAGGACGTATATTCGCTAGTCCAGTTCAATATGGAGAGTCACTATTTATTGGTTCAAATGATGGTGCGATATATGAGTTAGATGTACAAACAGGAGCGTTACGTTCAAAGCATTTTTTGCCAGATAGAATTGTGAGCCCTGTTGTCATAGAGGCTACCGATGCAGGTGTACGTATGTTTGTGATAACAAACGGGACTCATGTATACTGTTTGTCACTAGTTGATGCAACTAAAAAATTTCAAAATGAATAATACACGAAATACCTACAACCAGTTATTGACATCAGCACATTCCACTCGAGAGTTTATGGCTCGGGTCTCACTTATTTTAGATACTGATCCATATTTTATACCTGGTTATCTTGAACATCTTTGGATAGCAAAGAGAGATGGAGATACACAATTGAAGTATGCGTTACTGCGACACTGCAAGAAGATTGTTGATAAACTATTTAACGATGCCTCTCTACGGGCAGATATCATTGAGAAGTGGAGCCTTCTTGAAAAGGAAGCACTTCATGAACTAATCTCAATGTTCCTAGTAAGTAATCCGTCTTGGTTTGAAACAATAAAATTCCGTGCACAGCTGCTTTCACTAGACACAAAGTTTCCTATTAAGAATGTGACATGGAGCAATTCCAATGGGTATCTCACAAAAGAGTTGAGTGTTAAAAATCTTGTGAATATACAAAAAGAAATAAAAAATCTCCCACCATATTGGTGGGGAATTGACAGTGATCGCGGCAGAATTTCGTCACATCAAGACACATCCACTATTGCATTACGCTATTTACCTGCGCATAACGTACCGTACACGCCTGCAGATAGGGTGCATGAAAGTATACCAAGTGTGTTTATACAGAGAATGCCTCATGTACATGAAACTGTACTTTTGTTTGCAAAAGAAAAAAACCTGGCATTAGGAAGAGTTGCAATAGTGCGCATGAAGCCATATGGTCAGTCATACCGTCATTATGATTATGAGGAGTATTTACAAGGCCGAAATAGATATCATTTAGTGATTCAAGCTGGGACACAAAATACTTTGTCTGCTGGAACAGATACAGTAAATGCTGCTCCAGGTGAGGTGTGGTACTTCAACAACCATGTCATGCATCGGGCGCATAATAGGTCCAATACTGAAAGGATTCACGTGATATTTGATGGCTATCCGCTTGCAACATCGCGCACGTAGCTTCTTCCATATACTACTGGTGTCTATCTTTGCCTAAGTACTTATTGGAATCATGTTTATAAGAATTTCTTCCTCATCAAAATCATAAATCTCTTCAATTTGAGCTCGCTTGAAACCATTGACTACACAACTCTTTTTTCCTAATGCTGCTGCTACTAGCAGGAGATTTTGTTGCATATGACCAGATTCAGTAAGAATCAAGCTCAGGCCTGCATCAGCGTACTTAACTGTAGTGCGTGTGTAGACTGCAGATGTCATAAAAAAAATTGGTGCCTTTTTTACCCAGTTTGCAGTAATGCAACCCTTCATTTTTTCGTAATGTGCAGATGAAAAAAGTTTGGTCAGGGAATGATTAATGACATTGTAATGATAGAGTCCTGTTGCAAGCTCAGCATGATTCTGAATGCCCACATAGAGTTCAAGTGGGTATCGTGCTCCTCCAGAGGGATAGTGGCGCCGAGTTTTATTAAATATCTCTGCTGAGCTAGCTACAGCAGGATCCCGAATAGGTCCTTTAAGTCCAGCTGTATAGTACAAAATTGTGCTCAATTCATGTAAGGTAATCGAGCAAGCTTCGGGTGTGCGATATGATACACGTTGAGTTAATACATCTTGAAGCGACGTATCTACAGGAATCAAGTCAGCAGGCAGAAGTGTTTCTTCAAATCGCCTATACTGCTTCGTGTAAATTTTTGTCCACTCAGCTGGCCATACGGCACGGTCTAGCGGAATATGATTTGTTGCAGTGCAGAGTTTTTTATAAAGTATTTTTATGTTCATACGTCGTGTAGCTATGGAAATGGATGCGGTTCAACATTGAGTGTTTTTGCAGGTGTGTAGCCAAGTGCTTTTGGGACTTTTACGAGTCGGTCGCTGTAGATATATGGAATAGATTCGTTCAGATGTAGTGGATGCATGTCAGGAGCAAGTACGTTAACTGTAGTTATCCCTGATTTAAGCTTTGCAGAGTCACTTAATTCTACATAGTATAGACCATACTTTTTTTCTTTGAATACTGCAACAAGTGTCTGTAATTCACGTTTGTCATGCCTAGTGTGTTTGTGTACTAATTTTGGAGGAAGATCAATTTGCTTACGTGTACCTGTCAGAAGGAAGTCTAGCTTACCTTTCTGTTCTGGAAGTGACCAATACTTAACACGATGATCTTGCTCAAAGGTATGTGGCTTAGTGGAGTCTATTTCTAACTGGAGACTACGTGCCATTCTACGTACTGACAATGTTTCTGCTAGAGTATCAAGAAGGGCTGTTCGTATATCAAAATCAGCACTAGCTGCTACCACGAGTGCTGGTCCATGTGTACCTTTTTCACGGATAATACCCAGTAATACATGTACAGGGAAATCAGTTGCAAGCTGTACTACTTGCACATCCAGACCGTATTGCTCACAGGTCTTGAGTACTTGGTCGATTTCTGTGTCTTGTTTTGCGATATACGATAAATCGAGTACGGCAGGACTTAATTTATTTAGATAATTAATCATAAACGCATCGCGTTCAATAATTTCAAGTATTCCTGAAACCAGAGCATCGGTTCTGTTGCTACCAGATGCAAGACCGGTTGTAATGCACCAGCGTAGTAACGGTTCTTTTTGTGAGCTAGTATCCCCGGGGTGACGCACGTTTTTTTTAGAATAATGATTACTAAGTAACTGTGTGGGGCATAGTAATGCCCCGGACGCTCTTTTGTTTGGAGCATACAAGACTATTGCTGGAGTCCATGAAAAAATTGTGCTGTCGTCAAAGGCTAGTATATTAGGTCGTTCGTTTTTTTGTTTCTCGGAGAATCCGGCCAGCGAGCCCGGGTGTATTGCTTTTTGTCGTATGTCGGCATACGATGCCTGCTGTCCATGTATGCTGTAGAAATCATGATATCTCCATAGAAAACGCTCCTGACACTCACCAATTGCTTTCCATAATGCAGCTGACTCATCAAATAAATCTGATCCATAACCAACATTTGGGTTGTTACTATGGGACCAAGCTCGGAATGAAGTCAGCTTTGGTTCATCATCATAGGAACGCCTGTTTTTTTGAATCCCTACTATAATGCCAGATGACTGGAGCCGTTTTGCAACGGCAGCAGGTTCTGTAAGGTTGCCTGGTTGAACTGAAAAATCAGAAAGTGTCTGTGGAGTTAAGACGTAGAAACCTTTTTGAAGATGCTTTTCCACTGCAGAAAGTACGTACGAAAGAATAGAGCGTGGTACCCATCTTGATTTTTTTTGCTGCTCTAGTAAGACAGAAATTGGGACTACTTGTTCTATTTGAGCTTCTGTCTTTTGTAAGTCCATATCATTATGATTTTAACAGCCTAGGCTGTACTAATCAATGTCTGTTCAATACAGAATTATATAGTACAATATATCTGATTACTACAGATTATGAATACTCCAAAAAGCAACATTATAAAAAAGATAGCAGTATTCTCCAGCGTATCTTTTTTGACCTTACTAGGTTTCTTTACTGGCATAGGACAGCGAACTGATTCAGGAACATTAGATAATGATCAAGATGAGTTTGGAAGTTTATTTCCTTTCAGTGTTCCAAACACACCAAAAGCACATGCTGATTATGTCAGTGGCTATACTGGTGGTTATACAGGTGGATACGGTGACGGCGATGGAGACACCGGTGGATATGGAGACACCAGTGGATATGGTGATACCAGTGGATATGGTGATACCAGTGGATATGGTGATACCAGTGGATATGGTGATACCAGTGGATATGGTGATACAGGAGGGTACACAGGAGGGTATACAGGAGGATATGGATGTGGAGGTGATTCTGGAGGGTCAGGGAATGATGCAGGAGATGGTTGTGGAGATGGACCATGTTCTTGTTAAGATTATACGTAACATTCAAGATGCTATGAGTAACGAAAATATGAAGCGAGCCATGACGCGTGCAGAACGTACAACTATCTTTCTGCTGTCAGCGGTCAGCTTGGTGTTATTTATACTGATACTCAGTACTGTATGGAAAAGTGAGTTAGTCAAAATTTTTATGATGGAAGATGTGTATGAAATAACAGATGTTCCGTATATTGGACTTCTAAACAATCAGGATGAATATCGTCATCCGTATGCTGCCTGTGATACAGGTTCGAGTGTAGCAGCAGTTCTTGAGTACTGGTATCCAGGAGTAAATATCGTTAGTGCTATACACGATAAGTATTCATACTGTGTGACGCATCAAATTAAGGCGATAGAGGAGTTCGTAGAAAACGTTGTAACTACAGATGGACACAAGTATACAGCTACAGTAGATTCATTTTCTATTGATGAAATTGTGCTATACCTTAACAAAGATACACAGACTCCGCTTATCGCATTTCTTCCTACTTCAGCTGAACAGCCGAGTGATTTAAGGTACTATCCCGCTGTAGTTATTACAGGTATAAACAGGAATACTGAAGAGCTTACGATAAGTAGCTACTGGGGTGGGCCAGCGCAGGTACTTACTTTTACTGAATATCAAGCATTACAAGATGCTCTCCCAAAGGAAAATCAAAATACATTTTTGGTAATACAGCCGCTGGAGTTTAAGGAATACAACTTTAATGACGTAGATACTTTTAATAGCAACCCAGCTAAAGTACCAATGTTATCAAAAGCAGAAAGGGAGTTGTTTTCAGCAATGGCTGCTGCAGAGGGTGCATATAACCTTAAGATGTTCGATCTTGCAAAGCTAAATTTTTTACGCTTCATAAATAATCCTTTGTTTACAACTTCTGTACCACCAATTATGCAAGTATGGGAGCTTAGTAGGTTTGCAGATGCTGTCGGAAATGGCTTGGGAGAATATGAAGAGGCACTTGAGATTCTTGCACGTGCAAAGAGTTTGAATACTGCATTAGATAGTCCATTTAGCTATTTTGCATCGTATGAGTATTTACTTGACAATAATGATGCAGGGAATCGTGATCGACTAAGTGCTGTATATATAATTGAAGGTGATATGTATCGTAAGCTAGGAAACACTCCAAAAGCTATTGAAAGTTATCAAGAAGCTTTGAAAATATATTCTGGTCATCAAGGTCCCCGTGACATGATAAATGATTTATTATTACAAAATACTGATGAGTCTTAATCCTTTTGAAGAACAAGCAATAGCATACCAGTGGATGAATTTTATTGAAAATACTGATGAGTCACTTTATGTAGACGAGATTTTCCCAGCCATTGCAGCATGGGGGAGGCGACAAAAAGGTGTACTCATTGATGTTGGATGCGGGCAAGGTAATGCGGTGCATCAGCTAGTTGATAATGAGACAATTCAGTATTGGGGTATTGAGCCTTCCCCGCACCTGCTTGACAGAGCACAGGAATTATTTTCCAGATATAGTTGGTGTACTTTTGAGTGTGGTAGTTTTAGTGCATTGCCACATACGGACAACTTTTTTGATGCAGGCATGAGTATCAATGTGCTTTCACACGTTTCAGACATCAACGCTTCTATAATGGAACTTGTACGTGTCCTTAAGGTAGGTGCCTCTGTTTTTATAGTGAGTCTAAATCCTGAACAGAATGATTTTTGGAAAGAAAGGTATTGTAATGCAGTCAAGATTGATAATGGCATCATGGGAACAGTTGTAACTGAGAAGTCACTATTGCACAGGAACACATTGTATCCTCACTCACCAGCGGAATGGGAGCGTGCACTCCAGAGTAATAAATTAGAGATTATTGATAGAAAAACATATGGTCAGATGAGCGCATCTTCCGAAGGTATTTTTGTTGCCTTAGAGTGTTTGGTCCGTGCATAGTACACGCAGAAGAAGTAATTCAGTATATCCAGATATGAGTAGAAATGCTCTATTTCAACTACTGCAAATCATTTCTTGTATTTTGGGTTGCTATGTGGGCTTCCATCAGATCATCAGCTGCTTTTAAAATAATTGCTTTTATGTCACGAGGGTGCGGGAGATGTGTCGTTCGAAACTCAGCATCATGACTACCGCTGGCTGTTTCAGCCTCAACGGTTCCATAATTTAAGAAGGTTGGAAGAATACCGTCTATCTCTATGTTGACGTCCTGTAGCTTTTCTAACCGAAAGCTACCTAAACGTCGCCGAAATAAAGAAACTTGTTCAATAACAATAACTCTTCGAGTGGTTAGTACCCAAACATCTAAAAACTGCGTAGTCCAAACATGTATAAAAGTCATCCAGCATACCAAAAGCCAGAAGCTATAAAAGAATACAAAGTATGCTGTATATGCTGACAGATCTACAGGTAGCGTAGATGCTGCTTTTTGAGTAAGTATGCTTATTGTAATCCAGCCGGCTAGTGGTGCAGCCGCCACAAGGCTAATGCTTGCCGCGTGCGAGAAGACTACAAACCAGTGCCGGTGTATGGTCTGGAGTATCTTTTCATCCTCTTCGAGTTGTATTTTTTCAAATAACATAGAGATTAGAAGGCAGTAAGTGCCAATGACATACTAATAAACAGAGCCGCACTGACTGATAGGTATATCGCCAGCATTACTAGGGTACGAGCTTTTTCCACGCCGTATGAAAACCAGTGGTACACAATACTGAGTGAAAATATAACAAATACCAGTGTCGTTACATAAAAGAGACCGGTAAGTCCCAGGTTCAGAAAATATTCGATGTTGCTTGGGTCAATCATGTGTCTATTGTAGCACTAGTATTGAGTACCGTTCTACGTCGTATTGATCTTTGTGAGTAGCGCAGGTAAAGCCATAACCCTTTGCGAGATGCTCTATTTGTATACTTTGTTCAGGTTCGTGCTCAATCCAGAGTTGTCCGCTCGGCTTGAGATATGTAGGTGCCTGCTGAATAATTTTCTCTATACACTCCATACCCTTGGCTCCGCCATAGAGTGCAAGTGCTGGTTCATGCAACTTGACTGAAGGTTCTGCTCGGTTAACTGCTGGATCGATGTACGGAGGGTTTGTGAGGATATAGTCGTAGGTGGTAATGATGTTCTCAAACAGGTCAGACTGGGACACTCTACACTGTGTGTCAGGGATGTTGTTTGCTAGTAGATTCTTCTCTATGGTTGTACAGTGTGAGGCATCGATTTCACCAAACGTAATCTGCGAAGTAGGTATCACTCTGGCTACAGCAATACCAATTGCACCAGAGCCCGCGCAAAGGTCCAATACGGCACAACTTGGAGTCTTATCATTTTTTACTACTGTAATAGCTTTTTCTGTCCAGAATTCAGTTTCAGTTCGTGGTATCAGTGGATGTGAATCAAGATGGATTACGCAGTCCAGAAAGGGAATAGACCCAATAAGATAGGCAAGCGGTGTGCCTGCTTGTAGGAGCACCATGTCAGCTTTAAAAGCCTCATTTTCCAGGTTGTTAAACTTTTCAGCCAGCAGCCATTGTTCTTCTTGGTTGTAAGTACACATGTCTACCTACTATGAACGTTGGTCTCATGTTTTGCAAGGTGTATACTGTCGGCATGTCAGATACACCAATGCTTGAGATTACAAATCTCGTAAAGAAATATGGAAAGGGGAAAGATGAGAAGGTGGCGGTAGACAATATTTCTTTGTCTATTCCAAAAGGTAGCTTTTTTGGCCTTTTGGGTCCCAATGGAGCAGGGAAGAGTACTGCTATTCATTGTGTAACAGGAATTTCACAGCCTACTAGTGGAACCATTAAGGTCGACGGTATCGATGTCGTCAAAGAGTATCGAACCGCTCGTACAAAAGTGGGGCTTTCACCACAGGAATTTAACGTAGATATTTTCTCCACACCACGGCAGTTGATGGACTACATGGGTGGCTATTACGGTATTGCTAAAGTGGATAGGGACGTACGTATTGCTGAAATGATTGAACGTTTTGACTTAACTGAACATGCAGATGTTGGTTTTCAGAAGCTGTCAGGAGGTCTTAAGCGACGAGCAATGCTTGGTCGAGCACTAATACATACTCCAGACTTGCTGATTCTTGATGAGCCAACTGCAGGAGTGGATGTAATGCAGCGGCATGACCTATGGGAATACCTTAAAGAAATGAACCAACGAGGAAAAACTATCATCCTCACGTCGCATTACATTGAGGAGATTCAGTATCTCTGCAAAGACATTGCAATTATTAACAATGGAAAAATTGTGGCACAAGGCTCAAAAGAAGAATTTATGAAGGACGGAAAGAGTGTCGAGGAAGCCTACTTAGAGATTACTCGTAAGGATAACGCAGCATAATATGCAGGGAATAAATCCCCCAAACTTTTTAGTCACCAATTATGCACTACGTCTATATATTACAAACAGAGTATAATAACGAAACCTACATCGGTTGTACAAACGATTTGAAACGAAGAGTCGTAGAGCATAATTCTGGACAGGTACAATCAACAAAACATAAGATACCTTTCACTCTCATACACTACGAAGCATTTATAAACCAGAAAGATGCATTCGAGCGTGAAAGATTCCTAAAAACTGGTTGGGGTAAGAGATTCATTGCTAAAAATTTAAGATATTACTTTCTATGACTAAAAAGTTCGCGGGGATAAATTGGATAGGACTCTATACATTTGTACGTCGAGGGATTAAAAGAACATTTCGAGTGGTAATTCAGACCATACTTGCGCCCATGATTTCGGCAGCTCTGTACATTTTTATTTTTGGCGTGGTAATAGGCTCACAAATACAGGAAGTGGCAGGTGTGCCATATATCTCCTTTGTGTTTCCGGGAATTCTGATGCTTTCAATTATTAATGCCTCATTTTCAAGTGCATCTTCATCACTCTACTTTATGCGGTGGGGTAGAAGTATTGAAGAAATACTAATAGCGCCCTTTGCGTATGTTGAAATGATTATTGGTCTTATGCTTGAGTCAGTGGCGAGGTCAATCATTGTTTCATTCTTAATTCTGGTAGTAGGGCTATTATTTGGTGCAGTGAGCTTGGTTAATCCGTTGGGATTCATTTTGTATGTCATTGGTATTTCGTCAATCTTTGCGTTGCTGGGCATTCTGGTTGCTCTGTGGGCTGAAAGTTTTGAACAGCTAACGGTGCTGAACACTTTTATTATCACGCCACTTACATATCTTGGTGGTATCTTCTACTCCATTACGATGCTGCCAGAAGTGGCACAAACAATTACTAAGCTCAATCCATTCTTTTATTTTGCTGACGGTATACGCAGCAGTATGATAGGTATTAGTGAAGCCAATAGTTATGTGGGTGCATTGTTGACCATCGGACTTATATTCTTTCTGGGGCTACTGGTGAATTATTTATTTAGTATTGGTTGGAAAATTAGGTCGTAGTGCGTAAGAGTATTGATTGCGCTGTGTCGTACAAGGTGTGCTGGTAAGACATCCACAACAGCCTCGCGCATAACGGTGAAGGGCTGGTACACTATAGCTATGTCAGACAATCAAAAACTCCACGAGATTGCGAAAGCTCTTGTGTCGCCCGGGAAAGGAATTCTTGCGGCTGATCAAAGCCCAGGGACTATGAACAAGCAGCTTGAAGCCTTGGGGTTACCTCCCGAGGCTGAAGTACGCAGGACGTACAGACAACTTCTGCTTACTACACCAGGTATTGAAAAATATGTTACTGGTGTTATTTTGCATGATGGAACTATCCGTAACCATACAGACGATAAAACACAATTTTCTGATGTGCTTATTGCTAAAGGAATCATTCCTATTATCAAGGTAGATAAAAGTACTGTTCCTCACACTGGTTTTGCTGGTGAGGTTGTAACACAAGGACTTGATGGCTTAGCAGAACGACTCCAAGAGTACTATGACATGGGGGCACTCGCTGCAAAATGGCGGGCAGTGATTACTATCTCGGAGAACACACCAACTGAGCAGAATATTCTTTTTGACTGCATGATGCTAGCCCGATATGCACAGCTATGTCATGAGGCAGGTATTGTTCCAATTGTTGAACCGGAAGTTATTTTTAGTGGTTCACACTCTCTAGAAAGAGCTGAGGAAGTTACTACAATGGTATTGAAAAAACTATTTGACGTATTTACATGGTTCAAGGTAGATCTCGAAGGTGTCGTTCTTAAATCAAGTATGGTTCTGGCAGGAAGTGAGTTCCCTGAGCAAACCAGCCCGGCTGAAGTAGCACAAGCAACTCTACGGGTTTTCAAGCAGGCTGTACCCAGTTCCATCCCAGGAATAGTGTTCCTTTCAGGTGGTCAGACTCCACAACGAGCAACTGAAAATCTCGATG
>Ga0222632_1000276_pt1 | contig 31435 bp, 27 predicted proteins | sample AntAcemetageno46_FD_179828 | JGI IMG/M metagenome (GOLD analysis project Ga0222632, IMG submission 179828) | Saline water microbial communities from Ace Lake, Antarctica - #46 | ecosystem: Environmental > Aquatic > Non-marine Saline and Alkaline > Saline | place: Antarctica: Ace Lake | collected...
ACAACGCACATAACAACTCCATATACAATACTCCATCACTCAACACATACAAACCCACACACACCACACTTCTTTTACTTATATATACACACACCTTATAATTATGAATTGTATAAACGATACGCGTTCTCCTACTCTTATTTTCATTCATTTATTCTCATAAAATTGAAAAACAATTATACTTATTATTATTAACAACCCATTTATTACTATTACAAGTATATCTATAACAATGTCATCCGCAACCTTAGCATCTACAACTTCCCCTGAGAAGAAGACAAGAGCTCCAGTATTAACAGAAAAATATTCCAAATTCATCCAATTTAGTTATTATATGATGTCTCAAATGGAATCTGACACTTTTACAAAGGAAGAGTTCCTCAATAATGTTAAAATGTTTGCTACAGTAGAAGAGCAGCAAACATTTATCCAAGGCTTCTTTGATAACCAAAAAGACAATAAAAAGTCTATGAGAAAAAACATTCAAGATAAAAAGAAGGCAAACCAACCCAAGAAGGTAAGAGCTCCACGCAAAACAAAGAAGGCAGCTACAGATGAACCCACACAAGAAGCTGATTCAACTACAAATCCCGAATCTCAAGAAAATCTTATTGAAAGTCTAACTGAAGAGCTCATTGAAGAGCCAATGATTAATAAGATAAGTGCTGCGATTGAAATTGCTGAAGATATGACCGCAAAGAAACCACGTGAAAAGAAAGCAGCAGGGGCAGGAGAAAAGAAAGCTCGCGTAGTCAAAAAGAAGGTAGTAAAAGAAGCTGAACCTACTACAACCGCAAAAGATGGTACACCCATTATGAATTCTCCTTAAATCAAACAAATAAACAAATAAACAAATCAAACAAATCAAACAAATTTTAATATGTAACCTACTTAACTAATCATCCTCTTTTTTATTGTATATTTCCAAGAATTGGTTAAGTTGTGTAATACCCCCCGAAACATAAGCATCCGGATTTTTCACATTAATAGTTAATAATACATGCATAATTCCAGTATAATCATCAGGGACAGTTAACATAACATCAGGGGTTTTTATTTGAGTACTACTTTTACTACGTTTGCTACTATTCTTAGAGAGAGTATCATCAAGGTCTACTGGGTTATATGAAAGCATGCGAGTAACTAATTCGTTTTTAATTAAAACATTAGTGGATGATTTATCGCTTTTATCGTCTTCTTCTTTTGGTTCGGGGGTTATTGTGGTATCATCATAATTGGTATCTGGAATAGGTACATACTTTACTGGTTTAGATTTTTGAGTAGACCCGGGTAGAATGTCTCGCATAGAATTCATTGCGTTCTCAAATTGTGCGTATGGAAATGTAGTTTTTGCTCCTCCCGACATTTTATTCACAAAAAAGTCTTCATCTGTAATAATATCAAAAGTATGTTTCAATCCCAATTCATTCAGATGTTTTCGCATATCACTGACATATGTATCAACAATTGTTTTACCAGAGACCTCTAATATATTCAAATAAAAAGATAGACTATTTTGTTCTGAAGTCATAGTTATATAGTATCATAACATTAATTTTAAGCTATTATCCATAAAATTGAAAATACAATTCATTCTAAATGCACTAACAAATAGTTAATTACAACAATGGTAAAGAATACAACCGGTGGAACTAAAACAAAGGGACTTGCACGTAAGCATCAACGTAGTAATGGTGATGGAAAATTAAGATTACCGGATGATGCGTTAGAGCAAGTCGCATGCGTTACAAAGATGTTAGGTAATGGTATGTGTGAAATTCGCACCGAAAACAATGAAAGATTAATAGGACATATTCGTAATAAGTTTCGCGGGAGACAAAAAAGACATAATATGATAAGTACATCCACTGTCGTATTGATTGGACTACGTGAATGGGAAAACCCTATAAAAAATTGTGATATTCTCACTATTTATAGCGATTCACAAATAAATCAACTAAAAGATAATCCAAAGATAGATATGGATAATGTTATGAGGTTACGTAATGAATTGTCACATGTTGGAACAACAGTAGAACATGATGATTTTGACTTTACTACTCATGATGAAGAAGAGGAAGAGGAAATACCACAAAATACAATGAAACAAGGAGAAACATTTACATTAGGAAATATGGGCGAAGTGGATATTGATGACATTTAAAACAAACAAAAATAAAAAAGGACAATGGGGGGGTTCTTTTTTATTTCCAATGATATACAATCTGTTAAAGTAAACAAACAAATTATGTTTCCAATACATAGGGGGCATCTGGGTCCCCATTATAATCTTGTCTAAGAAGATCTTTAATATTTTGATATAATACAGTCTTGCAATCGGGACATTTTTTATAATGCAAGGTTATCCCCTTATTCATGCGATGCGATATATGATTAGGATTTGGATGTTTGCTTTCGGGTCGTTTATGGAAAGAGTCGGGCCACCAATGGATGGTATTCAAGCAAGGTTTGCAAAATGTATGACCGCATTTTGTCGTGAATTTCTCTTCATATTTGCTTTCGCTTTCTGATAAACTCCATCCCCCATTTTCAATGGACCAGCAATATGTTTCTTTTCGTTTTCCCGTACATATAGAGCAACCCGTATTGCATATGGGATATTTTTCCTGTTTATTTGCTTCTTGTAATACTTCCCATCGCTCGTTTAATGCTTTCTCCATTTTTGATTTACATAATGTAAGTGGGATTGGTTCATATTCCCATTCGGCTGGGCCCATTGTTCGTATAATTGTTTTTTTGTGGGGAGTAATATAGGCTACGAATTTGAGTTCCTTTTTTGTATAGGAACTAAAATCCGGCATTTCATCCATTCTCATACATTTTTCCAATAGGTTACGTCTTCCATTGAATGTATGAAGACACGTTGTCTCATTATGACGTTTGCTATCGCAAAATATACAAGTATGTGTTGATTCTGACATTATTCAATAATATAATGATTTGATTAGTTAATGATGAATATTTTATATTAAAAAGGTTTTCAATTTTACGTACGTACATACGAGAGTTACATCACACGAATTATTTATATCGGTCCTTCTAAATTAGATAACAATATAAATAATATTTCAATCATACTTATATTGTTATACACATACTTACATTTCTATATTTTTGTAATTTTTATTAGTTTTTATCATTTTATTTATAGTTCAGGATAACTGGCTTGCATTAACATACCACATTGTCCTTTACCGCTATTAAATTCGGTTCCGCGTCCCATGTAAATATAACCATTATCTCCCCAAGTCTCTCCCCAAGAATTCTTAACTCTATAATAATCTTTACCGTCCATAGTGCCGTATCCAACAGTAAGAACACCGTGGTCTAACCCTGTTCCACAAGAATCAGTGAAAACACCGGACTTGTATAATTGGAAACTCTTTTGGTCGGCTTGAATGGCAATAGAAACAGGTTGTTGAGATAATGCGGTCATCATAGCTTCATCAGAAGATGGCTTAACATCAACAAATGCCTTCACCTCACTTCCCTTAACAACTTCACAAGATGTATCACAAGAACCACCAGTCTTGGTTGTGCCAGAATTGTAAGGATATTCAGATTCAGTACAAAGACCGCCATTCTTCTCAATCCAAGCAAATGCGTTATCCATTAGACCACCATTACATCCCATATCTTTACCTCCGTTCTTGCGAGTATCGCAATCAACTAATTGTTGTTCGGAGAAAGAGTCAAGAGTTCCAGTCTTAATGAAGAAAGCACCCTCAAGAGCACCAGTAGTGGAGAAACTCCAACATGAACCACATTGTCCTTGGTTCTTAACAGGTGTTACAGCACCAGCAGTAACCCAATCCACACTATCAGGAACAGAAACAGTGGTTAATTCATCACTATCAAGACAACCGGTAACACATTCGACAGTCTTCAATGTAGACATCTCCTTATGGTGCTTGACGCAATCATACAGACACTTAGTCTTATCTAACTTCTTTTTGAATTTATCCATATTGAACTTACGACCAAGAACACCCTCTTGGTTAGAGAATCCAAGATATTGACTGAACTCATCAGAACCCATACCAGAAAACTGGTTATGACCTAATGAGTAGGTTAAATTTTTGGCATTTGACTCGTCAATGAATTTATCGTTTTCAATCCATTTACGCATAATGCCTTCACGATGCTCGGTGTTATGGAACTCTTGTTTGAACTCCTTAACCCAATTTTCAAAACGCTCTACAAAGGTAGCATTCACAGTAAGTGAAGCCACTGACAACATAAATAAAGTAGCCTTTAAAAGATACATATTATTATATATATACATGATATTTTTATATTCATTCTAAAAGTATTTTTTCTGTGTATATACTATAATGGTTGACTTACATAAAATGATTTACAAAAGTGGCGACTTTTTCGTGCCACAACCAGTAAAAAAGGTATTAGATACATTACTATACAAAAGTTCTAATTACAGTTTTTACGTAGAAATATGGCATATCGTTCATTTTGTTACTGGCTTCTTATTTGGTCTTATTTATATTTTTCTCGGTTATAATACACACACCTACTATTTGAATTTATTTATTATCCATACCATATGGGAATATTGGCAAGCATATATAGGAATGTCAAACCCCTTACGATTGACATACCATAATAATTTGATTGATATTTTATTTGACACCTTTATTTTTATGGTGGGTTCATACATAGCATTAACTCTTGTAACTCACACTTAATTTTATTTTTGATATTATCTTCATCTGAAAACACGAACAATTTACACCTATGTTTGGATAAGTCTAAATATTCTTCTTTTGTTTTGATTCGTGTTAATATATTCATATTTGTCAAATATACTACATACGAATATACTCCTTGATGTGACTCTGTTTTTCCAAATAAAACACAATCATGAATATTGTCTAATAGGTCTGGATTGTTTGTACATCGTTCTAATAACTGACATTCGGTTTGTACTTTACGTATTGTTTTCATATCTGTATTCAGTCCGGTTATATTTTCCAGCCATTTATCTAAAAAGTGGGTTGCGTTAGTACTGCGAACGGTAACCAGTTGTTCGCTGTACGCCAGTATAATTTGGTTTAATAAATCCACCATACGACGAATAGGACTTGTAATATGCACGTATTCGCCCACATCCATCATATCATGCCTCAATACAATATCTTTATCGTATAATACGTATTTACAATCTGTATTATTCCAAGAACGGATGAGTCTGGATGTATTATCATCGAGTCCAGCATAGGTTTCATTTGTATCATTTTTATAAATAGCTTGTCTAAAAACACCGCATTCTTTCTTTTTTAAGGATGTACCCACTTCTTTATTCATACGAATCATCCAATATTCTACCAATTCATGACTATCTTGAACGGTAGGTTTCAATAATTTCGTTAAATTCATCATTTCTTTATAATTATTGTTTTTCAAAAGTTTTTTCTCTTCATATACAAAATTCTTACGCGTTTTCACTACTACATTTTTATAACTTATTTCACGGTTCTCTATTACATTTCCATTTTTATCAAAATAAATATCCATCGCCAGTGCTATACGCAATTCATTTTCTTGAAGACTGCATAACGAATCTGATAATATAAGTGGTAACATGGGTCTTTTCCTATCTGGTAAATATATTGTTGATACACGTTCGGTTAAGTGCTCCCATAAATTCAATTCTTCCATCCAAATATACACATTGGCAATATAGATAGATACTTTATAGAGATCATCTTGTTTCTCAATACTAAACGCATCATCGAAATCTTTACTTCCATCTGGGTCTATTGAGAATACAAACTCATTCGTTCGGTCTTCAATCTGGTAATTGGAATTTTGTAGTATGTTCTCTATTATTGGTACATTTTTCAGGGAAGACGTAGTTTGATTCGTTAATTTCTTAATAGACGTATGTAATTTTTTACAGTGTAACTGGTATTCATAAAACACTTCCAAATTATCAACATCACCAAGTACCTCTACTAATTCACCATATGGATGTTTGCTATTCCAATTATCATATTTAAATAGTACATATTTGTTTTGTTGGTGTTTTGAAAATCCTAATTTGACATCATACGGTACTAAAAATACGGGATAATTTTTATTATTTGGAATACAACGATAATATAAACGTTTCTTATTAGGGGTTCTTCCAAACGTCTTATTTCCTTCCAGTATTAATACACCTTCTAATTGGACTTTATTGTCAAGTCCGGATACTTTAGTTGTACGGGTATCATCTATCTCGATAGTATCACCATCGAACCACTTGTTTGTTAATGGGTTCAATAATTCTGCCTTTTCTGTTGTCGAATTACTTTCCAAATTATACAATTCCCAATTTGTATAATTTCGGTCATAGATATTTACTTGATATATTTGCATGGTTTCCTTATATTGTGTATACTAATGTTTAAATCAATTTAATCAATGATAAAATATATAGTAATATATTATAAAATGGATATAGTAGAGAATGATAATTATTTTTACTCGGAAGGAAAAATAATAGAAGGTGGTCCCGATATTATGGTTAACATACAGAATTGTTTGTCCGGTGATAACACCAGTGATACAAAAGTAGAATGTCTGGAAGAAACAGCTAAATCAGTATATAAATATTACTTTGAACGATTAAGTCAAATACAGGCTAATAAACATAATGCCCGTATACAATCAATAATCAGACGTTTTTTATCAACATTAGATACAAATCCCGAAACGTATTTTAATAGCGCTTTTGACAAATTTAAACAAATAACCCCTGGTAACTATCATGGGGTAAAAAATGTAACAGGTGGCAATTATACATCTATAATTTCAGAAATGTTATATGTGGACGGGTTTCCTATATTAAATCAAGCTTTAAAGGAATCAGGTCGTACTTTTATGGAAGGTTCTACCCCAGACAACCAATGTTTTGGGGTATTCGATTATCCAACAAAATTTCTAAACGGTACTGAAGAATGTTATATATGCGGTCTTGGTCTGGCACAGATACAAGGACAAGCTGGATGCCCTACCGCATGTGAACATGTAGTAAATGTATTTGAATCATTAAAATTTTATGTAGGATTATATAATTCAAGATCTCCAGAATTAAGTAAAAAAGAATTACAAAAAATTGTATATAAATGGTCGTGTGCATGCTGTAATTATAACAAAATGCAAATGAATTTTATAGACACAAATCAAAACGCTATATGGTATGTACGTGATAAGGCTATAAAAACGGTATTAGATTTGAGTAGACGTAACAATAACAGTTGTTGTAATGACCTCCATAAAGGGATTTCAAATACTCGAGAACAAACCACTATAAACCAAATGCAGGTCATATGTAATAACTTGAATACCAATTTTCCAATAAATCAAATTTTTATTCGAGGGATGAATAAAACTAATAAAGCAAAAAGTTTAAAGCTGTTAGAATTTATATGTGTTATTTCAAATATTTCCATAAATGGAATACAAACAGTATTTAACAAGGTTGCGAGGAATTTCTTAAGTAAAGGTTCAATATCGTCAAAAAATAGCAATCCTAAAAAAAATAGCAAAGTGGTAAAAACAAACCGCCAAGTAAAACCTAATATGGACTATCTAAGAAAACAATATATTCCACGAGCAAGAAGAGGAGGAGGAGAATTAAATGAACCTACTTATTCGATAGAGCAATACATAGATGAATCTAATTTTGTAGACATATATAACGTAATAGTAAATGAATTAAATACCAAAATAGAACAAGAATTAATGAATATACGTCTATTATATGCAGCTTATGATTATTTAGAACAAGCTACACATAACCAACCTATTCAAGCTACTACTACAGAACCTTCGCATGTGTTACAACCATGGAAAAACCAAGAAGCATGGCAAAATCCAGAACGACATGTTGTAATGGGTTATGGTAAAAAAACAAAACGAACTTATAAAAAACAGAACAAGAAGAAACAAACCAAAACAAAAAGAAACAAAACAAAAAGAAACAAGAAAAAATAAAGAACCATTATGATATTTCTATACAACTCATAATTGTTTACACATTAAAAAACCTAATAAAACCAATACATTATATAATAATAGTGTCAAGGTTCTCAATATGTCTAAAAAAATTTACAAGAAATATACAAAAAAACAAATAACAAAATCTTCCGATAACCTTTCTTCCGCAACCTATCTAATCATTGTCGAATCGCCTTCGAAATGTGCCAAAATAGAATCCTATCTTGGAACGAATTATTGTTGTATTTCATCAAAAGGACATATCCGAAGCGTAAATGGACTCAAATCAATAGATACAAAGGATACATTTGAACCACAATTCACCGAATTAGCTGAAAAGAAAGACCACATTGTATTTATGAAACAAACTATATCAAAGTTCTCAAAAGAAAATATAATATTAGCTACTGATGATGATAGAGAAGGAGAAGCTATTGCGTGGCATATATGCGAACAATTCGGATTATCAACGAAAACAACTCCACGTATTATATTCCATGAAGTAACAAAAAACGCATTATTAAAAGCTATCAATTCACCCACAACCATCAATTTAGATTTGGTAAAGGCACAACATGCTCGTCAAGTCTTAGATGTTATTGTAGGATATAAAATATCACCAATGTTATGGAAATATTTATATAACGATTCCAAAAATTCATTATCTGCGGGCAGATGTCAAACTCCTGCTCTGAGATTGGTGTATGATAATGAAATTGAAGGAAAAAAGAAAGACAATATTCAAACTTATTATAAAACCACGGCTTCCTTTTTCGAGAAGAACATTCATTTTAATTTAAATGTAGAATTCCAAACCAAACAAGAAGTGGAAGAACATCTAACAAAATCTATCAATCATAAACATATGCTTACCATAAGTAACCCACGAGATACGACAAAATCACCACCAAAACCGTTTCATACTTCCAGATTGCTCCAAGTAGCAAGTAATATTTTACACATCTCACCAAGTGAAACCATGCGATTATGTCAACAACTCTATCAAACTGGGTATATTACCTACATGAGGACGGAAAGTACAAAATACGCAAAACCCTTTCTTCAAGAAATATCAAAATATATTCAAGAAGAGTATGGAAGTGAAAAATACGTAGGTAATATAGATGAGTTAGAGAACAAGCAGTCAAACAATCCACATGAGGCTATACGTGTTACCCAGCTAATAAATAAAACGATATTGTCGGATGACACTCGGTTAGTGTCAATGTATAAATTAATATGGAAAAATACAGTTGAAAGTTGTATGTCAGAAGCCAAATATAAAGCAATCCCATTAGAAGTGTCTGGACCTGAAAAAACGAAATATACATATACACACGAAATACCTATCTTTTTAGGTTGGAAGACGGTAAGTGATAAAAAGTTGGATACGGATACACAGAACGAAGCCAATGGTCTACATATGTTTTTCAAAACCCAATTACAAAAGCCGATAAAATACAATTGGATTGAAAGTATCATATCAATGAAGAACAAACATACGCATTATACAGAAGCCAGTTTAATCAACAAACTTGAAACTGCGGGAATTGGACGTCCATCTACATTTTCCACCATTGTATCCACAATACAAGATAGAGGATATGTAAAAAAGACAGACGTAGATGGTATAGAGATAGACTGTAATAATTTCAAGTTAGAAGACGATACATTAACAGAAACTACTGAAGCTAAAACATTTGGAAATGAAAAAGGTAAATTGGTACTGCAGCCAATAGGAACATTAACTGTAGAGTTTTTAATCGAACATTATAATTCATTGTTCTCTTATGAATATACAAAATTAATGGAAGATAAATTAGATGCTATTACAAATGATAATACAGAGTGGTCTTCCATATGTCGCGAATGTTACAATGAAATTAAAGAATTATCAAAACCAGTAAGTAAAATACCCAAACAAACATACCCATTGGATGATAAACATGTAGTATTATTTGAAAAATATGGACCCGTGATCCAGTATAAAAACGAAGAGGATAAATATGAATATATCTCCGTAAAACGCGATTTCAAAATAGATATAGATAAACTAAAAAACAAGGAATATACAATAGAAGACCTTATTGCTCCCAAAGAACGTAATCTTGGAAAATACAAAGATATTGACGTAATTATCAAAGATGGACGATACGGTGCGTATGTCGAATATGGAACAATGAAAGAATCCATTAAAAGTATAGATAGCAATCACGACGAAATTACTTTAGACGATATTATCCCTATTTTAGATAAAGTAGACAGTGAAAAACAAACAGATAAAAATATATTAAGAGAATTAACCGATGTTCTCAGTATTCGTAAGGGAAAATTCGGAGCATATGGATTTTATAAAACAGACCAAATGAAAAAACCACAATTTCTGAATATTAAAAAATTTAAGGGAAGCATATTAACATGTGAAAAAGAAACAATCATAGAATGGCTGAAAGAAAATTATCCGATTTTGAATTCATAAAATATACTGAAAATATATAATGGAATCCTACATAACACCTTTAAATTACAGCATATTTGTCATTTTATATATTACATCATTCGTATACATCTATACAAAATATTCTGAAATTGTTGGACTTGGAGTTCTCACTGTAATTCAAATAGCGTTTACTCTCTTTTTTGGAAAGGAATTATCACAAATGATAATAAATAATCCGGGTGGTGATTATAGAGGGTATTATGCAAGTAGGATGTCTCTATATGGTTCATTTATTAGTATGGGATTATTATCAGTTGCCTTAATATTGACAAGTATCACTATATTCGACATACAAGAAAAATACAATGATACAAAAGGTACTCCTGTAATATTGTCAAAAAAATATCAAGAATTATTTGATGCGATTAAACAAAACACTCTAATTTTATTTATAATTAATGCGATTTCGTTGTTATTATATTATTTCACTAAGTCTGTCATAGATGTCCCTATATTATCAATATTATGGAACAATTTTTCAATATCAACAATTGTAGGGCACCTCCCAGCAATTGTTAACATGGGGTTAACGATTAGTTCTCTTGTAATTTCTTCATATCAAGTAAAATATGCGGTAGATTTCGCGGATTTGAAAATACATAGTCTTGTAGGAAGGTAATCTTTGTTATGTAATTAGATATACATAACAAATGCGTATAAAACTAACTATTTATATATACATAAATTGTAAATTGGTAATGAAATACTACGAAACTTTGTATGAAGAATATATTAACTCATGTGAATTGTATAATATACATTCAGAATTGAAGGAAGAAATATCAAAGTTTCCCATAAATATAGTAAATATGCCAAATATACTGGTACATGGTGCATGTGGAATTGGTAAATATACCCAAGTTCTCAACATAATAAAAAAATATAGTCCAACCGAATTAAAATATGATAAACGAATATCTATTAGTACTGATAAACAACAATACCTATGTCATATCAGTGATATTCATTATGAAGTAGATATGTCATTGCTGGGTTGTAACGCAAAAACATTATGGCATGAGATTTTTTTCCAAATTGTAGATATAATTTCAGTAAAACCAAATAAACATGGAATCATTTTATGTAAAAATTTCCACAGCATAAATTCTGAATTACTCGAAGTATTCTATAGTTATATGCATCAATACAATAGCAAAAATAGTAATATTAAAATAAAGTTTATAATCGTATCCGAACATATTAGCTTCTTACCCTATAAAATCATTAATTCATGCTATCGATTACCTATAAAACGACCATCAAAAGAAACATATACGGAATTATTAAGAATTAACTATGACAAAAAAAGACGTAAATTAGACGAAACTCAGGAAACACATTTGAATCCGCAACCTATATTATCTAATATAGACATGAATTCTATTGTAAACATAAAAGAATTACGTTCATTCTCACACCTAAAACAATTGTCTGAAATCCCTGAAGATATTTTCAATAAAGTATGCGATAATATTATTGACAAAATAAAAAATATAGAACAAGTAAAGTTTACCGAGTTTCGTGATACATTATACGAATTATTAATATATAATGTTGAAATTAATGAAGCGGTATGGTATATTCTATATTATTTTTTAAGCGACGCCAAATTAAACAATAATGATATATCGGATATTTTAATTAAATGCTATCCATCATTCAAGTATTTCAATAATAATTATAGACCTATATACCATTTAGAGAGTATCATGGTTTATATAATAAAAAAAATACATAATTATAATGAATTTCCAAAAAGCTTGCAAAATCCTTGATATAAACAGTAAACAAAAGATAAACATAGATGAACTAAAACATAAATATAAAAGAGGTGCGTTAAAATACCATCCTGATAAAAACAATTCCATAGATGCGAAAAATAAATTCCAAGAAGTTAGTGAAGCATATCAGTATTTATGCGAAAACAATATGAATTTAAATGAGTTATCTCAAGCGAATACATCATATTCTGATATTTTATTTACGTTTATCAATACTATCATACCTATAGATAAAGACACTGGCGTTATTCATGTAATAATCCAAAAATTAACCCATATATGTGAAACTAAATCGAATGACTTTCTTGACAATTTAGATAAGGAAACGCTTATTAAAATCTATAATATTATCAAGATGAATAAGGATATATTTCATATAAAACCGGAATATATTAGCAAAATAGAAAGTATTATTAACAATAAAGTTCAAAACGATGAAGTTATTATATTGAATCCTACATTAGAAGATTTATTTGATAATAATTTGTATCGTCTTACAATAGATAAAAAAACATACATAATACCACTATGGCATCATGAATTACAATATGATAATAATGGTAAGGATTTATATGTAAGATGTAATCCGGTATTATTAGACGATATAGAAGTTGACGAAATAAACGACATTCATTTTTATAAAACATATAATATTCATGACTTATGGGGACAAGAACATATTGATGTTGAAATAGGAAGTCGTATATTTACAGTAGAAGTCAATAAATTAAAAATAATGAAAAATCAAACTATATTTATATTAAACTCAGGAATTTCACGACCCAATATTAAAGACGTATATGATATATCCATATTGAGTACAGTATATATACATGTTACGTTAGAGTTGTAAAAGTTATATCCATATTATGTATATGTGCCAAATATTTATAACTTTAGATACAACAAATTCTATTACATTATTAGAACAATTTTTTACATTAAGTGAAACAAAACCACTAAAAGATGGGTATGGCATCATTATAAAAGAGAATAACAACTGGGTTGTCAATAAAAGCGTAAATCCACCTTATATTGATAAAACATACAAGAAACTTTTAAAATCAAACATTATCATCGCACACTTACGTCAAATATATAAAACTAATATGACTACCATTGCTATTAAAAATGAAAAAACCATTGAAAATACACATCCTTTCTCTTATCAGAATATATATTTTATGCATCATGGAGACTTATTTATGGATGATTCAAATATTATTAAACGTTATCAACAACATTACAGAGAACCTGTTTTTCAAAACAAAATTTCTCAAGCATATAAGTTAATAAGTTCTAAATTATTAAATAACATTACGGGTAATACGGACAGTGAAATTATATTTCATATTTTTTTACAGTTTTTATACAATAAAGATAATACTTCAAATACACGTGTTAACATGGTTTCGTCATTTAAACAAACGATTGAGTATATTAACCATCTTGATTTTCAAAACTCATCTAACATTGTTATTGTTAAAGATAACTACGTATTATTCTCTAATATCTATAAAAATACAACAAAAAGATACATTAAACCACTCTCATTATATATGAGTAAAGATAAGTATAACAAGATTACTATATGTAGCTCAAAACTCATACCAGAATCAAACGAAATAAAACAAAATAGTATTTATATCTTTAATACAATATCTAAAAAAGTATTTGATTATAATTAGATACATCACAAAATAAAAAATATATGAAATACATATTTTTTATTGTTCCAACGCGGTCTCGATCCGCGGACCTTTGGCTCATAAGACCAATGCTCTAACCAACTGAGCTACAAGAACATAACCCGAATGGAAATTTGAATTCACTGTCACATATGTAAAATGCGCGTGTTCTACCAATTGAGCTAACCTGGTATAAAAAAAAGTTTAAAGACATTTTTAGGTCATTTTTATCTCGGTTCTTTTCTTTTTTCATTTTTATCTCGGTTCTTTTCTTTTTTCATTTTTATCTCGGTTCTTTTCTTTTTTTATCTCGGTTCTTTTCTTTTTTCTTTTTTATCTCGGTTCTTTTCTTTATGCGGTTGTCTTTTTCTTTGTAACTTTCTTTACAACCTTTTTCTTAACAGGTTCTGGTTCTGGCTCTGGCTCTGGTTCAGGTTCTGGCTCTTTTTCTTCATCACTATCTTCCACTTCAGTAGTAGAAGTAGTAGCAGGAATAGATGGTCCTTCTTCGTCTTCACTATCATTTACATTCTCAGCAATGGGTTGCTTGTTGATAGTATCTCTCTCATCAGTAGAAAGTTCAATGTGACACTTACCAAATATAGTATCTTGAATATGTGGCTTTACTACACATTGATTTAGTCTCCAGGTTACTCCCCATCCCTTTCCACCAAACCACAATCCACCACATTGAAGAACACATGCTACATTACTCTTCTTGGGAACAAAGTCCATTGGTGTCAAATTCTCGTTGTCACAAGGGAATATCAATTTATTCTCAGTATCATAAATCTCAATATTCCAACGACCATCATAATTTGGAACCTTGGCACGCATACTGGGTGCTCTTGACATATCAAGTTCACCAGATAGCTTATCTTTTGGATATTTAAGGAATGGGAAGAAATTATCTTCAATTACTTCACGTGACTTCTTCTTACCCCACCAAACTTCACTATTACTGACCGCATCATTCAAGATTTGTTCTTCAAACAACTTCAACTTATCAAGGAAATCAGTGGTAGGTTGAGTTTCATAATCGGAATTTGGAAATACAAGAGACATATTGAACTTATTATCAGATTCACCCTTCTCATCAACATAATCAGATATACCCCAAGTCATTAGAAGAGGTGTTGAAATACACAATCCACGATTACTTTGTGTACTAATAAGTGCGACTGACTTTGCTCCACGATCACTGATACGGGGAGCCATATAACGAATACCTGCGGTATTCCACTCGTTATACTTTACTACAATTGGTGACTTTGACATTACGATTTTAGATAATATAGATTAACTATTTATACATAATAGTAAGAGGTGTCTTTAATTCAATTTTATAAATATATTAGCATGATAAGTATGCTAATATAATTGTTTCGCGTTCTCTTAATGTATTTATATAAAAATGATATAACGATATCGCGACCTTATTAATATATAATTTGTCTTATTAATATATAATCATGTCATCCTCAGCCTCCTCCTATTCACAATTATTATATACCCCAATATCATCATCGTCATCACCACCATTAAAAAACACATTACAAAAACATGATATATATAATACTGTTCTGAAGTCAGAATCACAAAAAACGAATGGACGTAAATCAAACAGTTTATTGTTACCGATTACATATGATAATTTTATTAATGGAGATATAAACCTGAGTGATTACATTATTCCAAAACTAAAAGAAGCAGCAAAAACATACAAAATACGTTCAAGTGGTAAGAAACAGGAAATTATAGATAGAATAACCAACTTTTTTTTACAAACGAAAGCATGTATACAAATTCAAACATGTTTTAGAAGCTGGATATGTCGTTACATGATTAGATTACGCGGGAAAGCATTATATAATAAAGAGATGTGTATAAACGATGCCGATTTTTGTACGATGGAACCAATAAAAGAGATACAAAATGATTATTTTTATAGCTTTACTGACAAAAAAGAATTTACATATGGGTTCGATATTACTTCTTTAATAGAAATGTTTAAACGAAACAACAAAATGAACCCATATACACGAGAACCTTGGAGTACATCACGTATGAATGAAATGGTAACCTTATACAATTTATGTTTCATATTATGTGAAGGTTTTTCAAAAATGAATATACCATATACACAAAATAAGACAAATATAATTAATAATCGGAATAGAAGACAAACCAGTCGTGTAGAGTATAATCCTATTACCAGACCTATTACTCGCGAAGAAGATTTAATCCGTTATACGAATATAGTGAATATCCGCAATAATACGATTGACAACAGGATTAACGAATTATTTATGGAAATAGATTTATTAGGAAATTATACAAATAGCGAATGGTTTAATAGTTTAGAACTTCGTGATTATATACGACTTTATCGTAAATTATACGAAATATGGTATTACAGAGGAGAGTTATCAAGAGAAGTTCAAAATAATATATGTCCGTTTTATTCCCCATTTGATGGAATATTTACACGCCCGTTACTTCACAATGAAATACAATTACAACAAATTAAATCCGCATGTTTAATTGTGATTGAGAATATGGTATATAGTGGAATAACCGAAGATTATCGTAAAATTGGCACATTACACGCTTTGTCTGCTTTAACAAGTGTATCGTCTGGTGCACGTATGTGTCTTCCATGGTTATATGAATCTATACAGAACTAAAATTTACAGATTTTACATAATTTACACAAAATAAACCAAGTTATTAGGGATTATCGTCTATTAATAATATAATATTTATAATAAATAATATTATATTGTAAATCACTTAAAAAGACATCCTATTATTATGTATAATCACAATGGTTAGAGCATCTAAGACTTCCGATAAAACTACTACTGAGACCAAGTCTCGTTCCAAGGCTGCCCCTAAGGTTGAAGCCGCACCAGCACCAACACCAGCTCCCGAGCCAGTTGTTGAAGCAGAGCCATCTGACCCTGCTGCTTTTGTTAATCAACGCCTTGCCGAGTTTTCTGCTAAACTCCAACAACTCACCAGCAATCTTGCTACCATTAAGACTGACTTCAAGACTCTTGGTAAAGACGTCTCTCGTGTAATGAAGGCTGCCGTCAAAGCATCCAGCAAAAAGCGCAAGAGCAACAGCGAACGTAAACCTTCTGGATTTACCAAACCCACCCGTATTAGTGACGAGATGGCTAACTTCCTTGGAGTAGCTCATGGTACTGAGATGGCAAGAACCGCAGTAAGCAAGGAAATTCATAATTATGTTGAGAAACATAATCTTAAACAAAAAGACAATGGACGTTATTTCAGAGCCGACGCCAAGCTCGCCAAACTTCTTAACTACCACTATAAGGGTGATGACAAGAAGGAAATGCTTGGATATTTCAATCTTCAAAAGTACATGAAGCACCATTTCCAAAAGGCTGGTGATGCAACTTCCGCATAATTATACAAAACCAACAAATTAGAAACAATACAAAATCAGGAAAAGTAGAAACAATACAAAATCAGGAAAAGTAGAAACAATACAAAATCAGGAAAAGTAGAAACAATACAAAATTTCAAACACACATAAAAATTTTAATTGTGTTTGAAAAGTAAAATACTTAAATGGAGAACTTATTATACTATATTATGATAAATCCGTCATTAAATGAAAAATTACAAGATTACGCTAATAAAAATAAAATAAAACTATGTATATTAACACCATGTTTTGGTGATAATTGTTATACTGGTTACGTGTCTTCGTTATTGAAAACAGTGAATACTCTCAATAGTCTAAAAATAGAACATATTATTGAATTCTGTAGAAATGATAGTTTGGTTACCCGAGCACGGAACAACCTTATTGCTCGGGCAATGAGTGACCCAGACATTACTCATTTCATGTTTATTGACAATGATATACAATGGGGTGCTGAAGAAATTATTAAACTATTATGTCATGACAAAAATGTGATAGGTGGAGTATATCCTATCAAAAAATACAAATGGGATAAAATATTACAAAAGGATTCTATTACTGGTGAATATAATAGTATTTCAAAAATCCAACAACGTAAAAACAAATCGGAATTAACAAATGCTATTTCTGATGATAATTATATCATGCATAATTTGGTAGATTATAATCTTAATTATTTGGATAAACAGATTCACGTAAAAAATAACACAATCAAGGTAAAACATATAGCTACAGGGTTTATGTTAATAAAACGTCATGTAATTGAATCTATGATTAAAGCATTTCCTTCTACCAAATATACAGATGATGTTAATTTCTTAACTTCAGATGAAAATAAATACGCATACGCATTATTTGATTGTTCGGTTGAAAATAGTACGTATTGCTCTGAAGATTGGGTTTTCTGTAACCGATGGAGAAACATGGGAGGTAATATTTTTTTTGATGTTACGATTTCATTAACGCATACTGGACTGGAAGACTATAAAGGTCTCTATATGTCATCTATCTTATAAAAAATATGAAATGTATAGCATACTTACGCAAATACAAATCCTTCCGTTTCCATTATTTTATGTAATTTGGATGTATTCGGTTTTATTTCATTTGATATAATATTAAATTCCATATGCTTATATTGGTCGTAGTTCTTTCCATTAAACATTTGAAATATATTTATCAATTCACGATAATCTTTTATGTATTTCGTGTTTTTCATTAACCAAATATAAAATTCATGATGTTTTATATTATCGGTATCACATTTTTCTTTGTATTTCTTATATTCATAAAACCATTTCATTGTTTCCGAAAGTGATGTAGTTGAATGGATATTATAATCTGTTCCTGAAATTGTTAATAATTCACAAAATTCTTTTTCGGATAAGTTTAAATCTTGTAAAATTTCATTTGTTTTGTATAGCGTGATAGTATGTTTCATCAAACTAAGATTACGAATAATATAAGGACAACCATACACGAACATATCCATATCATCACTCATACATCCCCATGCTTTTCCAGATTTTACCATATAAACACATAAATCATCTGCTTCGTTTGGAGAATCATAATAGGTCACGTTATATGCATCCATTAATTCTTTCACTTTCTTGATGTCTTCATCATATATTCTAACAAATTGTCGTTTTAGATTATTCATTTCAAGTTCGGCAAGTCTTCTCTCTTCAGAAGTCATGTTCGCTAATAATAAATGTAAATCGTTATATTTTCGTTGTGCGTTTTTCTTTTCCATGTATCGTTGTCTTAATAAATCCGTCTTCTCAGGTGGTGGCTTACCGTCAAATATAAATATAGGTGTAATATTATATAATTTCATAATCGAAATGAATAAGTACATATTTTCCATTAAACTGCCCTCCCCTAAGAATTGATATAAATAAATACTTGTATCAATTACTATCGTTTTTCCGGATATTTCACGAAAGTGTATTTTTGAAATGCTATTTTTACAGCATTTTTCATGTAGAAATTTATTTAGATTTTTTATTCCCATATATTTGTGTATATTTTTATATGAAGCCATACTAATAACGCTTATTCAATTTTTCAATCATACCAACCACAACCAATACAATAAAAAAGCCGAAGCCTTTTTATTTTATAGTTTTTATATTTTTGTGTTATTTTTATTATTTTTTATTATTTATTCAGTATTTCCACGTAATTCAGCAAGTTCTGCTTGTAGCTTCTCAATCAATTCATCACGTTCTGCCATCTTCTCTTCTAATACCTTATTAGCAGCAACTAATTGAGACATATTTAATTCAGTTTCCTCTACTTCTGGGATAGGCTTGTGATTAATCTTGAATACGAAATATCCAGGTACTTTGTCTCCGTTATCATTTCTTACCATAAATCTATGTGTATTTGAACCATCATAAAATCCCTTCTGTTTGAATTGTCCTGATGTATTTAGTTTATCGCGTAGAAACTTGGCATTATTATTATTGTACCAATAATCAAAGTGAATGAATGCTGACTTTACGGTTTGTCCGTCTTCAAGTTCACGGTCAATAAAATCTACACGCTGTACTTTACCCAGTCTAAGTTCATTTTCAAGTAAAGACTTCAAATTGCGTGGTTGAAATGTATGATAAGAGTTATCAACTGGATTATTCACATACATATTTGAAGGCAATATTGGAATATATACACTCTTCCAATCTTCATCTGCTAATTCCATATTTTCTGGCTCAGTTGTAACATCAGCAGTAGTTGTGGGTACTTCTTTCGGTTTTCCTGAACCCTCGGTTGCTGTTCTGATAGATAAATGTGTCATATTATCACCATTCTCCCAGTGAATAGGGAATTCAGTAACCACAGTTACGCTTGGTGAAACTGTAATACTATTGTTATTATTTAAATAATATTGTAATTCGCGAACAGCTTGTGTATTATACATACACTCCAAATCAATAAATGCGGTCTTTGTTACAATCTGAGTACGGAGGCGTTGGTTATAATTTTTTCTTTCAATAATGCGGACGTTGGAAACCTTTCCAATACGTAATGTTTCAAACAAATCAATCACCGATTCTGTATCATTATATTCAATAGGTAAGCTTACTAATTGAAGACTGGTATTTTTATTGTTGAAACTATTATCCCCAACTTCTATGTTGTCTGGTTCGATAGACTGTGTTGTAAAATACACAATCGCACGAGAGGCAACTGAAGATTGAGAATATTGTTCTTGGATAACGGAAGACATTTTGAGATTAGTATACGATTAGTCGTAATAAGTTGTTATAAATAGTATAACAAATTATTTTTCAATTTTTTAGATTATTGAGATATTTCTCTTCTTATTTTCATTAATAATATATCTATTTCTGGTTCTCTACCCCTAATAAAATGAGTTAACTTTGCTCGTTTTGTTTCTTTTAATATCTGTTGTAAATCCAAATTCTGTTTAAATTTTGCGTCAATAGCATTGAACCTTTCTTCTCTATGACGTGGATTTACACCCACCTCATAAAAGTCTGAGTCTATCACAATTTTCTTTTCACGAAGGACATTATCTTTAGTCTTACCTGTTTTTCCACCTGCAATACGTGCTAATGAAAGGTCTTTTGATATTTCAGTATCGCTATCTAATGAAAATTTTAAATAAAAATCAGGAAATCCCTTTTTAAATTGAGAACCCAAATAATAATGTTCTACTGAGTTCCATCGATGGCCGTCTAATGTAAATGGTGCTATCCATGAATCGTCTAATTTTTTACGCCAATTCTTTAATTTATGTAGTTTGTTGAAATCCATTATATTCACTTCTTGGATTTTTTCACCTGAACCTTTACCTGGGTATGGTTTTGAACTTGAATTATTATAATACATAAATAATACGTCTTTATCATACAAATCCATATTGTTATAATCATCTTCATCGTCTACTGGTTTTCCTTCATTCGCATCTAAACCAATTTTTGTTTTAAAATTACGCATATCTTGTATCATATAATATGGGCCAGCATTTCGCTCCATACATTTATTTATAATTAATGCCTTTATATCATATGGCACTTCAGAAAACTTTAATATTCTCTTTTCTTTATAATCAATCAATGTATAATGTGAACCTGTGTATGCCGCGATTATATAATAATCTGGTTTAAATCCGCCTTGTTTCTCTAATTTGTCGTCATTTAATTGTCCGCACGATAAAACTGAATCTAAATCACCGTCTGTGTATGCTGCTTCAGACATTATAATGACTTTGACATTTAATAAACGTTCTAATGTTGATACCGCCCATGTATCAGCCCAATAATGTCGTGTTTTTATAAAATCTTTGAATTCATCCAAAGTGTTGATATCTTTCATATATTCAAACTCTTCCATTAATTGTTTAATCTCTTTTTTGTCTTCTGATTTCTGTTTATATTGGTCGATTACTTTGTTGGCTTCATCAAGTAGGTCTTTGCTCTGTTCTCTGGTGATTGAACTTTTACTTCTGGACTTTAATATTTGAGCTGATTTTTTTAATTTTTTCATTTCGTCTTCCATCTCCTCATATTGACTATTAAATCCATTATATAACATCCTATATTGTTTAAATATTTCTTCATTCGCTTCACTTGATAATAGCGCACGTAATTTTTCGACGGTTGTTTTCTTTCCGATATGTTGATACGCATCACGTATTACAGCGAAAAAACAATCACCACTTCCCTCATTATCTATTATATTATAATTTGTGTTTTTCATATATTTTTGAATCCATAGTTGTTTGGATGAAGGTTTATAATCTCGTTTTATTTGTTCGCTCATTTCTTTATTTTCTTCTGTTAACGTTTCGATTGAGGGTAAAGGGTCCATAATTTCGAATAATCCATTTTCTAATTCCTTCTCTGTCTTTTCGGTGACATTGGAACGTTTTTCTTCTGGAATATCTACTGCCAATACGTCTTCGGTATCATAATTATCGAGGGTTTCCACATCACCCAATAATACGTCATCTTTTATTTGTATAGGCTCAAGGTCTTCTTCATCACTACTATCTTCATCTTCACTGCTACTTTCATCACTATCTGTTATTTCAGATAACGTAACATCTTTCATCATTCCTATAATATAATCATCATCCACAAAAAATATCAAATTTCCATTATCGAGAATAAAATCACCATCTTCGTCCAGACTATCGATAAACCGATTACTATCTATTTCGACAATACCTATTCTGTCTTTTATCATATTATCTACAATCAAGTAAACTGAGAAATAGATTATATTGTGTGCCGAATATGTATGTTTTTCCTTTCCTAATGCGATTTCAATAGGAACTGTAAAATTGGATGTTTCATATCTTGACGAACAATGTTTCACATCTTCTTTGTCTAATTGTTTATTTTCATTATAATTTATTTTGGTTGGATGTATTTTTGACTTTACCATACTTATGTATACTATAGAATATTATTTTTAATTCGTTTACATGATTTTTACAGTAACCTAAATATAGGTTGATCCATGAATGTCAACTTATATTTCAAATCTTATTTCTTCTTTACAATATCCATCATATCCATAAACTTGAACTTAATTCGTGTGGTTAATCCGGGATAATCACTTACTTTGATGTTTGTATATTCGGTGAGATTATTCAATATAATATCCCAACTTGTATGTTGCTTGAATTCACAAATTAGTTCTGAAATAAAAATATATAGATTTTCAGTCAGTTCTTCTATAACATGTACTTGAGATGCTGTGTTTTTATTCACTTCTATCTTATCAAATATAGCAGTTGTCATTTTTAATATACATTGAATATTACATTGTTTTTTCTTGTATAGATGAATCAAAAACGTATTCATTGAACGACGAATATCATTTTGTTTGTTATTTTTACAGAAACCTTCGTAATCTTGTGTTTCATCTATATACGTAATTGTATCCAAACCTTCTATACAATCAATAATGAATTGTTCTTTACGTTCTTCAAAAATAGGGTATAATTTCGATAGTTCGACGTATAAATTAGCATACATTTCAGAATAAAATTTGTTCTTAGATGCTACATCAAACAAATAGTTAGAACATTCCATGAAGTATGATTCATCATTTAAACTTGATAATTCGTCTAAGTATGATCTTAATAATTCGGTCTGAGTATCATAGTTTTTTGATGACAATTTGTTTAATGACGCCCGAATATTTATCATAATTTTCTCATAATCTGTCTTCACGACAACTTCTTTTTGCTTAAATTCAACCACTTTTCCTGAAGATAATAATTCTGGTTTGTTATTTTTTTGTCGTTTATATCTTTTTTCCCTTTGTTCGTATTCGACTGTGCGAGTATTTATATTTAAATCCTTTAGTAATTTGTCGTATACAGATAACACATCGTCTGGTAATATATGTTTATTTAAGTTTAATCCTATATCGGTAAATTGGTCGAGAGTATAGGTTATCATCTTATTTAATTGATGTATATATACGTGACAATTTTTTATATTGGTTTGTTCTCTATATTTTCTATTACGTTATATTCTCATAAATCATTCATAGATATAGTATAACATGGGGTTTATTCAATTATTCAATCTAAATAACCGTCCTATTATTCCTTCACTCACACTTGACGTAAGTAATCAGAATGTACCCTTACATACACCATTTCAAAGAGAACAAATCCAGTCATTTAAACTTCCTATCTCTTATTTAGATAAGTCGACTTTACATTCTCTTTCTGATATTGTATCCTCAGATTTAGAACTTATACAGTCTACAAATGGTTCTCAATCAGATAAATCCATGTATAATTATTTATTTAAACCATCACATTCATTTTCTCAATTATTAATACCTAACTGGGAGAAACAGTATACAACTGATATTGATTTTTTAGAAAATACAAAAACAATTATCAATCGTTTTGATAAAGTTAGAGAACATTGTAATTATAAACTGGATTGTCACCGTATATTCGATATTTGGGATACCGTGAAACAAGATAAAACATTCCTTGAACGGTATAGTTATATTGACTGGGATATAATTAGAGATTTCAATCATTCATCCACATTTTTGCAATTTATGTCGTTTGTTAATATTTCATCTCCATTGATTAGTTTGATAATTCCATTCATCTTTTTATTATTTCCGTTTGTTCTCCTTAAAATACAGGGAATCCCTATTTCATTTACATCCTATATGGATATGTTAAAGAATCTTGCGAAACACCATTTTATTGGGAAAACAATATCAGCAATGCAGTCATTTGGTTGGGAAAAAATCGTATATTTACTATTTACACTCGGTCTATATATGTTACAAATATACCAGAATGTGAATTCATGTACTCGTTATTATAATAACATTCAAAAAATAAACAAACTTATCATAGATTTACGTGAATATGCCGAGAACTCTATCAATAAAATCAATTCATTTTTAGATATTACGAATGATTGTCATACATATAAACCTTTCTGTGAAGAAGCAAAATCACATCGAGATCATCTGATATTATTATGTGATGAATTGAATGAAATTAAACCATTTGAGAACACTGTCAGTAATTTCACGAGTACTGGGGTTTTAATGAAGTGTTTTTATCATATATATGAGAACCCTAACTATGAAAATAGTATCAAGTTCTCCATGGGATTTGAAGGATATATAGATAATATAAACGGTATTTGTGACAATGTAAAGAGTGGTAATGTATGTTTTGCTGATTTTGATATCAATAATAAATGTGAAATAAAAGAACAATATTATCCACCATTAATTAACGAGAACCCTGTCAAAAATACATGTAAATTTGATAAAAATATGATTATATCGGCTCCTAATAAAGCAGGTAAGACAACTATACTGAAAACAAGTGCTATTAATATCATATTCTCACAACAATTTGGATGTGGGTTCTACAAGAAAGCCAATATTATACCATATACACATATTCATTCTTACTTGAATATACCAGACACATCTGAACGGGATAGTTTATTTCAAGCTGAATCACGAAGATGTAAAGACATTATAGATATTATTATTGAGAACAATGACACACATCAGCGTCATTTCTGTATATTTGATGAATTATACTCGGGAACCAATCCAACAGAAGCAGAACAGGCTGGTAAAGCGTTCCTGAATTATTTGTCCGATCATAATAATGTAACATTCTTATTAACAACACATTACAAGAAGATTTGTAAACATTTCAAACAATCAAAATATATACAAAATTATAAAATGGATGTCAATGTTCTCAATGATGGGAAATATGAATACAAATATAAAATTAAAAAAGGCATATCACATATCAAAGGAGCCATCCGTGTGCTTAAGGATATGGATTATCCAGAAGAAATATTATGCCAACTTGAATAGTTTATTTAAATCCATTTTTTGTTTATGATTATCCGAACACATAGATATACATAGTACTCCTGATACAATTAAAAATGAACCAAACAAACACTCCTTATTCAGAGACGTATTAAACAATAAATAGACTGCCAATAATGTAATTAATGGACACGAATAAATAATTGGGGAAACTATAGATGGATCATTATCTTTCAATACAGTTACTTGTAGTATATTTGCTATAAATAAACCCGAAATTGACACTAAAATCACCCAACATACATCATTGAAGTCTATTTTATTGTAGTCATCAAGTATTGATTGGTAGTTACAACAACCAGTTACTAGTATACATATGAAATACGCTAACGACGTAAATACCAACACAGATGTAGGGTTATATTTATCTAATAAATGTTTATACATGATAGGTGATAACCCCCATATGATAGCTATCAAAAATGCTACTAATATATAAGTTTCCATTATATATTAGTATTAGATTTACTTTGTAAATAATATGATTTGTTCTCCTGTTTCCTTATGGGTTGTTACATGAACGTTCTTATTATACATTGGTAATGTTCTCTTATATGTAAAATATTTCTTAGTTATTTTATTCATATCTTCTACTAAATTTAAATTATTTGTTGTTTTGTCAGAACCATATCCAGAAACAATATAACATAATCTACCCCCAGGTTGGAGAACATACTCACATAATTGTATGGTTTTTTCCCAATATTTATGTAACCAATCTTCATATGTCTTGTATTTTGATGTACTTTGATTCTTTCCTTCGTATAATTCGAGACGATAATAAGGCGGACTGAAAAATACTACGTCGAAATGTTCTCTATATTTCTTTACAAAATTGGGTATATTCATCAATTCTTCGGATGGTTTACAGTAAATGTCTACCGGTTTGTCTTTGTAATTTTCTCTCGCAAATTTACTTGTTTTATCACACACACTTTTAATTACATCTGTTCCTACATATTCAGTTACCATAGGGCATTCCATAAATCCATAACAATATGAAGTCCACCCCAATGTAGGTGTAAATATTTTCGTACCTTTTAATAATCGATGGTTCAATGAATATACTAAATACGGGTTCATGATGGATGCTCTGAAATAATACGAGGAGAATACACTACCTAATCTACCATTATTCATATAAAATAGAGAACTTGGTGTCAATATCTTGTAATCTATGATGTTTTTAAGGTATAAGTCATTTAATACATCCATATAAGTAGGAATGTTCTCAATACCTGATTTTGTATTTTGTAATATATCTATCATATGCATACTTCGGATTGCATTTTTATACAAGGGTTCTTTGTTATTATCTAACTCATTTATTTTCATAGGAGTGAGAACATTGTGTATTTTTGGTTCCTTTATTCGTAAAGACATTGTATAAAAACGGGTTAAATATTCATCCCGGTTTTTAATATGATTATGCAATAATCGGATATCATCCATATTTATATTCTTTGATTTTACATATTCGGATAATTTTGTCAACTTATTTCCAGATTTTACTTGTGCTTTACTATAGAATTTTTCAAATGTATCTTTTTTCGTTGAACTTTTAAATATATCTAAAAACTCTTTTAATGATATATATTCTTTCATTTACAATAGGCTGATATATAATAATTTGGTAGGATATACAAAAGAAAAATGGGAGAACCCATTTGTCTAATTACTCTATTTTTCAATTTATATATATCCGGGTGTCCCATTCACTTACATGAGTTCTACATAACGGGCATGATTTGCATGTATTAACACACTTCACCTTATCCCAACAATCGCCACAAAAGTGATGATTACACGTGGTTTTTACTATTCCTATATTATAATTACTTTCCCAGGTTGAATCACGATAATTAAAATACTGTGTTTGTATCGCATTATAACATATAGGACATTCATTATCTATTTCTTCTGGTTTGTGATTATATTTTTCCAATAATGGACGTCGAATCTTCCATCTTTCATTTAATGCCTTTACCATTCGGGTTTTAGATAAGGTTAATGAAATTGGGTTCCAACCATATTTCGTATTTAAATTTTGATCGCCCATACCGTCACTACTCTCAAGACTTTTTTCATATTGGTTATAAAATGAGATAAATTTCAGCTCATTTAATGTATATGAATTGAAATCAGGTGAATCAACCAAATAAAGATCGTTTAATTTCAATAATTTTCCTTTCATTGTGCTCATACATTGCGATGTATGATGACGAGAACTATCACAAAACATACAGTTTTGCTTGTCTTTTTTCGTAAGACGAGTTCTCTTTGACATACATTGTGTTCTCTTTGACATATTAGTTATTTTATTATGTATTTGTTTGCATAACATAAAGTAAATCAATTTTATATGTACGGTTCTACGAATAAAATTGAAAAACATTTTCATATACTATTATTAGTAAACAAATACAAATAAAATGGTCGAACGCGTTATAACAGGATTAATTGTGACATTTATCTTAGTATGTATTGTATACGACGTCTATTTAAATTCTGATTAAATAGACATCATATTATGGGCTTCTAACTTGGCCCAACGTAAAGTTAGACACATAAAGCGTGAAAAGCACAGGCGACTGTGTATAAAAGATAATTCACCTCATTCACTATAATAGGTACTCTCAAACATAATCGCTTACGTAAGGTTCCAGTGTGTTCTCTTGCGTAATTGTATTATTTGAATTGCGTAGTTCCCGAGAAGCGGTAAAACGTAGGCTCGGGGGGTGATGTTAATTATTTGGGTCATATATATATTACCCCGTTCCCTTTGTGTAATTGAATAGATTAATAATTATTATTAAAAAGTTCAATGATGCGGAATCTTGTTTAGACCTTGCACAAGATTGATATTACAGGTATACCCTATGTTCTCCCCATACTGGTATACCGTCAAAACCGTCTCGACGACGGAAAGCAACCAGAGGACGCTCTGAATAAAACCAAAACCAAAAATAATAAAAATAAATATAGTGCTTCTAATCTGGCACGACAACAGTGGATATAAACGACAAAAGTGGATGTTAAGAACATGGGGTAAGCCTTAGGAGCACAAAATGCCTTCCGTGTTAAAGTAAGATTAGCCGTAGATAGCGTGAAAAGCACATTCGACCGTGTATAAAAGATGATAATATCATCCGGACAATTTATTGCCCCGTTCCCTCTATGTAGTATTAATTTAATAATGACTTGTTTAGTTGCCAATTGTACGAATAGTAAATAGACTGATCACCTATAAACTATTTATATGATAACAATCAAAATGGGTTTATTATTAAAGTAATAACAATGCTGAATAATTAGTTTAGAATTTGTACTAATGTTTTGATAACAGTGTGGTATTAATTACTACGTTAATCACTCCGTCTCGACAACGGGAAACAATCAGAGGACGCTCTTTTTTTTATTTACATTTTCAGCATAACATTATTTACACCCTTGAAGATTTAAAATGGGACAAAGTCCCAAAATAAAAAAATCAAAAAGTGTAAAATCAATAGTAGGAATCTCACCTACGATGGTCTAACTTTTTCCACTTCTTTTTGTATATTAGATGTGGTGAAAGACGAAATTTGAAAACACGCAGGGCGTTCTTGCTTCTCTATCCAGCATTTTGTTAAGTTCATGATATTGATTGCTGAATTAGCGTCTCTTGTCTTGAATACGGTTTGTTTGACTTGGGGTCTCACGCATCCAGAACATACTAAAAGACGGAACTGCTTGTTTCCATTACTATGTCTGTAATAAGATAAATCATTATTACATTCACAGCATTTTTTACTTGTATTACATTCGTTTATGGTAATTGTATCATACTTCTTATGGATTTGCTTTCGCAATCCTTTATTCATCGTAGGCATAAAATGTTTCATTTGAGTGCTTCTACTCCAATTTCCATATCCTATAATAATGTTGTCGCCGAAGGTTTCTTTGATTTTATTAAGGAATGTATCTATGGATTTCTTACCATAACTATATTGCCTAAACTTCATTTTTCGCCACACATCACGCTTGTAAAACTCGGTTGTTTCTTTATTCAGTTTATCCTTCTCCACTAAATACTCTTTGAACTTATCATAATCTACGGATTTGCTATTTTGAAAGGATAAATCGGTTTCTTTTTTTATGATATTGTTTCGTTTCTTTTCCACTAATAATATTCGTTGGTTTGTTTTTGCTTTACTTTCTCGTTTTCTTTGAGGTGCTGTATATTGAAGTTTGTTTCCTTGACTATCCATCATATACACAAGACTGCGTTTTCCAGGGTCGCAACCTACAATATTACGAGGTGCTACTTCTTTGAGTTGCTCTAATGATAAATCTTCTATGTTATGAAACTCTTGTTCTTGTAAAGTAGGAACTCTTGACCCCCATTTCTTATCTTTCAAATCCTTACGAATAAACAATAAAGAACAACTAATTCCATCTGTTTGGAGTTGATGATGATATTGATAATGTTTGCTTTTGAATGTTTTGTGTTGTAGGTTCAAAAGATTATTCCATATATAATATTGATTTTCTTTCACATTCTTTAACAACTCTCCCTTCTTTGCGTTTTCAGGACAGAATAAACTGATGATACATGCTGTATCCAAAATAATATGTTTGGGAATAATGTTATTACGAAGTGGTAAAGGTTGAAATAGTTTATGTTCTTCCTTTTCTAATACAGCATTCATATACAACATACCTTTCAAATAATCAAATGGTTTCATTTTCACATCATAATGAACTGACTTCTTAATATTTTCAGGAAGAATATTCGGTAAATGAGTAGTTTTCCAGTCATCAAACATCATATCTGTTTCATCGCTACATTCTAATACGAGTTTCTTGAACTTGAATAGAGTTGCTTTATCTTCTGTAATATCCTTCGTGGTTTTATTTATGAACCGAAGGAAATGTTGAATAAAGTGTTCTTGTGTATTGTTAGATAAAGAAGTATGTAGTTGTGTTGCTAAATAAGGTAATAGAAAAGTCGTATTCTTTAACTTGGTTTTTTCGTGATTGAGTAAAGGTTGATATTCCTTATCATAAAACTCTTGTAATGTTTCTAATAGGTCAGTATCCTTACTCTTTGCTCCTTGATTACTTCTCACTCCTAATGTCTTGATACAATACAAAATAAACTTCTCATTTATTTCAGGTAAAGGTTGATTGTTGTTATAACATTTCAATACATACAATCTAATAAACTGGTAAGAGTGTATCATCAAATCATTCATTTCAAATACCAAATTAGTGATAACTGGTTGGACTTCTTTATGGTTATGTAATACAGATTTGAGTGTTGTTTTGATGGTAGTGTAGGCAGATTTCTCTGTTGAACGGAAATCTTGGAAAGTATCCTTCTTTTTCTTTTTCACCATTCTATATACTTACTAAATATTTTATTTTTATATAACTTTTCTTAATATATCTTTTATAATTTTCCTAAATATTCTCATTATTTTGTTTTTCTTCTAATTCATTTTGGAGTTTTTCCTTTTTTTTCAAATATGCCCTTCTTGCGTATTCCTTCTTCTTTTCAGGTGTGGGTTCATACTTATAATTTGTATTTTTCTTATAATTAGCATTTCGTTCT
>Ga0222632_1000280_pt1 | contig 31076 bp, 31 predicted proteins | sample AntAcemetageno46_FD_179828 | JGI IMG/M metagenome (GOLD analysis project Ga0222632, IMG submission 179828) | Saline water microbial communities from Ace Lake, Antarctica - #46 | ecosystem: Environmental > Aquatic > Non-marine Saline and Alkaline > Saline | place: Antarctica: Ace Lake | collected...
CTTCAACTCCTTTGCAGCATAACGACCTTCCCTTCGGGGGATTTCGCTACGCTCCATCCCCCGAAGGGAAGGAACCGACGTCTCGCCTAGGCTCGACCTATTTTACAGACAATTTGTTGCACCACCCCCTTCAACTCGCCCGACACTTTCGCTGCACTAGAATCGAGAACTGTCGTTCCCGCGCCCTCATTCAGCGCAAATCGCAAGGCAGGCTCCTGAGCTTGAATGGCACTCGTAAAACCAAGCCATACAAAAATAATCAAACCACCCAATAAAAGGCGAAAGTGTTGAAGCGCCGGCCTTGCGCTCAAGGAGCGTTGCGCCCATCGTATAAGGATAATCATGGGTAAGTATTTATATGTATTATTGACTAAGTCAACAGATTGTTTACTACAAAAGTAATTTGATACTTTGCTCACTCAACAATATATTAAGAATGAACCTATTAAAAGTCTCCAAAAAATAAAACATAGCGATATTCCTTTTTTGATAAAAAACGTAAGATCTACAGACCTCACCGAAACGCAAATCGAGCGCTACTATTCCCAAGAAATTAGGAGTGGCCGAATTGCTGCTGGGACAAAACTGCCCTCAAACCAGGAACTGGCAAAAACCTGGAAGACCAGTTCATCGACCGTCCAAAGAGCTTTGCTAAATATCGTGGCACTTGGACTGGTGGATCGAAAACCCCGCCGTGGAACATTTGTCAAAGGTAAACAGCAACGCGCAATGGTCGGCTTGCTTGTGGGACCAGACCTATCCGACGCCAGCGCCTCCCACTACCGAAGCCTTAACTCTGCAATCAGAGAAGCAATCAATTCTGAATTCCTTTCTTGTCGAATTTACGACAACCTTTCGACTCTCGATAAGGCAAAAAGAGACAATGTCCTGAAGAACCTTACTATCGATCAAAAATACCATAATTTCTGCGGGTTCATCCAAATTTTTTGTATCCCAAAGGGACTGAAACTCAATGAGTTTATTCCAGAAAAAACCCAGAAAGTGGTCTATGACAGCAATCGAAGTGATAATGATTTTCTTTTCGACTATGCAGATTTCGGTAAACAGGTCGTCATCAACCTCCACAAAAAAGGAGTTCGTCGCATTTGGTATCTCAAACAAGGAAGCGAAGAATCCGATGGTCAGCCTCACGACATTCTCAGCATTCAAGAAACCGCATCAGCTCTTGCAATGCCCCCGCCGACCATCCTTAGAGTGCCGTCTAATCGCTTTGGTCACCATATTGAAGTTTCAACCGATGAATTCCTTAGCGCACTACTCCTGAAAACGGATAAGTCCGCCTTGCCGGATGCCATTATTTCATCAGACGATGTGGCGATGAGAGGGGCAGTTTTTGCTTTATTAAAACACGGTATTAAGATCCCCGAACAATTGCGCCTGGCCTCGCTCGCCAACGAAGGAGTGAATATCCATTATGCAGTCCCCGTGTTGCGTTACAATTTCCCAATTACTACACTAGGCAGAGAAATTGCAAATCTTCTAAAATCTCGCCTCAGCACGAAGCCCAACGAGAGAAACTCCCCGAGGACACCCATTAACCTGCAAGGAAAGCTAATAGACGACTATTGAAATCCAACCAATGGTAACCTATCGACCAGAGAGACTGATTTCCCAGACATATTGTCGATCCTCAGGCAACGAAGGGCGCACTCTAAAAGTTTGCCCTTTAACCCGCTCACAAACAGTAGGGAGATTGGACTTGATAATTTCTGGAGTGTGGGCGAAAGGCCACTGGAGCAAGATTCCTTGTTCTGAATCGCCGTGAAGGGTCAAATCGAAGACTGACGCCCTCTTTCGCAGAGCAACCACGGCCCAGTCACTATCAACAATGATTGGTTCACCAGAAATCTCCTGACTAAGGTGACTCAAGCGCACGCTGTTCGGCGGCAAACACACCTTCCAACTCTCGTTCCGTTGCGCGGGCGTATCGGGTTCGAAAAAGTCAACATCCCAGAAGGCTCCTTCCCTACCAAGACCAAGCTGCTCGAGAGTGACGACCACGACACGAGGTTCATCCGACCAGTTAAACACCGCAAGAACCCCCATCGGTAAACAATCTTGATTTGCGGTGGTGGAAAATAAATCGCCTGGGGCAAAAAGGATTTCTGCGGGTTCGTTGCGTTCCAGATGAGCCTGCTCACAAAGGCGTACTGATTGACCGTTTTTTGGAGCTAGGAATAACTTTTGCAACAATCGCAATTCTTCACGTGGTACTGCGGCCAGATCGCCAGCGATTTCATAAAGCGAACGAGTCACAGCGCACCATGCCCAAAAGCAGCGCCGCTGGTGTTCGGGCAGTTTCTTCAACAGTCCCACAGAATCTGGATCCAAGTTATAGAAGCGCCCCACTCCAGTGTGCAGCAAAAATGTTCCGGTCAGGGCGCTATAGCAAATGCTCTCCCATTTACCGTTACCGATATCAATACCGTAACGGATGCTATCCACCCATTCACACAGAAACGGGTTGCCCGTGGAAATGTCACAGCCGATCAAAAAGTAAGTCTCTTCGGGCAGGTAACTGCGAATGGTTTCAAAAAACCAGGCGCGCCACTCGAATGCCGTCTTATTTTGAAATCGCAGGCGAAAGCCTTCGTTTTCAAAAGCATACGACCAAAAATCCAATTTAAACGCTTCAAATCCCCATTCTTTGAAGAGAATATCAAAAACCTTTTCGAGGTAATCACGCACTTCCGGAACCGACGGGTCTAAGACATGGGTGCGATTGATCGCTTGGTTAGAAAAACAATTATATAATTCTGGGTCATCACCTGAAATAGACAAGTAATTGATAAACCATTCGGGGTGAGCGTTGACTAAGGCTGCATTCTGGACCACATCTAGCCCCAGCCAAATCCCTGCCTGATACCCGGCCTCATCGATTGCCGAAGTTGCCGCAACCATACCATTCGGAAATCGATCCTTAGCAATCGCTCGCTCTGGCTCATAGGCAAATCCGCAGCCCAACCGTCGCACTTTTTGAATCTTTCGGTCGGCAACGGAAGGATCCACTCCATCTTCCATATTGGTCCAAACACTCGCGACTACGTCCTGATAGCCTCCAAAGGCATAACCATCGTCAATTTGGAGTGACTTTACTGAGGGAAAGCGATCCTTCAGCACAGGCAACATACGTTCAATCAGCTCCATACTGACATCCCAAAAGTGTGGTTGTCGGTCATTCCAAGATCCCCACAACGGTCCTTTTTTCAGTGTCGACCTCTGACTGCTGGGCTGCAGACGAGTTTCGAGCATTTTCAAATAATCATGGAACGCCAGTAATGGTGTCGTTGCCTGCGTTATCTCGAAATAGAGTGTTTCACTCTGATAGGACTGACCTGCTTGAAAAAATTTTGCGTTGATTCCGGGTGAGGCAATTTTTCCTGTAAGCTTGATCGAATTGTCCCCGTGAGGAATCCCCAGCAAGGTATGCTTCCATACTCGTTGAGACAAAACCCCGCAGACCACTCCAATCTTATTCTTAGTATCAGTTAGCCACACCCCTGGAAACGACTGCCAGCGTCCGGCATTCAACGGCTGCTTCCACTGATCCAGTGAGACAAAATAGGTGCCTTCGGTCAAAAACACAGCCTGCGTCACTCCACGCACATTATCACCATGAAAGAGTCGCATTCCATCCCTATCCGGCAAGCCCGTAATTACCCCCGACCCCTCATTGGAAGCAATTAGTCCCCATGCCTCGCCATCCTTAGGCACAATCCGGCAATTCCAACAAAAACCACCAAGTTCGGTCGAGACATCAATGTGCCCAAGAAACTCTCGTCCGTTGACACACCAATGAGTGACAATCTGGATTGCTTCGTCGCTTTCATTAATATCCACCGATGTGCAGGTAGCGGCACAGAGCTGCCCCCCACCGTGCAAATCAATTTCTAATGCGGAAAAAGTGAAAATAACTTCGCGCAGCGAAATCACAATTGCTTCCTCTCGGCACTCCAAATTGGCTGAATTATGAGTATGAATCATGACTTTAAATTACAAATCGACAACCTGCCCTGACTTCGCTGATTGTTCAGCCGCTAACACAACTTTTAGGCTCAATACCGCCGAATCAAGGTGCGCCGTCAAATCGAGATTCCCACTGATTGCGCGGGCGAAAAACGCCTGCTCCAAGGCACAAAGCGCATCGTGATCTGGCTCGTCCCCAGTAGCAATAGTGGTGTCGGATTTTGAAAATTGCCCCGTCTGATCAAGACTCGCATGATGCACCAACAAAGAGTCGGTTTTTGTATGCGCATTCACATCTGCTGAATCCTTAAGTGTCGATGTATCAGCGACGATACTCACACAGCCATTAGGACCAACCACATCTTTTACAAAAAAGGCGACTTTGCTCATCATCGGCCCCCATCCGGCCTCATACCAACCAACTGAACCGTCATCAAATCCAACCTGAAGCTGTCCATAGTTGTACATACCTTCTGGCAACTCCTCGCTACAGCGGGCAGTGATACCATGCACCCGCACTGGCTTTGCTTGGGTCATCCGACACATGACATCGATATAGTGCACGCCACAATCAACCATTGGTGACATGGACTGCATGATGTTTTTGTGTGACTCCCATTCGGAGCCACTACTTTGCTGATTGAGGTTCATCCGCATTACCAGTGGTTTACCAAGATTTTGTGCCTCATCGACAAAACGCATCCATGCGGGGTGATATTGGAGAATATAACCTACCAGCAACCTACGATCAACCTTCACGCTGAGTGCCACCAATTCTTCCGCTTCCTTGACGGTCAATCCCAAGGGTTTCTCCAGAAATACATGACAACCAGCCTCTAATGCCTCACTGGCATACAGCGCATGCGTATCTGGGTAGGTGCAAACACAGACGGCATCAGGATGAGTCTCAGTTAATGCAGTTGAGAAATTGTCAAAAGTGGGATATCCGCCTAATGCTTCTGCTAGTCGAGCACGACTCGATTCCCCACGACTAACGAGTCCAACAATTTCAAATTCCGCAGACTGATGGTAGGCTAAGGCATGAGAGGTCCCCATATGCCCACAGCCCACGACCAATACCTTAATTGGCTTATCCGTAATCATTAAACTAGAAGTTTATCTTCACTTAACACCACTGCGATGTCCAAGGCCTGCTCGGCAGTGGCAATATCGCTCTGCCGACCATCCATACTATCCAGCCAGGATAGCATCTGACTCGGAAACCGTGTGCCGGCGGCAGCAACAGGAATTTCCTCACGCTGCTTATCACTGGATGTTTTCACCAGCGTAGCCCCTCCACCATCATAGTCGAATGACAACACAGCCTCAGTACCACAAATCTCCCATTTATTTTCTGGCACAGAACAGAGGTAACTGCCTAAAAAGACACCTAAGGCACCTTGATCACTCTTGGCACTGATGGCGAAACTGTCTTCGCCACGCCCTTCCCATGAATGGCGACGCTCAACTGAAGAACTTGTAATCCTGCCAAGAATAAACTGAAACAGATCGAGTGCATGGCAGGCATTATCCATTGCTGCGCCACCTCCAGATACAACCGGATCCGTCATCCAATGCTCCTTCATTGCCGGCATATTACCCGAAAACACAATTTGCATCCAAACAGGATCACCAATGGCACCCTCACGAATCAGTTTTCGAGCACATTGCGCTGCGCCGGTGAAGCGGTGACAATATCCAACCGATAATTTTCCGCCCGTGTAGAGTTTTGCATACTCAGCAATCCGTCGCGCAGACTCCTCAGAATGCGCGAGTGGTTTTTCACTTAATACGGACACAGAAGCCTGCAATGCACTCTTAATAATCTCTTCACGTTGAGATGGTGGGGTTGCGACAATGATTCCGTCTAGATCCTCCCGATCAAGTAATTCATGAATATTCTCATAGGCTGGAAGCCCATGGTTTTCAGCGAATAGTTCGCGCTTTGATTGAAAACAATCCACGCCAGCAACCAGATCAGCACCTTCGGTATTTTGTAAAACATTTATATGGGTATTGGCGATGCCACCAAGCCCGATGACTGCAATTCTCTTATTTTTCATAATTGTTCCTCCATTCGATTTCTTCAGATGACCATTCAATTGGCTTTATCTCGCCGTCTTTTAGCTCTCGGCAGATATCAATGACCTTGAGAACCAGCAAAGTTTCGACTGGTAAAACAGGCGGACGTTTTGAGCGAAAAAATCCCAAAACCGCTTCGATTGTCCCGATGAAAAAGGCCGTCTCCAGTTTCATTTTTTTCCACCCTGAGTGGTCGGCCGCGGCAATTTCAAACGCCTGTTCGCATGAGTGAAAATACACAGATGCAACTCGCCCTGAACCATAGTCGATTTCAAAGCGGTCGAAATTTGGCGCAATGCACTTTCGAGTCACCGATTTTGCGTCAGCGCCCGCCAATGCGACAGCCAATTCTACAGGGTGAATAATAAACTCGTCAAACTTCTCACTGTAGCCACCCCAAGATTCTACTAGCAGCGGACTCGGGACGCTAGCCTTCAGCGCAGCCACTTCTGTAGAAAAGCGCAAGGCAGACGAACTTGCCAAGGGCACATTTTTAGCATCAGCGAGGCGAAACAGCTTTAAACCGACTTCAGCGTTCTGTGCAAACGGCTTATCAATATAGACGGGTACCCCCAACTCTGCGGCAGCAGTAAACAACTCCTCATGACGCTCTGGGTCTGAGGCTGCCGGAATTATGATGGCATCAACCAGCCCCATCATCATCTTGGGTGATTCGATGAATGGCACATTTTCCTTCAAACACCATTGGCGACTCTCAGCCTCGTGGATACCATAATACCCAACAAGTTCACAACCATGGGTTGCGATTCTGTCGCGTATCAAATTACAGAACAGTGTTGCATGCCCCCGAGTTGGATCGAAATCGATCAGTCCTATCTTTAGTGATGTTTTCATTTTATAAAAAGGTGATGACAGCTTTCTGGCCATTCCAATTCTACGCCCCGACTGAGCAGGAGTTGTTGGAATTTTTTCAATAAAGCATCATCCTCCCATACCTCTTGTGGTGAATGCTTTCCAAGCAGGCAGAAGGCAGCCAATGATCCAGCCGCCTCGCCAATATTCCATTCGATAGGGTGCAAACGGTAGCAACCATTGGTAATATGGGTGGTGCCAATATTTTTGGCAGCGGCAAGCAGATTGGTGCTTATGCGAGGAATCAATGCTCCCAATGGGATCTGAAATGGGAGTGATGGGATATCAATGTAATTTTTCCCGTTGGTGCTGGGATGGAGGTCAATCCGGTAGTAGCCCACCCCAACAGAATCTCTCATTGGATCAGGCCATCGATTGTTTCTCATTTCGGTTCCAACATGTGCCTCGGTGACTGTAAACAATGCCTTTATACGTCTAGATTCTCGGATGTAGGGCGCTTTCGCCAATCCGTCGTTTGTTCCAGTGATATCAGGGCGCAAATGCATGCCGGGGTAACCAATTCCTCCATCCGGACGAGGTACTTCATTCTGCAACCAATAAGCCAAACTTAGAGACAATTGCTTGGAATCAGCCAACATCTGATCCCGTCGCTCAACAGAAGCGTCAATAATATTCCCTTCAAGATAATCGTTTTGAGGCCAGTTGACCAAACTAATATCGTGCCAGTCCGCAGGTGTCGAAAATTGTTTGCCTGCAAGGATTTGACGATAGCGCCACCAGCTAAATGCATCTGGTTTTTCCGCCGCAGGAAAAAGCGGTATCTCAATCGGCTTACAAGTCGGCGGAAAACAATAGCTAAGGCTTAATAACGACCCGCTCCAAGCGGGTTCCATCTTTGGGATATTGGATCTCCAATAGTCGTAATTGGACGGTTTCGCAATCGCGTATTCGTCACGCAACTCATTCACATTTTGATCATGAGCAAGCGGAAAACACCAGGTTAAGGCTTGCACATTGTCCGCCTCGCTCGCCCCAGTCACGGCATGCAATTCTCCGGTTTCTGCTTGTGACTCCGCACCGCTCACGTAATCGATTTCAGCCAAAGCCAACAAATCGCCAAGTTCGGTCGCATCTAACACATAATCGGCTGCAACCCAAAACCTGTGTCCATCGCGCGTATTCTCAAACTCAACTGAGCCAATCCTACCCTGATCAGACGACACTGAAACAGGTTGCGTGTTATAAACAACCTTCAGTTTACCTGAAGCAACCGCTGGCAGGAGCATCTCTTCCAATACTTGAGCGCCGATAGCGGGCAGGTGTGAGATTTTTGAAACATGCCCCAGTCCAGGATTGATCAATTCGTCTTTTCGCGCGGCCTCAGAAAGAGGGAATGCTCTCCGATAATACGCGCGGATTTTGCTTCGCATTTCGCTGTAACTACGGTTGCGTCCGAACTCTTCGATGTAGCCGTGCTCATCGGGAGGAACAGCTTGCGAGGTCATTTGTCCACCGAGCCAATCGGTTTCTTCCGATAGAAAAACGTCACATCCCAAGTCGGTCGCAGCGAGTGCGGCAGAAACTCCGCCGAGTCCCCCACCGACCACAAGAACTGAAACTTTACAAGTTTGAGAATTCGCTGAATTCATAGTCCTAGTTATTGATCGTTGATCTTGAGAAGGAAGACCTCAATCCCCCCTGCCGCGACCTTCGATTTAAGCCATCCCTTACTCTCGACGACGAACGCTTCAGGGGAAATCACCTCAATATTTTCCGGAAGTTTTAACTCAAATTCCTCAGGAGAGGACTTTTCATTCAAGAAGACCAATAGAACCTCATTCTTAAGGCGAAGTAGCACAACCCCAGCGCGCTCAATTGCCTCCATACCTGGCAGCCCAGCCAGCCGTTCGCCTGAAAGTATAAACTCCTCGTAAGTGGATGCAAAACGAGTCGCTGTTGATATAGGTGCGAGGGTACGGTCATCAAACCCTGCGCTTTCATACCAGAAGAGGATTCCACCCCGATGATCCACCACCTTGCGAACAATAGTAGCCGCAAAATAGACTGCAATCGACTCCCCTTGATAGAGTAGCGCCCCAACCAATGGAGTGTCCCCAATAGCTTCAGCGGTGTGATTGATAAGCTCCCGATTCGTCGTATACCCACTGGATGCGGTATCCAGATACGGGCCAACCATTTCCCAATTCACGTTGTAGCGGCGATTTGTATAGGGAATCTGATATCCAGAATACATCATAATCTCTAAGCCATGCTGTGCCGCAGCCGCTTGTAAGCGCTTCACTACCTGAGCAACTTCACCACAGGTGAATTCGACCCATTCATCGTGGTATTTCTCTCTGATAATGCTCGAAGTCAGGGCATCATCTATTTTGTATTCCTGTTTAAATGTCTCAATTCCGAAGGTCGAGAACATCGGGTAAGCATGCAATCCACCAGGAAAAGGAGGAAACTCATAGTCCCAAAATAGATGAGTCATACTTGGGTTACGCCTTGCAATGCTGCCTAACTGGTCATCGATCACCGACCAAGATTCGTCATGGCGAGCAAGCCACGAAAGACAAGGAGTCGTCATCTTTTTCCCAGAAAAAGCAATTGCCTGTGATTCGGGATAATCTCTCAATATTTCATCGGTCATTACATGAGCCATGCCAAAACCAATTCGCGATGAGGTTCCAAAATTGAAAAAACTCGATTGCCGTAACCCTATCTCACGCGGATAATTGGACACGGTCTCCTTAATCACCTCATTGATACCAGCCGCTTGAATCGAATCGAAGTAGGCCTCAAGCAAATCCTCATCATCAATAAGTCCACGATGACTATAGAGAGAGAAAATGATCTCTTTGGGAGCTTGCCCCTCTAAAGCAGGTTGGACGTCTAACAACAATCGATTAGGAACTTCGACTAGATTCCCTTGATTGGCTTCCATCCAATAATACATAGGCGGCACAGCTCCAACAGGCGTATCTGGTGAAGGCCTAATTGCAAAAATCATACCCTCCTTCCTTCGAGCCATTCGTTCAAGCCAAGTCTCCGTTATATTTGTCAAGGTAACTGGCAAATCCCTCGAGATCTGGTAGCGCTCATAGTTCAGATCCTTATATGTTACCGAGCCAAGGCTTTTAACCTGATAGTTTGGCAGTGGCATTGGTTTGGCCAGGCCAGCCTCAACTGCAGCCGTATTGGGGTTTCGGTATCCAGAGGCTCCGAGAAACTCGATTCCCTCGGGAACATCGACCATAATCTGCATTGTATTTAACGCCGTATTGATCTGCCAAGCTTCTAGGCCAGATCCATCCCAGTGAAAGAATTGAGCATTGCCCTTTGAAAGCAGACTAATCTCATTCGGGAACTTTGGCGCAAGACTCGTCGCGCGATAGCCGATTGTCTTATATAGAAACACATCACCATCGCCCTTGCCGCTGATTGCTTCGCTACTGATGCCATCGCCCTCTTCCACCAATACCAGCTCTGTAACACCCGTCATGCCAAGAGTAATTTGATCGATTGATCGGACAACTTTCCATGAACTATCTGTTGTTATTGTAAATCCATTCGGCCCCGTGATTGTAGCATTCACTAACTTTCCAGCAGGAATACCAATAGCCAACACACTGGCTCCTGGGTGGAGGGAGGCTGACAAATTTCCCACAACTGATTTTCCATCTGAAATAATATCGCCATTCAGATAAAGGGTGAATGGTACTTCAGCATTGGCCGAGACTTGAAACTCACGCCTTTCATCTAGGTAAGGAATCACTGGACTTCGATAAATAGGATGCCCATCAGCAAACACCGAAAATCGTAACGCGCTAGCACTGGCAACTTTCTCAAGTGGTAATAAAATCTCAATTTGCGTATCATCCATAGCCGCGCGATGAAGGCCACTTTTCTTTGCCATGACTTCAGAACCGCGCAGCAACTCACTTTCCCACACTATAGTTTGACCATTTGCGCCGCCCACATCAGCCACAATCACCTGCCTCGAAGAGACGGGCAGATCAAAACGAGGCAGTTTCAGAAAGGGAGTCATCCCGCCGAGAACCAAATCCATAGTTTGATCTCTAGGGACTAAGACGGAATGCTCTTTCGCGAGCGAATCAAACCTTAGCACACTGACCGCGAGGCTCTCGCCATCAGGGGCTTTCTCTAGATCGAGAGCTGTGAACGGAATCGCCATTTTAAATTGCCAAAAGCCATCTCCCCGATTGGCAACCACCAAGATATCGCCATTCCAGGATTTCTCCCAATCGCCCTCATTAGACATATCAAAAATGGTTCCACGTGCGTTCACTGCAATTTGAAACTTCTTGGAATCCGGAGTTGTAATACGAATCGAAATCGAGTCATCAGATAGCACCGCATCATCGCGCTGGGATGCCTCAGCCTTGAAGCTATCAACCATGTTACTGACAGGATCGAGGGCAAACGAAGTCATTCGACCAAACAGGTAGAGGTGCGTCCGACTATAGGACAAGCGGATTTGGCTTTGCTCTTTAGGTTGATCCGATGAATTTAGCACCGAAAAGTTCTCCAATACAGTAGCTTGTTTCCAAGCTCCCTCCTGACCATCAAGCATAGCAGATGCAGGAATTTCTACCATTGGGATTACAACCCGCGGTTCAGTACTAGCCTCCATGGAGACACCATAGCTCGGCATCGCGAGGACGAACAATGCGAGCGAAAACAAGACTTTCGCATGTCGACAAGCTGTCATTTTAAATTTCTTCAATTTCATAATATATATTAGCGTTATTTTCTCTATCAGATACTCTCTTTAATTTTTCAATAAAACGGAAACGTGCTGTCGGCATCTTCATCCAATGTTAATTCTCCTGGATAAAATTCTGCATGACCATCCATGAAAACTAAATTACTGCCTCCAGAATGCGGGTAAATATTTGCGCCTCTGGTTCCGTCTTCGTTCAACCAGTAACCGGGATGTGGATTGCTCTGCACTTCACCAAACAGCAATGTGCTCGACGGTCGCTGAACCATTATCATTCTCCAAGGTTTTTGGCCTGCACCGATGAGATTTTTATACCCATCGTTATCGTTACCAATATTATCATCCCCCCATGGACTCATCGTGAGTCCGTAGTGCAATTTTGGACCAAACAAGGTTGGGTTATTATCCCGGGACGGGCAGCGCATTATGCTCTTATCTTGATCATCCCATTCCTCTCGGGGGAGATACCCTCCAAGCACAAGCATTTGAATCCAACTGCGCCTAGTATTCGTGTCGAAAACTGGCAGGAGTTCCCCATTATTATCGGCGCTATAAGTGAGTGCGATCATGCCGAGGCTCCTCAAATTAGCCAAACATTGTGCCGAGCGCGTACTTTCCATCACTTTCCCAATCGTCGGGATAAGAAGAGCTGCCAGCACCGCAATTATCGCGATGACGACAAGCAATTCGATCAGAGTAAAAGCACACTTTATTGATTTCACAATCATGGAGAAAATAACGAACAGGAGAAAGTAGTGGGGAATAATAATCCGCTAGGGCAATGACAGTGCGTGGGTGCAATCAACAAATAACACCAATGCTCCGCACCATCGCTTTCCCTAGAAAAGCACGATCAAAACTACTGGCAGTGCATCGACTTAAACCAGAAAGGATACGAGATATTGTTTAGCCCCGTCTACGCGACCGAACAAACAAGACGATCCAAGCAGCAGATCCCAATAAAAGCGCAAAGGAGCTCGGCTCTGGAATTGCGGTAGTTTGAACCGCTTGCACCTGAGCTAAAGTAAGCACGTCACCATAGATACGCATGTCGCTGAAGTCCGCATCAGGCGCTCTTCCTGTATTAGCTTGGACATTGCCTACCCAAAAATCATTGCTATTAGCTGCGATGTTGCCTGTGACTCCAGTGCCACTACCTGCTGCGGCTGCGATTGTCCCAGTCGCATCTCCAAGATAGAACTGAGTCGCGCCACTTGTACCATCACGACTGACGGCAAAGAAAAACCAATCGGACAAATCGATTGCCGTCGAACTAACCCGCTGAGCACTTCCAGTTCCGGTTGAAATTTCGAGGCTTAATCCTGCCACACCACTTCCGATATCATAAAATGTTAAATCGAAATAACTTCCTGTGCTTCTTTTACTCATCACCCGATCCTCAGTAAAATTGCCGATATTAGCGCTATCAACCCGTAACCAACCGCTCATAGTAAAATCACCGAGCCCATCAAGTTTAGCGACATCTCCAGCATTGATACCAACGCCTGTGCCTCCGTTATTGGCATAAACATTGCTTGCTTCAAATGCGGAAGGAACGCCCACAGTGGTAAACCCACCTACATTCACTGTTCCATTTGCAGCGGTGCCTGAACCGGTGTCGAGAGCGGGGCCACTGGTTTGGTCAAGTTCATAGCGCAGCAATTGCGCAGAGGCTTGATTGACGAATGAGGTGACTCCCAAGGCCAACAAAGCCGCGAGAGTAAGAGTGTTTTTACGAGCAAGTGATAAGTAATTTTTCATTTTATGAATCCTGTTTTAATATTATGAATGAAGGGTTGCATTTGGTTTGGAGGTATTAGTTCGACTTCAAGTATTTATATGTATTTATTAATCAGTCAAGAATTTTTTGAGTAAAAATCGATTAACGGGTGTAAAATTTCATGTGGAGGCAGCTACAATTTAATTTTCAAGTAGATAGCCCCTGCTTCACTTCTTCCGTCGCGCCTAAGCCGAGCGGCTCGGTCTTGGCTAAGTGATGCAATCCATCTCGGACATCAAAAATGCCCGACCACTCTTGCAGAAAGCCCTGATTTGCCTTCGGAGTAAATTGCGGCGAGTTCAACTCGACCCCGTTGATTGTCGGCACCCATGCGGCAAACAGTGCAGCATGCACACCCGACCATCCGGGGTTAGTTAAATCCTGCAATGCGAGCACTAGCCCATTCTCGTGGGCCCATGCGGCTGCGACTAAGGCGAAACTATGCCCCTTACAAGTTTTCAATGCCAGTCCCGACCAGCCTTGCTCTAAGCATAAGGGCAAACGGTCGAGCGAGGTCAGCCCCTCGTCAAGTAGGACGGGCTTGAGCTGAGTCACTTCCTTCCAATCATAAGGATGCTCGGCAATATCTCGCGCGGTGGGTTGCTCGAGGTATTCCAGCGCGGCAAATGCCTCGGCATGCGTCTGTTGTAGCCTACGTAAAAATTCTAAAACAAAAGCCGCATCCGCACAGGCTTCGTTGGTATCAATGCTCAAGCGCGGAACCGCCCCCCAAGACACCGCAGCCTCATACATTTCCACGGTGCGGGCGAGATCCTCGCTCACATCGCGCCCATGCAGTTTGAGCTTAAAACAACGATACCCTCGCTCGTCAAACCACGGGCGCACATCTCGCTCCAAATCATCACCCTTCCCGACAATGTACCACGCATCAAATTGATTCGTCGCTGTCGAGGCGAGCATTCTAGAAATCGCAGCACAGGCTCCGCCCTGTTTAAACCAGGTATCCGCCGAAGTCGCAATCGGTTCACCCTCATAGAGACGCATCGCACATACACCGAGCGCCTTGCCCACCGCATCATGAATGGCAGCATCAAATGGACTCGCACACATCGCCAGCGCTAAGGCAGGTATTTCTTCAAACACCAAGTCGATCGGCGACTCGCAGACATGATCATGCAAGCGCAATCCAAGCTCCAAGGGATGCGCCGCTGTATCGCCGGTCAGCGCGGCCAGTCGAGCACTGATCCACTCACATAATTCCCGCAATAATCCATCGCGATGCGCATGACTCAAATCGGGATCGGGCCAGGCCCACAAATCACTCAAATAAATCGAGCCACACCCCACCGTTTCGACGCCCGCCGCATCGACGACAACAACCTCTGCCCGGGCATCGGTCAGCACCGAGATGGTGCCACTGCTCAACACAAAGGGTTGCGCCAAGGTTTGATCAATAAAAGTCACCCGCGCCGAAAGCACACGATAACCAGACGCAGAGGCTGCAGCTACAGAATTTAAAACAGGTTTACTCATAAATATTTAAAACCATAAAATATGCAGACGCTCAACGAACCAGCAAACTCATTCCGCAACACGACCTTGCATAAATTCAGTGTAGGAGAAAAATTGATGGGCGTTGGGCAGCTTCGCGAATTGATCTAGGGCCCGATCCGAATGTAAGAGACGTTTTTCTTTTTCCTTGAGAAGCGGGGGGAGTCGATCAAAGCGACCTTTCAAATGCTCCTGGAGTGTGGACAGTGTATTGGGTGGTTGGTCGACCGAGAGAATATACCCCAAGAATTCATGGTGGTCGATCTCGAAGACACTGAGCTTGCCATCCTTGACTGAATCAATCTCTGCTATGCGAAAGTTTTCATAGGTGTTACCTTTCATTCGCCAGCATCGGAGTGAGAAGGTATTTTCATCATACCGACTTCCCTGTCTGTCGATCCCTTAACAGGCTATCCCAGCGGCAATGCGGTGCATCCGAATGCTGAGGGGTTTCAATCTATTGGTGGCAGTGTCTACGCATGGATTAAGAATAGGCTGAAGGATAAATAGTGTCTGGCCGGAAATGTATGAGTCCAGCCTGAGCGCGGGCTAGAGGTCGAAACAGGGTTTGAATGTTCAGGGGCTATCGTCGCTGGGGCCTTTAAAAGTGCTTTAAAGGTAAAAGATTCGCTGACAGGTGCAGTGATATTTGTTAAGTTATCGGATATGAGAAAAAGATTCGAAGTCCAACTTGAGCTGGGAGCCGTGCCGATAGAATTTGTAAAAATCCCGACTCGCACGCGCGATGAGTTACCACCCACTCTGGCGGCTTTGCAGTGGATTTTCGCCACACCGGAAGTGAACGAGCAGGTCTTTGCACTGCTTGAGAAGGCAATTATCCGTGACCGAGCCGACCTTGGACGGCCTGGGATGGATTTATGGCAAATCCTAGTATTTGGCGTGGTCAGGTTGACCCTAGACGTCAACTACGACCGGCTCCATTATATCGCCAACTGTGACTCATTGGTGCGTCAACTCTTGGGACAACCTGCTTTTGACATGGAGTTTGAGTTTGCGCTGAGCACGATCAAAGAGAACGTGCCGTTGCTGAGCGAAGAGTTGTTGGAACAAATCAATACGATCGTCGCGAAGCACGGGCATGATTGTATCAAAAAAAAAGACGAAGCGCTCGAAATCAAAGTCGATAGCTACGTGTTTGAAACGAATGTGCACTTCCCCACTGACCTCAGCTTAGCATGGGACTGTGCACGTAAGTGCATTGTGCTGAGCACTCGCGTAGCAAAGTTCAATCAACTCAAAGGTTGGCGCAAGAATGCGTATTGGCTGAAACAGATTAAAAGCCTGGCTCGTGACTGTGCGAGGGCTTGCCGCGGCGGTGGAAAGAATAAAGAAGATCGCATCGCAGAAACAGCTCAGGATTATTTGGCTCAGCTCTACAGCATTGAAGAAAAGGTGCTGAATTTACTTCATGAGCTCAACGATTTGGAGCCTTCTGAGGAGTTGTATCGCAAGGTGAAAGAGTTGAGTGATTATCATGATCTGCTGATCAAGCATATTTTTCTGATCAGTGATCGTTTGATCGAAGGGCGCACCATCGCCCCCGGGGAAAAGCTCTACTCCATCTTCGAGCAGCACACCGAGTGGGTCAACAAGGGTAAGAGTCGTCCCAACGTTGAACTGGGCCATCGCCTGCTGATCGCGACCGATCAGTATGGGATGATTCACGACTACAAGATCATGTTCGGCGGCGATGAAGCCGCCGAAGTGGCTCCTTTAGCGGATCGCCTGATCGCGAAGCTCGGTCTGGGGAACATTAGCAGCCTTAGCTTTGACCGTGGTTTTAGTAGTATCGCCAATCGAGAACTCTTAGAGCTCACGATGCCAGACACTGACATTATAATGCCCAAGAAAGGCAAACTCAGTGCCGCCGACAAGGAGCGCCAGAGCCAGAAGCAATGGCGAAAATTAGCCAATAGACATAGCGCGGTGGAAAGTAACATCAATTGCTTAGAGCACCATGGACTGAACCGTTGCCCCGACAAAGGTTATCAGGCCTACGCCCAATATGCGGGACTTGGCGTGCTCGCATACAACTTGCATAAAATCGGAAATCACTTGCTCGATGCCCGCCGAAAAGCGGAGCGAGCGGCAAAAGCCGCCTAGCCCAGCCCTGCTGCACATCACTGAGCCTCACGCTAGCCTGCCAAAATGGAGCAGGGGGCTAAACCGTAGCTAGAGGGGGCGAAGTTTTAGGAAAATCCGAGTCGCCAGTGCCGAAAAAACAGAAAAATGCGGATGACGCATCAAAAACATCAAAATTGGATAATTTTAATTTTGATATTATCGGCGTTTTTTCAAAATAGCTACTTTCCGGCCAGGCACTAGATAGATCACCGCATAGACCATTGTTATGGCGATGCAGGCGCTATTCAGATGGATGTCCCTGATGCTGGCAAACTGCCTCTGCGTGCAGCGGTATAGGTTCAGCGCGAGAATCGCGGGAACCAATCCGACCACCACCACGTGGAAGAGTGACGGAATCGGGTTGATGTAGATCTCGTCGCTAAATCCCGTCACAATCTCAAAACCCAGCGTGAACGCGGGTAGAAAGATCCCGAAGAGGAAGTGGCTGATGATCCGACCGAGTGTGATCGGTTCCGGAGTCGATTGGGCGGGTGGGGCGGAGTCTGTAGAGTTCATAGGCGGCACAATTGTTAGGAACTTGGATGCGAGGCAGCAAAGGTAATCCACTTATGCGAAAATACTGTGAAGTCGTTATGAGAACTTTGTGAGAAGTGCGGAAGGTGCCATTATTTCAACGAGGTAGGAAGTGGTCGCGCGGCATGGCCTCGTGCCGCACCTTGATCCGCCTTCCTGCGGCATGAGACCATGCCGCGCTACCTGTTCTTAGGAGATTCATACCTCGCACTGGTGGTTACACCTCGCAAGCAGGGTGTACCCACCAGTGCGAGGACTTAATGCTGGAATTGTAGCGGAAGCGGGAACCGCTTTCGAGTTGTGGTTACACCTCCGCAAGCATGCCTCCCGAGTTAGCGATTGCGTCTATAACGATTCGCTGGACACTCCGTCGACCTATGAAGAAGACTTTCCCGCTCACACACCCGAAAATCCTACCTGCACGCTTAGTCGATTCTATCCGTGCGGAGGTCAACAAATACCTCAAACGCGAGCGTAAGAAGAAACTCCCCGACGGAATGGACTTCTGGGACTTCAATTCCAAAGTCGGCGCCAGTGCTGAAACCGCAGTCGAGGTTCACGTCTCCGCCATTTCCAAAGCGATCGGCCAAGCCCTCGAAGACGGCAGCGAGTCCGTCTATGTCGAGGTCGTCTCGAGACCGGTCAAGCGAATGAAGAAGGCTTCTAGTTTGGAAGAGTGATTTTTTAGTAATTACTTCGACTTTAATCGCTCAGGGCTGGAAGCCCTGAATCCCCTCTGCATGGGGCCATGCTGCGCTACCTGTTCTCAAGAGATTCATGCCCTGCAGATTTAATGACTCCTATTCGCAAGGCATATCGGAACAAGGGCTTCCAGCCCCTGGCCTCTGGCTGCACGCACGCATCTTATTTACCCTCCATTCAATGATTGCAGGGCGTGAATCTTGCTCTAGAAGTATCCTATATGAAAACAATCACATCCATACTTACAGTCCTATCCATTCTCTTACTTTTATCTGCTTGCGGTAAAAAAGAAGTCGAAGCACCTGAGCCTGCATCCGTTGAACCCACCGCCTCTGAGGCCGTGATCGCTGATGTCCAAGCCGAAGCTGAAGAGATCGTCGAAGCCGCCAAAGAGGAGGTCGAAGCCATTGTCGAGACAGCCAAAGCTGAAGCCGAAGAAGCCGTCGCTGAAGTCAAAGAAGAAGCAGCCGCTAAAGTGGAGGCCGTCATTGAAGATGCCGAATCTAAATTGACAGAGGCCGTCGCCGACCAAGCCGCCGATCAGATGCAAGACCAGGCCACGGAGTCACTCAATTCAGTCCTTCCTAAATTCTAGAAAAGACCAATTTCCCACAAAGCCATTCGCCTCCCTCTGGAGCGAATGGCTTTTTTGTGGCCGTGTTATACTTCGTCTCTGCTTCCGTCACCCAACACTTCGGTTGATCCAGTCTTGCGGAACATGAAGGGCTTCCGGATCCAGCCGATGATGCCGGACTCCTCCTCTTTGATCTCCGCTTCCGCTTCATCGATCGCGCTCTCCCAAGCCGAGCTAAAGCCCGGTGCCCGCGAGTTCATTAAGCGGATCGCTTTCTCGTAGAGATGGAGCGTGCGGATTTCTACCCGCCCCGGCTTTTGCTTCAGTGCGCCAATCGTTTGACTCAAATTCTGGTTCGTCTGCTGGAGAGCGATCATCTCATCTTTGAGCGACTCATTGCCCTTCGCCGTGATTTCCATCTGCGTATGCAAGTGTGCCTTTAAGCTTCCGATCTCATCGCGCAAACGATCCGCCTGCGCCGCCGCCGCAGAGCGTTCCAATCGAAGTTTACCTAAGGATCGCAGCCAAATGATCAAGGCCACGATCAGCCCAACGCAGAGGCCAACAGTAAGAGGCTGTGTGAGGATATTTATCAGTGTTTCTTCCATCATGGGAGCGGTTGAATGAGAGGTGATTTCCTTCGGCCAGACAAAGGCACAAAAGAGCGCACTGTGCTACGCTGCATTATTTTTCGTGACCTGTCGTGCCTTTTCGTATCCGACCACAATTATCATAATCTTAAGGCGTTGTTATTGAGTCGGTTTAGAGCTCACGGGAAGGTGATTAAGGGTAAGATTAGGATTAAGAGTTTAACTAAGAAATACTCAGATCAGCCTCTCTAGTTAGTGCCACTCGGATCAGACCTTTGTATATCAGCCTTCTTGTCTGCATTGTCCTTGGGGCATAAAAAAGGCTTCACGTTCTAAACGTGAAGCCCTCGGAGATTGTAGTCAGCGATGCTTAAAGCTTGGCTGCAATCGAGGGAGCCGCCTTGAAGGAAATTTTCTTCTTGGCCTTCACATTAACAGACGTTCCATCCAGAGGGTTACGTCCTTTACGTGGCGCTGAGGCGCCCAGGTAGAAGTTGCCAACACCGGGCAATGGCGCTACAACGGAAGCCTTAACAGCCGATTCGCCCTTTTTCGGTTTCTTAATTCCTTTAGCAGCCTTTTTGAGGACTTTTAAGTAGACGGCACCGACCGCATCGAGCGTGCGTACTGCCTCTGCTTTACTACCTAAACCAAGCTCCTTTTGGAGCGCTTCAACGAGTTCAATCTTTGACATAATCTTATTTTTTCTTGTTAGAGGTCACCGCACCTGCAGTGACACGAGTTCTCGACCATAGGCATACTCATCTAAACACCAAGCATATATGGAGATGAGAGTGTTTTTGTCACGGATGGGCGCTTCGGTAATGTTGAGGAGGCGGAGACATCTTGTCTGTCCGCAAGCGTTCATTGATCGAAGATGGATCGCCCCGACTCAAATGAATGGTGTCGATCTTGAAACAGTCGCCAGCGAAACGTAGGCTCGCCGCAGGTCACGAACCCGTCTTTGCGGATTATATTGCCAGTCAAAACAAAAATACCCAATGGCTGCGGACAGCCTTATTTGTAAATATTCTTTCGGTGTCCGGTTTCGAGAACCAAGACGACAAACACCTCGTCTTGAAGCTGACAGAGAATTCGATAATCGCCGCTTCGATAGCGCCAAATGTTATTCAATTCGCCTTTCAGCTGTTTGCCCGATTCGCGGGGGTCTTCGGTGCCTTGAACACGCTCATCCATATAGCGAATGATTTGTGCGGCGGCCTGTTTATCCAGCTTCTTTAGCTGCTTGAGTGCCTTCTCCGAAATCTTATAGTCCCAATTCACGTTTAGCTTCTTCGGCGGTGTAGAGCTTGCCTGGGTTCTGGACTACCTCGACGGCCAGATAGTAATCTTCCATGTCCTCAAGGTGTTCGAGGATGGCTTCCCGTGCATAGAAAGTCTTCGTGCGCCCAGTCTTCTTCGCTAGAAGTTCCAGGCGATTCTCGACTTCTTTATCTAATCGAATGGCTAACATAGTGCGAGTATTGCATTGACATACGCGTATAGCAAGCGACTTCTGCTTTGACATAGATTCCCAGGTTAATCCCTGAGGCAGGCCGATAGAACACCTTAAAGATAATCTGCCATCGCCAAACCGGCAATTCGACCGCCAGTCCAACAGGCTTGGAAGTTGAAGCCGCCGGTGATGCCGTCGATGTCGATGCACTCACCTGCGAAGTGGAGGCCGGGGGCGAGCTTGCTTTCCATTGTCTTGAAATTGATCTCTTTGAGGCTGACGCCGCCGCAGGTCACGAACTCGTCTTTGCGGATTATGCTGCCACTTATATCTGCGGAATCGTTACGATTATTTTTTGGACTTTCGGAACTGTAGGATATCTTAATTGCGAGTTTATCTAATCGAAGAAATGCGGCTGTGGCATGGATGAATCTTCCTGCCACCGCTCCATCACAACTGCGACTGCGAAATCTAAGTCCAGGCTAAGGCTTAGACTTTTCCCGCTTCGCGCATTTCCACTAGCCATTCACCTGGTGTGCGAATGTCGATGCCGTAGAATTGTGTTCCCAGCTTATCGTGAAAGTCAGCGCGATCCAAGGTGAGTAGGGCGGAAGGTTTAACTGAGAGCGCACTGATCAGGACTGGCCGATCTTTCGCTTTATCAAAGATGATGATGTCCTCAGAAGTCAGCGCAGTCTGTCGCCAGTCAAGCTGATGATCCAGAGTTTTACTAAAATAGACACCTGCAGATTCGCCAAGTTTGTCTAAATTGCGCCGAGTCTCTTCGCGGCAATAATACGCACTGATCAGTTGCCAACCGTGGGCCTGAGATTCCTCTATGATGAAGCGACTTGCCCCTTTGGCAGAGGCACAAGCAGACAGCAGCACGCTGGTATCTAGAAAGAGCTCCACTACTTGCGCTTCACAGATTTGTTGAAGGAAGCCATTTCAGCTTCATCTGCCTTGATCCATTTACGCAGCGTCGCTTTTGGGATGTCACGCACAGGCACTGCAGTAGCAGGCTCAAGGTAGATCCTCCCGTCCCGTTCCTCCACCAGCAGCATCGGATTTTCCAGTTGATCGACACCAAGACGCTTACGGATTTCTGGAGGAATCGTAAAAGTGCCGCGTTTACTAATCGGAACAGCTATAGCCATGCTGCAATACTGCAATGCAGCAGTGTTATAGTCAAGCCGCCCTTTCGGCTCGTAATCGAATCAGCGTTCATCCGCGTCAATCTGCGGTTAAACATTGGCAGTGCTTATGCCATATTTCCAGCCTTTGAGCTTTCAGGATTTCCGAGAACTCAGTGAAGCTGAGTTAAACCCAGCGAAACGCACCCCTCGTCGCGCATCTTTTTCATGCCATGGCCAATCCTGCGATTCGACCCGTTGTCCATGATGCTTGGAAATTAAATCCGCCCGTAATGCCGTCCATATCGATACATTCACCAGCAAAGTAGAGATTAGGCACTATTTTGCTTTCCATAGTCCGCCAATCGATCTCTTTACGATTGAACCCACCGGCCGTCACAAACTCTGCTGGCACTGTGCTTTTCATGCCTTTTGCAACAAGTGAATCATTGACCTTCAGTTTGCGGATTATACTGCCACTTATATTTGCGGATTCGTTACGTGTATTTTTTTGAACAGTTCGGAACTGTAGGATATCTTAATTACGAGTTTATCTAATCGATGAAATGCACATATGCATGTGTATGGATGAATCTTCCTGACTTAATGATCGATAAACTGTTGCTTTATCGATCATTTATTGATTGTTTTTGATCGATAAAGGGAGGGTTTATCGATCATGACATGGAACTGGGAACAGGCCGATTGGCCAAATTTCAACTACGATGCATCCGCGTTGGAGGTGTTGGAAGCGCAATTCTTACTAGAGTCTGGCATTGTCATTGGTGCGTTTCGGCATTTGAACGCCGATGACAAAGACTTGCTGAAGGTTGACTTAATCAGCTCCGAGGCGCTCAAGACTTCCGAAATTGAGGGTGAAATCTTGAACAGAGATAGTTTACAGTCATCAATTCGCCGCCAATTTGGACTGCAATCTGACGGTCGTAAAGTGCCTCCATCAGAGCAAGGAGTCGCTGAAATGATGGTTAACCTGTATCGCACTTTTGACACACATCTGACGCATGAAACTTTATTTGAATGGCACCGGATGCTGTGCAATGGACGTCGCGATCTGAAGGACATCGGACGTTACCGCACTCACGAGGATGCGATGCAGGTTGTTTCTGGTGTGATCCATCGGGCGAAGGTTCACTTTGAAGCGCCTCCTTCGAAGCAAATGCAATCTCAGATGGATGGTTTCCTTGAATGGTTTAATGGATCCCATTCTTTACCCGCGCTCACGCGTAGCGGTATCGCCCATCAGTATTTTTTAAGTATACATCCTTTTGAGGATGGGAACGGGCGCATTGGACGCGCCATTGTCGAAAAGGCGATTGCTCAAAATTTCGGGCAGCCTTCACTTATTGCAGTGTCGAGTCAGATCGAAAAAGGGCGCAACACATATTATCATGCTTTGGAGGCAGCCAATAAAGGAAATGAGATTACAACATGGTTGTTATACTTCGCTCAGCTCATTCTAGATGCGCAAAAGACTACCGAGACGCATGTCCATTTTCTAATCGAGAAAGCGAAGCTATATGATCGTTTGCGGGGTAAGCTTAATGAGCGCCAAGAACGGGTGATCTCACGACTGTTCCGTGAAGGGCCACAGGGGTTTCAGGGCGGTTTAAGTGCGAAAAACTACGTCACCATTGCTCAGACATCGCCCGCGACCACAACTCGTGATTTAAGAGGATTAGTTGAGTTGGGAGCACTCACTCAGACGGGGGAACTCAAGATGACTCGTTACTGGCTCAATCTCGGCGCGCAGTAGAGGCTTTGTATTTCGTCGCAATTTAGGTGATATGTTTTTCAGCCATCGCCAAGCCGGCAATGTGACCGCCAGTCCAACAGGCTTGAAAGTTAAAGCCGCCCGTGATGCCATCGATATCGATGCATTCACCCGCGAAGTAGAGGTTGGGGGTAATCTTGCTCTCCATCGTCCGGAAATCGATTTCCTTCCTGCAAATACCTCCTGCTGTCACAAACTCGGCAGGCACCTCTTTTTTCATGCCTTTTGCCACAAGTGAATCATTGACCTTCAGTTTGAGGATTATACTGCCATATAGAAATCAAAATTAGCTACGGTAATTTCTCGTCTCCTATGAGATCCAAAGTTGAAGGAGTTTCGGATATTGACATAATAAACTAATAAAGATACGACAAGATATACTAAATAGTGCGCAACGTGTTAAACTAAACTCTTTACGGCAGGATAAACTAAGGAATCAACATGGCATCTCCTACTGAAAAACTAGCTAAATCTTTAGAGCGTCTCCAGGTGCTTCAACGGGGGCGAGGCTCTTCGGCACTTCGTTCTAAGGATTTACTTCGGGCGGATCGCGAACGATTACTGAAGAATGGCTTCATTCAAGAAGTCATGAAGGGATGGTATATTCCTTCGCGCCCTGATGAAACAGGTGGTGAGAGCACCGCTTGGTATGCATGCTTTTGGTCATTTTGTGCCAGCTACTTTAATGAACGGTTTGGAGAGGATTGGTGCCTGTCACCGGAGCAATCATTGACACTCTATGCAGGTCAACGGTCAGTTCCGAAACAGCTCTTAATTCGTGCGACAAAGGCCAATAATAATCTAGTGCAGCTAATTCATGGCACTTCGATTTTGGACATTCAGGCTTCGCTACCTACCTCAGAAGATCTTTTTAGGTTTGAGGGGCTGAATTTGTTCTCGTTGGAGTCCGCCTTGATCTCAGCGAGTCCAAGCTATTTTCGACAGTCTCCGACGGATGCGCGTGCCGCATTATCGATGGTAAAGCATTCATCAGGAATTCTATCGCGACTCTTGGAAGGGGAACATAGCTCGATTGCAGGTCGTTTGGTTGGTGCTTTTCGGAATATTGGCCGCCAGCGTATCGCCGATGATATCCTGGCCTCAATGAAAGCTGCGGGCTATCAGGTTCGTGAGAGCGATCCGTTTACAGACAGCTCGCCACTCGTTTTTGATACGCGTGAAACGTCACCGCATGTGAACCGAATCAAACTGTTATGGCAGAGTATGCGAGAAGGGGTGATCGAGCATTTCCCTGAAGCTCCGGGCTTACCTGAAAATGCAAAAGGCTACCTGCAGCACGTTAATGATGTCTATACGACCGACGCTTATAATTCGCTTTCCATTGAAGGCTATCAGGTCACGACTCAGCTGATTGAACGAGTCAGGCAGGGGAGTTGGAATCCGGATGAGAATGAAGCGGATAGAGCACATCGTGATGCGATGGCTGCACGAGGTTATTGGCAGTGCTTTCAAGCGGTGCATGAAACTGTTGAGACTATTCTGAAAGGCGCGAATGCGGGCGAAGTCGCAGACAAAGAACACGGACGGTGGTATCGTGAGTTATTCGCACCCAGTGTAAGCGCTGGTTTGCTCACCCCTTCGGATCTAGCGGGTTATCGAAGAGGGCAGGTTTTTATTCGTGGCTCGATGCACGCGCCACTTAAATATGACGCACTCTCTGATGTAATGCCGGTTCTCTTTGAGTTACTCGCTGAGGAAACCGATGCTGCGGTTCGAGTCGTGCTAGGCCATTTCTTTTTCGTTTATGTGCACCCCTACATGGATGGCAACGGACGGATAGGGCGCTTCCTCATGAATGTGATGCTAGCATCAGGAGGTTACCCTTGGACTGTGATTCCGGTTGCGAAACGAAAGGCTTACATGGATGCGTTGGAAGCAGGTAGTGTGAGTCAGGACATTGTTCCGTTGACTCGATTAATTGCAGGACTTGTCTCAGCTAAAGATTAGGGCTCACACGCCATTAGCCATCGCCAAACCGGCAATTCTTCCACCGGTCCAACAGGCTTGGAAGTTGAAACCGCCGGTAATACCGTCGATATCGAGGCATTCACCTGCGAAGTAGAGGTTGGGGATGAGCTTACTCTCCATTGTTCGAAAATCGATTTCCTTCCTGCTGATGCCACCTGCCGTCACAAACTCGGCAGGCACCTCTTTTTTCATGCCTTTTGCAACAAGTGAATCATTGACCTTCAGTTTGTTCGTCGTCTTTCCTTGAATGCTGTATTGGGCAGCGACCAGTTCTTGGATGAGGGCGGTCTCTTTGTCTTTGGGCAGCTGTGCCCATTTGAGGCCTTCGCTTATGCCGACTGTCTCGACCAGGCGCTCCCAGAGGCGGCGGGGGATCTGCTCGAAGACTTTCGTTTTGACCTGTGTCTTGCCTTTTCGGAGTCGGCCAAACTCTTCGCGTAATTGGTTTTCGGATACACTTCCGAGCCAGTTGATTGTGATCGGGAAATGATAGTTCTCGTCTTGGAGGGCGCGAGCTTGCCAGGCGGAGAGGCGGAGGATGGCGGGGCCACTGAGGCCGCGGTGGGTGATGAGAACGGGGCCGGTTTGTGTGGATTTTTTATCGTTGGTTTGGACGCTGGCGTTTTGCACGGAGAGCCCGGCGAGGCCGTGGGTACGTTTATCGGCTAGGTTGAAAGCGAAGAGTGAGGGCGCGAGTGGGGCGATGGTATGGCCGAGCGCTTCGAGGGCGCGAGTGAGTGAGGACGCTTTGAGTGAGCCAGCAGCGATGAGCACTTTGTCTGCGCGGAGTTGAGTGTCGTCACTTAAGTGAAGGGTGAAGCTTCGATCTTGATTTTGATTGAGGTTTTTGAGGCCGGTCTCTTTACGTAACTGGACGCCAGCGGCACGGGCGGCCTCTTGAAAGCAGTCGATGATAGTCTGCGAATCGTCGGTGGTGGGGAACATGCGCCCATCGGGCTCGGCCTTGATCTCTACGCCGCGCTCAGCAAACCATTGGATGGTGTCTTGTGGCTGCCAGCGATGGAAGGCGCCACGTAGTTCGCGGGAGCCACGCGGATAGCGAGTGGCTAGCTTCGCAGGATCGAAGCAGTTGTGAGTGACGTTGCAGCGGCCACCGCCGGAGATTTTGACCTTGGTCAGCGTGCGCTTGCTCTGCTCGTAGATGGTGACCTCTGCGGACTGATTGGCCTCGGCTGCGGTGATCGCGGCGAAGTAACCAGCTGCGCCGCCGCCGATGATGGCGATGGTGGGTGCGCTTGAATTGTTGTTTGAGTGAACCACTGATGAACACGGATGGACACGGATGCTGGCCTGCGCAAGGAGCTTGTCTGGGAAAAGTGCAGGAGAGCTCGCTTCAAATCGGCAAATCGCAGATGTTTCGAGCAGTGTGTGGCCACATCGAGCCACCAAAATACTGAATGGGTAGCGCTGACTGGCCTCAGTCAGCACCTCGTTGGCTCAGTGTTTCTCTTTGAGTGCGGCGGCTAGCAGCTGGACGATGGCGTCGTCGTTGAGATGGTCGGTGTTGATCACTAGGTCGTAACGCGTAGGGTCGTCGATCTCGCGGCCGAAGTGCTGCTTGATGAAGCGGCGGCGGGCGGCGTCTTCGGTCTTGATGAATTTCTTGGCATCGGCTAAAGGCATACCATGCGCTTTAACCATTTGTTGGTGACGGTGCTCTTCCGAGCCAATGAGCCGAATTTTCAGGACATTAGGGAACCCATGGGTAATCTCGTTGCCGCCTCGACCGACGAGGATACTGTGGCCCATTCGACTGAGTCTAATCATCGTGCGGACAGTTTTCTCGAAGAGCGACCAGAGGGAAGGGTGGCGTCCGAGTATCTCGTTGATCGAGCCTTCGATCTCGCTGACGGCATCGTCGGGCATGAATTTTTCGAGATCGGCCGGTAGTTGATGGTCGTCGAGCACTTGTTTAACGAGATCATCGTCGAAGAGTGTCCAAGGCACCGAGGCCTTAGGGGCACAGTCGCGCAGAGCGTCTTGCAGCTTTGTTCCGATGGTGCGCCCTCTAGCGCCGCATTGGCGTGAAATAGTCAATGCAGGCGGCCTTTTTTGACTCGTGTGGGGCGCAGGTTTGCTGTGCATGTGAGATGCGACATAGCCGCTGCATTCTTGGAAGCCGGGGTGTGTATTCATGGAGGATAAGGCCTTTCTATTCGGGGTGGAACGATGCTGTATAATGAACGCATTATCCTTTTCAGGAAAACGTTATCAATATAGGCCTTCAGACTATCAATGGCAAGGGCCAATGTTTGAGTATTTTCCTGTGGCGAGATGCCATTAGATCCGCGAGCCAAGAGCAGTCAGCTCCGAACTTTGTCCGGGTTTTTTGGCCTAGATGCCTAGGTTACGGGGCGGATGTCATTAAATGTGCGGGGTAGGATTCTATTGAGAAGTGGTAGCGCGGCATGAGCCCATGCCGCGCTACCGGTTCCTAAGCCGTTGAAATAATTGCACGCTACATTTAGGCACTGAGCTTTTCGAGTTGCTCGTAGGATTCGAGGATCCCGATTTCGAAGGCTTCTAGCTTTTTGGCGTCGCCTGATAAATCGCTGGCGGGGTCTTGGTAGTAATTGGCGGAGGCCATGAGGGCGGAGAGCTTCTCCATTTCAGATTCCATTTTTGCGATCTTAGCGGGGAGGGATTTGATGGCCTCACGCTCTTTGTTGCTGAGCTTGCGCTTAGGAGGGAGTGGAATGCTGGGAGTGGGCAGTGTAGGGCTGGGTTGCGCTCCCTTTGATTTCTTCGAAGGAGCGTTTTTGGCCTCTTCCTTTTTGAGCCATTCTTCGCAGCCGCCGACGTATTCTTCGATCTCGCCGTTGCCTTCGAGGGCGATGGTGCTGGTCACGACGTTGTCGAGGAAGCTACGGTCGTGACTGACGAGTAGGAGGGTGCCGCTGTATTCCAGCAGGCGCTCTTCGAGGAGTTCGACGGTTTCGATATCGAGATCGTTCGTCGGCTCATCCAGCACAAGCACGTTAGCAGGCTGCAGAAAAAGTTTGGCGAGGAGCAAGCGTGCGCGCTCACCGCCGGATAGTTTTGTGATGGGCGAACGTGAGGTCTGCGGGGTGAAGAGGAAGTCTTGCAGGTAAGAGAGGATGTGCCTCGGCTTGCCGTTGATGTTGACCATCTCGCCAGCGGGGTGAACATTTTCGGCCACGGTTAGTTTATCGTCGAGCTGGTTGCGGTGCTGATCGAAATAGGCGACTTCGAGTTTGGTGCCGTGGGTGATGCTGCCGTTGTTGGGCTCGAGCTTTTTGAGTAAGAGGTTGAGTAGGGTCGTCTTGCCGGAACCGTTGAGGCCGACCATACCGATCTTGTCTCCACGCCAGATGGTGGTGGAGAAATCCTCGATCAGCGGCGTCTGTCCCCAGCTGTAGCTGATCTCGTCGACGGTGATGACCTTGCGCCCGGACTTCTGTGCGTCGCTCAGGTCGAGCTTGGTTTTGCCTTGAATGTTTCTGCGCTCGGCGCGCTCGGCTCGCATTTTTTTGAGCGACCGAACGCGGCCTTCATTGCGGGTGCGGCGGGCTTGAATGCCTTTACGAATCCAGACTTCTTCTTCGGCAAGTTTCTTATCGAAGACGACTTGTTGTTTGGCCTCACCGGCCAGTAGCTCGGCTTTGCGCACGAGGTAGGTGTCGTAGTCGCACTCCCAGCGGGTGAGCTGGCCGCGGTCGAGGTCTAGCGTTTTGTTGGCCACGCGCTGGATGAAGGCGCGGTCGTGAGAAACGAAGAGTAGGGCGATGTCGGCCTTGCGCAGGAACTCTTCGAGCCAGCGGATGCCGGGGATGTCGAGGTGATTGGTCGGCTCATCGAGGAGGAGGATGTGTGGCTCGGAAATGAGGGCACGCGCGAGGAGGGCGCGGCGTTTGTTACCTCCGGAGAGCGAGGAGAACTCTTGGTCGCCATCGAGGTCGACCCGGTCGAGGATGTTTTCAACTTTGTGCTCGATGTCCCAGCCGCCGGTTTGGTCGAGCTCGTGCTGGAGCTCGTCGAGTTGCTCGCCGATGCTTTCGTCGTCGGGATGCTCGCCGATTTCGTGGAGCAGGTGGTGATATTCGGCGATGGTTTTGGCGGCTTTGCCGAGACCTTCGGCCACGACTTCGAAGACGGTGCCTTCAAGTGTGGCAGGCACCTCTTGGTCGAGCTTGCCGATGCGGAGGCCAGGGATGGCTTCGATCTCTCCTTTGTCGGGCTCGATCTCTGAATTGATGATGCGGAGTAGGGTGGATTTGCCCTCGCCGTTGCGACCGAGCAGACAGATGCGCTCGCGCTTGGCGATAGTCAGCCCGGCGTCGTCGAGTAGTTTAGGGCCGCCGAAAGAGACGGTTAGATTGCGGTAGGAGAGAAGCATGTTGTCAGAGGACGGAGATCAGAGGACAGTGATCAGAGTGCAGGAGGGCTATGGCCTGGTTGGCCTGATGCAAGCTCAGACAGGATGTTCTTTTAGTAAATGTTTGATATAGGCGAGGTCGGCGGAAGTGGTGAGTTTTGGGTTGGGTTGGGTGTTAGGGACGATGGTGGTTTTGAGGCCGATACTGGCGGCGGCGGCGGTGTCGTCTGTGATTTTTAGGTCGTTCGCACGGACGTGTTTGTAAGCTTGCCGAATCTTCGCGTAGTTGAAGGCTTGGGGTGTTTCCATGGCCCAAAGGCGGCTGCGCTGGAGATCTTCGAGTATGATGGTTTCGAGTTGGTCTGTTTGAGGGATTCGTTTGATGGTGTCGGTCACGGCGTGTGCGAGGACAGCTGCATGATCGCGGCGGACGGCTTTGTCGAGCGCTTGTATGGATTCTACGGATACAAGTGGACGAGCGGCATCGTGGATGAAGACGTATTCGCAGTCTTCGGGCTGTGTGGCTAGGGCTTTTTCGACGGAATCTTGGCGTTCAGAGCCACCTTGCACCCAGAGGATTTGGTCGATGCGTATATTTGTCTGTAATACGGCTTCTAGGAGCGCCGTTTTTTGGGCGTCGTCACGATAGACGATGGTATATGTGTCGATTAACGCCGACGCTTGAAAGGCGCGCAGGCTATAGCAAAGGGCGGGCAGCCCATTGAGTGGCGCGAGGATCTTATCATCGACCTCGCCAGCCATGCGGCGACCGCTGCCTGCGGCTAGGAGTATGAGACTTATCATTTTTGGAATAGTTGAAATGTTGACAGTAAGAAGTGAAGGAAGGCGGACTAGACGA